>Ga0209581_1001691_pt1 | contig 24221 bp, 16 predicted proteins | sample Coa_R2_FD_187160 | JGI IMG/M metagenome (GOLD analysis project Ga0209581, IMG submission 187160) | Surface soil microbial communities from Centralia Pennsylvania, which are recovering from an underground coalmine fire - Coalmine... | ecosystem: Environmental > Terrestrial > Soil > Unclassified ...
AAAAAAAAATGAAACGATGCGGTCTGGCCCGCACTGCCGACGCGCTCAAACGCTAGGAAACCGCCGCAACGCTGGTCTGAACTTCGGGAAATTCGATTTCCGTAATGGTCCCCCTGCCGGGCTTGCTGTCGATCGACATCCGGTAATCGCCTCCGAACAACACCTTCAGACGTTCGTTGACGTTGCTGATGCCGATGCCTTGCTCAAACAGCTCCGCCAGCTTGTTTTCCGGAATGCCGACGCCGTTGTCCTCTATCGTGAGATGCAGTTTCCCTTCCGCCAACCGGCTCCGTACTCGAATGATACCGCCGTCCACCTTGCTGCTCAATCCGTGCCGGATGCTGTTTTCAATAATCGGTTGTAACAGCATGCTGGGCGCCAGCACGTCCAGCGTTTCCGGATCGATCTCCTTAATGAATTTGAGCTTTTCTCCGAAGCGCACCATTTCAATCGCCAGATAGTCGTCGATGAAGGACAACTCCTCGCGCAGCGGGCTGAAGTTGTCGTGCTTTCGCAGCAGCCGCCGCAGAATATTGGAAAGCCGGTACACGACGGCCCGCGCCTGCTCGGGATCGGTCCGGATGAGCGATGCAACCGAGTTCAGCGTGTTGAACAGGAAATGCGGATTGATCTGCCGCTGGAGAGCCGCCAGGCGCGCCTCGTTCAGCAGGAGCTGCTGGGATTCGAGCTTCTTCTCGTTGCGGCTGTTATTCCAGATCTTGAGCGGTATGACCGTCGCGAACAACGTGCTCGCAAACAGCGCCGCCAGCATCCAGGGATGCAGTTGCAGCGTCGGGCGGTATAAGGAGTACACCAGTACGCGGGTCGGGAACATCCAGGCGATGCCCAGGCGCATGGCTTCCGCAAACAGAATGACAAACACGCAGGCCAGGCTGAAGACGGTCTTCGCCACATCGTATTTCTCGACGCGGAACAGGCGGTAAATGCTGATGTCAAAGAACGGCGTGAACCGCCACACGTCCTCCGGATCAGGCGCGAGATCGCGCAGCAATCCGCCCAGTACGCCCGCCGCTGCAAATAGCGGCATGCTTAACAGTTCCCCGTTAATCATCGCGGGGATCGAGATCAGAATGCCTGAACCCAGACCGGTGACGTAACCGCCCACCATGCCCATAACCAGGCTGCCTTCCAGCGCCAGGTCGACTGCGGCGTATGCGCCGCGCGCCAGCACTCGCGTGGCGACGCCGGCCCCGAAACAGGCCGAACAGACCAGGCACATCAGCAGCCGCTGGGGAATCGTGCGGTCTTCCCGGATCAACATGCGTTGAAACCAGTTCGAACGGGCGAGTACGCTGGCCAGCGATGCCGCCACAGCCAGTTTTACCAGCAGCGTGACAAGATAGTTCTGTTCGAGCATCCGGACGCTGCGGTCATTATAATGCGACCACTATAATGGAAAGTGTTCGTCTAGCCTGCCGCGCCGCGTTCACTTCTTAGCAATGGCCGCGTCCCCAGCATTTCGAATCGAAAAGGTCGCTGAGGCCGATTTCCCCAGCGAATACGGGCATTTTCGCATCTTCGGATTTCGCGACCCGAACGCCCAACAGCCCGATGAAGCGGTGGTGCTCAAAATGGGAGATGTCGCCGGCGCCCGCCCTGTGCTCGTGCGCATTCACTCCCAATGTCTCACCGGCGATGTATTCCACAGCCTGCGTTGCGATTGCCGCTCGCAGCTCGAGATTTCCCTGGAGCGGATTGCCCGGGAAGGACGCGGACTGCTCATCTACGAGCATAAGGAAGGGCGCGGCATCGGTCTGCTGAACAAACTGCGCGCCTACGAATTGCAGGACGCCGGCGCCGATACGGTCGAGGCGAACGAGCAGCTTGGTTTCGACGCCGACCTTCGCAACTACGGTCTTCCCGCCGCTATTCTGCGGTATTTCGGCGTCTCGAGCATTCGCCTGCTTTCTAATAACCCCGACAAAATTCAAGCGGTTGAACGCGCCGGGATCGTGGTTGCCGAGCGCGTTCCCTGCCTTGCGCCGGCGAACCGTGCGCGTGAGGACTATCTGCGCACCAAAAAAGAAAAGCTCGGTCACCTGTTCGATTAACCCGCCCCTCAAGGGAACACTTTTTCTCCGATATTCGTCTAAATGAGTATCTGGTGGGGAGGCGACCGCAGGGCTTAACAGTCCGGGTCGCCTTTTCGTTCATCCCCTCTGTAAGTTGCTACGTTCCAGTTATTTAGCGGATGTAAACGGCGTTGGTTCCTGCAACCCTCAGAGCAGCAGTCACATCCAAATTAGTGGGAAGAGTGAGGTTAGAAACATGAGAGGGTGGAGAAGGTTTCTGGCGGTCTCCGCTGCCGTCCTCATGAGTTTGTCGGCGGCAGCGCTGGGCGCCAATAAATACAGGTACGGAGGCGATCTCGCCAGCGAGGTGCGGCACGAACTGGTGATGCTGCCCTATTACAGCATCTTCGACAATCTGTCGTATCGGGTGGATGGCAGCGTCGTGACCTTGTTCGGCCAGGTGACTCGCCCAACGCTTAAATCCGATGCAGAAAACGTCGTCAAGCGCATTGAGGGCGTAACCCGAGTCATCAACAACATAGAAGTTCTTCCGCTGTCGCCCATGGACGATCGCATCCGGATCGCCGAAGCTCGCGCAATTTACGGATTTCCGTCGCTGAATCGCTATGCGCTGGGCGCGCTGCCCCCGATTCATATCATTGTGAAAAACGGGAATGTGACGCTCGAAGGCGTGGTTTCAAGCCAAGCCGATAAGAATACAGCAGGCATCCGAGCCAATGGCGTGCCTGGGGTTTTTTCGGTGAAGAACAATCTGCGGGTTGAAAACGGCTAAAGTTCCTCCTCCGTACCACTTGGACGCAGTCAGGGGCCACCCTGCGCTGCGAGTTGGACGGCGGCGGCCCATTTACTCCTGGATGGGCCGCCGATTTTTTTTGTTTGACAGGCTGGCCGGATCCACTTAGACTTAACACTGTTAACTAAAGCTCGACATGGGTGTTCAAGAGCGGCGTGCACGCCAACGACAGGAACTCAGACAAGAAATTCTGGAAGCCGCACGCGACCTCTTCGTCCGCGAAGGGTTTGAGAATGTCTCGATGCGCAAGGTCGCAGACCGCATCGAGTATTCCCCCACCACGATTTATCTTTATTTTCAAGACAAAGCGGATCTGCTCGATTCAGTCTGCGTGGAGACTCTTGCCAAGCTCGATGCGCGTCTGCAGGCGCTCAGAGACGCGACCTCCGATCCGCTGGAACGCCTCAAGCGCGGCTTCCGCGCCTATGTCGAATTCGGGCTGGAATATCCGAACGATTACCGAGTGGCCTTCCTCACGGAATTCAAGGCTTCGGCCGAGCCGCCGCGGGAGCTTCGGTGCCGGGCGATGGGCCAGAAAACATTCGACCACCTTCGCACGGGCGTAGCGGAATGCATTCGGCAGGGCATCTTTGCCCCGCGTGATGTCGAAGCGGTCAGCCAGTCGCTATGGGCGGCCATGCATGGCATCACCTCCCTGTTCATCCTCCACCCACGCTTCCCATGGATCGACCGCGACACACTGATCACCGCCATGATCGACATCGTGTTCCAGGGTCTCCGGCCCGCCTAAAGGCCCTCCGAGCAGCAGCGCCGTTGAACGCTTTTTGCCGCGATTGAGGCCCGTTTGACACCCGTTCGAAGAATCTAGTTGACACTCGGTTGCAAATAGGATTGAATTAGTCTTATATCCTGTGTTGCAACTCAGTGGCAACTGAACAGGTCTCGGGATCCCCACGGCGGACTTTTGGCGAAGGCGCCGCGGGGATCTGATGATCGACAACCCGGAGGGCTGGCGACGCCTCTCATTCTAGGGCTGCCAGTCGCACCTTTCAAGGACAAGGAGAATGACTGCAACTCTGTCGCTGCTTCAACTGACGACCGCTGCCGTTCTGCTAACGACAGCAATGGCCCAACCCGTCTTCGTTCGGAGTCCGTTTCGCGGGCGAGTGCTAGACCCGAGCCACGCGCCGATTGCAGGCGCGACCATCACCGCCCTGGCGGATGGCGGAGCGCGGTTGTCGGCCGTATCCGATCAAAATGGAGAGTTCGTTTTGCAGCTTGCCCCCGGCAATTACAGGCTCACGGTCAAGGCCGAAGGGTTCGTCGAAGCGTCCGAACGCCTGAGCGCTCCGGGGCCGGACGACCAGGTCCGGGACTTCGTTTTGCAAATCGCTGACAGCCATCAATTTGTGACTGTAACCGAAGCGGCGGGTTATGCCCCGCCCGCCATCCGGTCCGCGACAAAGACGCTGACGCCCCTCTCCGACGTGCCGCAGTCGGTCACTGTCGTAACCCGGGATTTCATGTCGGATGAGGCGATGAAGAGCATAGCCGACGTAGTGCAGTACGTGCCTGGGATCACGGCGATTCAGGGTGAAAACAACCGCGACCAGGTGGTCATCCGCGGCAACAGCTCGTCGGCCGATTTCTTTATCGACGGCATGCGCGACGATGTGCAATACTACCGCGATCTGTATAACCTCGAGCGGGTTGAGGCGCTCAAGGGTCCCAATGCGATGATCTTCGGACGCGGCGGCGGCGGCGGCGTAATCAACCGCGTCACCAAGGAGGCGGAGTTCGCTCCCTTTCGGGAAATCAGTCTGTTCGGCGGATCATTTGCCGGCAAACGGTTCACCACCGATTTCGACCAGCCGCTGGGCGCGAAGGCGGCCTTCCGCTTCAATGGCATGTACGAGGATTCCGACAGTTTTCGCAACTACGTCAATCTCAGGCGCTTTGGCTTGAATCCTACCTTGACGATCAAGCCTGGCGAGCGGACGCGAATTGCGCTCGGCTATGAGCACCTGCGCGATGACCGCGTCGCCGACCGCGGCATCCCTTCGTTTCAGGGGCGGCCCGCAGATGCGCCCGTCTCGACGTATTTCGGAAATCCCGATCAAAGCCACGCCGGCGCGCGAGTGAACCTAGGCTCGGCGCTGATCGAGCATGAGCAGGGCAGGTTCGACATCCGCAATCGCCTGCTGGTTGGCGACTATGATCGCGGCTATCAGAACTTCGTTCCCGGCGCGGTTTCCGCCGATAAGACCCAGGTCGCAATTTCCGCCTACAATAACGCGACCCGCAGGCGCAATGTCATCAACCAGACCGATGTGACATACACGCTGTACACCGGCGGCATTCGACACACGCTGCTCGCCGGCGCAGAAGAGAGCATTCAGCCCACGGACAACTTCCGGAACACAGGATACTTTAATGACAGCGCGACATCCATTCTGGCGCCGTACTCAAACCCGCTCATCCGCACGCCGGTAACATTCCGCCAGAGCGCCACGGATGCAAACAACCATGTCGAAGCCCGCGTGGCGGCCGGCTATGTTCAGGACCAGATCGAGCTGTCGCGATATGTCCAGGTGATCGGCGGCTTCCGCTTTGACCGGTTTGCTCTCCAGTATCACGACAACCGCAGCGGCAATGAACTCCAGCGGATCGATCATCTGGCATCGCCGCGCGCCGCTCTGGTGTTGAAACCGGTCGCCGCGGTTTCGATCTACGGAAGCTACAGCGTTTCTTATCTGCCGAGCGCGGGCGACCAGTTTTCATCTCTGACCAACGTCACGCAGCAACTGAAGCCCGAACAATTCACAAATTACGAGGCCGGAGTGAAATGGGATCTCCAGCGCCATTTATCGCTCACGGCAGCGGCCTTCCGGCTCGACCGCACCAATACGCGGGCTACGGATCCGAGCGATCCGACCCGCATCGTTCAAACGGGAGCGCAACGCACCAACGGCTTCGAGCTGGGCTGGAACGGCGCCATCACGCGCGCCTGGAGCGTCGCCGGCGGATACGCCTACCAGGACGCCTACGTGGTCAGCGCGACCGCGTCGGCGAGGGCCGGAGCGCAAGTGGCTCAGGCGCCGCACCACACCTTTTCGCTTTGGAACCGCTGCCAGATCCTGCCGAAGCTGGGCGCCGGCCTCGGCGTCCTGAACCGCGCCGACATGTTTGCAGCGATTGACAATACCGTGACGCTGCCCGGCTGGACCCGCGTAGACGCCGCGCTTTACTACTGGCTTACGGAAAACGTACGGCTCCAGGCGAACGTCGAAAACCTGTTTGACCGGAAGTACTTTGTCAATGCCGATGGAAATAATAACATCTCGCCGGGAACGCCGCGGGGGATTCGCGTCGGCCTGACGGCCCGTTTCTGAGCGGCTCGCGCGGCGGATATTTCGACGACGCTCTGTTCAGCGGCGCGCTGGCAGTTTCCTTGCGCGGCCGCGTCCCGGGGGCAGCTACATCGAGCAAGTCCACCGCGCCGGACCCGCGTCTTGCCGCACGCGGGATTCAAGCAGCACGTAGCCGGGACCGCGCGCGCGCAGGATATGAGGATTGTCCGGGGGCAGCATCGCCGCCAGCTGCGGCGGGATGAGGAAATCGGCTTCCGGGTGGGCGCGTACGAACGACGCGAATTCCGCCAGGCTGCGCGCGATCAGAGCAGTTCCAATGGGATCATCCGAAGGGAAGCCCCACTCGCGCAGCCGCGCCGAGTAGACCGCCCGACTGGCTTCGCCATGCACCGGCTGCGCAATTCCCAACCAGGCCAGGTAGGGCCGGAGTTCCGCGATATGGCCCTCCGGATCCAGCCATCCGTAGCGCAGCCGCGGAATGGGGAGCGCCAGCGCGTAGAATTCATCATCAACTGCAAGGATGTAAAGAGCATTGGCGCGGCGCTCTGCACAGTACGCTGACAGGGTCGCCGCAGAGGGGACTACGCCTTCCGCCCCGAACGAAATGCCCCAGGGACGGTCCGGGGCGGCGGCCTTCAGGATGAACACTGCTGCGAGCGCGGCGATTACGGCCGGCGACGGCCGCAGCCTGCTGAGCGGTGAGTAGATCGCGGCGGCCAAGATGAGCACGGGCATCAACGGCGTCAGGTACTGTTCGGAATGGAAGTGGAAGGCGGCAAGGGCCGCCGCCAGCGCGATCAGGAAGGACGCGAGCAGGAGCGCGGCTGGTTCGCGCCGCCGAAAGCCCGCCAGCAGGGAAGGCAGGCCTAAAACAAACAGCAGCAGGGCCGCGGGCGCGGCGCATGCCAGGCGAACCACGTAAAAAGCCAGATGGTTTTCAGAAGACGTCTGATACCGCTTCAGACCGGTGCTGAAGATCTGCATTCCGCTGTCGGCGAGAAACCACTGCGTATGCGCGGCCAGATTGTAAACGAACCAGGGTGACGCCAGTACGAGCCCGGCGGTTGCAAGCAGGGAATACTTGTAGCAAAGGCGCAGGCGCGCAGGGCCGCCCCAAGCGAGGGCGAACAGCGCGGCGCCAGCAGCTGGAAGAAGCCCGGCGACGCTCTTGGCAAGAATTCCGGCAGCGATCGAGAGGGCGAACAGGAATTGGAAGCGGCGGCGATCCAGGCGGGGATTGGCCGCCAAGGCCGCCAGCGCCGCGACCACCGCAGCCGCCAGAAGAATATCGGTCATGTTGCGGCGGGACAGCGTGAAAAGGACTTGGTTTGAAAGCGCCAGAAGGGCGCAAGCCAGCCCGGCACCCGGCGACCGGAGACGGGCGGCGATGCCGAAGCAGAGCGACACGATCAGCGCTCCGGCAGCGAGGGCCGGAAGGCGGGAAGCCAAGGGCCCGATGCCGAACAGCGCCATGGAGGCGCCCGACAGCCACATCACGAGCGGAGGCTTTTCGAAAATCCAGCGGCCCAGAAGCGTGGGCGTCATCCAATCGCCGCTCAGGATCATATGGATCGCCGAACTGGTGTAGGTAGCCTCGTCCTGCGCGCCGAAATGCGCGACGCGGTCGAGCCAGCCGTCCGCCGTCCTGACGGACCAGACATTCCAGCTGAGAATGGCGAAGGCAAGGGCAAAGACGACGCCCGGTCGCAAGCGCAGTATTATTTGTCGGATAACTCGCACTGCTCCGAGTCCGGCGCGCTATTGCAGTTCCAAGGACAGGCGCTCGAGCAGCCCGCGACCGGCAGGTCCGCCCGGCGCGAATACTGGATGAGGTGCTGAGGCCAACGATCCGCATCGAGCAGCCACGCTTCGCGATCATGAAAATATTCGAGGAGCCTGGCGTTTGATTTTGTATCAATGTCTCTGGCCCACACCACCTGGCTGGCGTCGATGTCGGCGTGATTATAGACCCATTCCTGGTTCGGCGTGTGGCCCGGAGCGTAACGCACGATGACTAACTGCTTTCGGGGACGCGCCGCGAGCCATTTCTCGATGGCGGCGCGGGGCTGGCCGTGCGGCTCGGCGGCGTGCTCCCAGTATGCTTGCGGAAGGCCGAGCGCCATCGCCTCCTGCTTCATTGCGCCAACCAGGACGAGAGAGAGCGGGAGGGCCAGCGGGACCAGCGCTCCGGCAGTCCTGCTCAAGCGCGAAATCGCGACATAGAGGCGTCGCACGGCCTGAGCGACGAGCGCGAACAGAACCGGGACGATGGGAGCCAGATGATATGGATACAGGACCATCTGAAACAGATTCAACGCGGCCACTACGGCGAGAAAAATCAGGAGCGGACGTATGCGACGGTCACGGATCAACCAGGGCAGAAAAATGAAAGGAACGGTGAGCGCCGGGCCGATGAAGAAGGTCCAGTTTTCGAACAGGCGCATCACGAGATTGTCGAGGAATGCGTCTGCGGACTTATAGATATCGCGATGCCGCGTTTCCATTTCATACATGGCCTTGAGCACGGGGTCGTGGAAGGCGACGACTTTGACTGGCAGAAAACCGAGATTTTCCGGCCAACCATACGTATCCCGGTTGACCTGGTAGGGCATTCGAAACGGGCTGCCGGCGACCCTGGCGCAATAGTAGGCGGTAAAGGCGGCTCCGCAGACAAGAATGAGCGCGGCGGGAAGCAGCAGGCGGGTCCAGGCGGCGAGCGAAGCCCCCGCGCGGCGCGGCCATGCATGGGTGCATTTCTTACGCCGCACAACGACGCTGATCATCCAGTACAAACCGGCCGCGGCAGTCAGGAATGCGCCTTCAAACGGACGGCTGTTCATCAATAGGACCACAGCGCACGCAAACAGGGCCGCGTGAAAGGCGCGGGGCGCGGAGCCGCAGAGACGCGGAAGAGAGCCAATGAGCAGGGCGCCGGCGAATCCCGGGACTGCGCCGCCGACGTAGCTGTTCATCCAGAAGCCGACGACTCCGAATTTCAGAACAGCAATGAGCGTCCCATACAACGCCCAGGCCGGGGGCAGCCAGCCCTGCATCATCCAGCACATGGCGCCGAACATGAGCGCGCAGCTGATGATCACGCCGGCCCAGGGGGCGTGGAAGATCACTTGTCCCAGCGCCAGAAACATCCCTTGCGCGGGCGGATACATGGAATTGTACGTGGGCTTCTGAATCACGTGAATGGTTTCAAAGTGGCGCCACATCGGATGCGTCGGATTGGTAAGCCGTCCGTGGGCGAGCGTGTCCGCCAAAAGCAGGTGGCTGAATTCGTCGTGGATGCTCGGCTCAGGCGGCGGCGCGATCCCGAGCATCGAGAGACGGATGGCCACGGGCGCCAGCCCACACACAACGACAGAAAGCGATTTTCGGCCGGCCAGGCTCTTGAAGCGTAGAGCCGCTGATCGGAGCCAGGGATACGCGCGGCGCGGCGCGGAGGCGACCAGCGCCGCTGTAAGGGCGACGATGATCCATTCCACCGCGACCTGCAAAGGTGAAATGAAGCGCGTCGTTTCGTCCATGACGAACCGAACGATCTCCGGAGCGCTCATGAAGGAAGAGCAGGCAGGCGGCAAATGTCCGCGCGCCTATGACACCCATTTCAACAGCCGGATGATGCCCATATGGGCCGCTTTGCGATGCGCGGAGACATTTTTTCGATTCTCGATGTCCCGCCGGTTTTCTGCATAGTACTGATAAGCGCGCCACAACATTTCTTCATTGGTCAAGGTAGGATGCCATCCCAGCCGGGCTTTAATCTTTGACGTATCGAACAGAAAATCTTCCGCGATCATCTTGTAATGGTAAGGGCCGAGCGGCGACAAGCGGAGGTGGTAGGCCAGTTTCATGAGCGGAATGGCCAGAGAACGGGGAACCGCCGCCACCTTCGAGTCGCTTTTTGCGTTGCGGATGACGTATTCATAGACTTCCGCGAGGGTCTTTACGTCATCGGAACCGATATGGAAGGTGTCGCTGGCAGGGTAGTCGAGTGCGAGAATGCAGGCGTTGGCAAGATCTTTTGCGTAAATGAACTGATACCGGTTCCGGCCGCCCCCCACCGCCCAGACGCGCCGGCCCTCGTCAATGAACTCAAACAGAATGGCGAGCAGTCCCAAACGGCCGAAATCAATAATGGTCGGGCAACGGATAATTACGGCGTTGAAGTCCGTGTACTGGCCAATCACCCGTTCTGCTTCGAGCTTGGACCTGCCGTAATCTTCCACGGGATTGGGGGCGTCGTCTTCAACGATGGGGCGCTGCATGCCTTCGCCCCACAGACAGTTGGTGGAAGTGAACACAAACTGCTTGACGCCGGCGGCGCGCATGGCATCGAGCAAATTGCGAGTGCCTTCAACGTTGGTGGCGCGCAACTCTGCGGGATTGATATCGCCGTGAGCGAGCAGGGCGGCGCAGTGCACCACTCCGTGGACGGGCTCCGAGGCAAGGATCTCGCGCAGGGCGCGGCGATCGCGGATATCGATCTGCCGGCTGATCAAGTTGCTATGGCGGTCCTCATCCGGACAGACGTCGATGCTGATGACGCGATGGCCTGAAGCGAGAAGCTCGCGTTTGAGAATGCCGCCGAAGAAGCCGGCGCCCCCGGTTACAACGATTGTCTTCATACGATGCCTATACTCTTGGACATTGCCGAGGAAGCCTACCAAGCCGCTTGCTGACGCGCGCCTTGCCGAGCGCGCGCTTTACGCTGGCCTTTGAGGGGCATAAAGAAATCAAGGACGCGCCAGCGCAACTGAAGTTACGATCACTCCGAGCTCTCGACCATCCCTGGAGGAAGGCGGGCTGGTCTTATCCAGACAAAACTCAACAGGCACAATGTTAGTATCGAGCATTTCACCGGGAATCTCGCGCACGAAGTCGTGGAATCCGGCCCGGGTGTAGGTTTCGAGTCCGAGCGAGCGGCCGTCGATGCTAGCGTAGAGCGTCAGCGGACCGAGCTTCTCGAACTGAACGTCGGGCACGTACAGATGCATGACAAGTTTCGCGGAGGAAGCGGGCGATGCGCGTTGTGGCGGCTTCAAGGCGACGCTAAACGAGCGCGCGGTCCAACGCCATCCATTGCCTTCGACGCCGTAAAAACCGCGGATGAACAGACTGGAGGAGGGGTCGCTCAAGTCCAAGCGGGTCGCGGGCGCGGCCGGCACGCCGCACCCCGGAGCGCTGAAAGCGCCGAGGGCGGCAAGCGTCATCGCGAGTATACTGTGCGCCAGAACGCGCTCGGATCCGGACTTCATCGTTCCGCGGCGGCGTGAAACGCTCATGCTAGCATGGACGACAGCATCCGGCGCCGAACTTACCGTTACAAGCGGGACACCCTGCCTCAAGGGACCTGTTTCTAAGCGACACTGAAGAATTGCGTAGTTTGGCCTTCTGATCGCGACTGTGCGAAAGGGGCGTCCTTCGGCTGCGTCGAAATCTGCATGAGCGAAATGTCCATGGCCCGGAATCGAACTGCTGTGATTATAGGCGCTGGCCCGGCCGGCTTGACCGCGGCGCTCGAACTGTTGCGGCGCACGCGGATCAAGCCGATCGTGCTCGAAAAGAGCGTTTATCTGGGGGGCATCTCACGGACGGTCAATTATCGGGGCAATCGGATTGATATCGGCGGCCACCGCTTCTTTTCGAAATCCGAGCGGGTAATGAACTGGTGGAACGAAGTCATGCCGGTCGAAAAGACAGCGGAGTGTTTTCACACGCTGGGATATCAGAACCAAAAACGCACGCTGATTACAGACAACGACAGCGGGCCCGATCCCGAAACAGAGGATCTGGTGATGCTGGTGCGGCCCCGGCAATCGAGGATCTATTTCATTGGAAAGTTTTTTGAGTACCCGCTAAAGCTGAATGCGACGACAATCCGGCAGTTAGGCCTGATCCGAACGGTCAAGGCAGGCGCCAGTTATCTTCGCAGCTCGCTCCGACCGATCCGGCCGGAAAAGACGCTGGAGGACTTCCTCATCAACCGTTTCGGCCGTGAGCTGTACCGCACCTTTTTTAAGAGCTATACGGAGAAAGTGTGGGGGGTTCCGTGCAATCAGATCAGCGCTGAATGGGGAGCGCAGCGTATCAAGGGGCTCTCGCTGCGAAAGGCGATCGCTCATCACCTCAAAAAGCTGGTCACATCCACCTCGGGCGATTTCGCCCAGCGGAAAACGGAAACATCGTTGATCGAGAAGTTTTTGTACCCGAAGCTGGGTCCCGGACAGTTGTGGGAGGAAGTGGGCCGGCGCGTGGTCGCCGAGGGGGGAGAGATTCTCACCGGTCAAACCGTATGCCGGATCCATACCGCGGGAGAGCGCGTCACCGGCGTCACGGCGAGCGCGGATTCGGGAGGATATCGCTTCTACCCGGCGGATTTCGTGTTTTCCACGATGCCGATCAAGGAACTGATCCAGAGCCTGGATGCGGACGTGCCGGACCAGGTGCGGCGCGTGAGCGATGGGCTCATGTATCGCGATTTCATTACGGTCGGCCTTCTACTAAACCAGTTGCGGGCTCACGACCAAAGCGCCAGCGGGCGGCAGTTGTTAAAAGACAACTGGATTTATCTGCAAGAGCCCGGGGTTCGGGCCGGAAGAATGCAGATTTTCAACAACTGGAGTCCCTACATGGTCTGCGATCCGGACAAGGTATGGATCGGACTCGAGTATTTTTGCTACGAGGGCGATGAGTTGTGGCGCAAGTCAGACCAGGAGATGATTGAATTCGCCACCGGTGAAATGGTGAAAATCGGAATGCTGGCGAAAGAGGATGTGCTGGACGCGACGGTAATCCGGATGGAGAAGACGTATCCGGCGTATTTCGGCGCCTACAACCAGTTTCATGTCATTCGCGAGTTCGTGGACCGCTACGAGAACCTGTTCCTGATCGGACGCAATGGGATGCACCGGTACAACAATCAGGATCACTCCATGCTGACGGCGATGACTGCGGTGGATAACATCGTCGCGGGCATTCGCGACAAATCGAATCTCTGGGCGGTGAATACGGAGATGGAGTATCACGAAACCAAAAGCGAGAGCGAGCGGGCGGAGCCGGTGGCGACCGGCTAGCGCGGTCCGCTGCCTGCGGTTTGAGCGACCTGGGGCGTCCGGCCCCGACGAAATTTCGGCGCCGCGAGTCCGCTCGTTGACGCGTGATAAAATCCTCAACCATGCTGCGGAATATCGCCGGCTTATTGTGTATTACGCTGCTTGTTTTCGCTCCCTTGGCCAGGGGGCAGGGTGAGCGGGCGACTCTTACTGGCGCAGTAACGGACACGACCAAAGCCGCCGTTCCCGACGCGCAGATCATTTTGCGCAACACGGCAACCAACGTCATCATGCGAACTGCGACGAACGCGGAGGGTTTGTACTACATCACCTCGATTCCGCCGGGGACGTATCAGCTTACGGTGCAGAAATCCGGCTTTCGTCCGGCGCGGGTCGACAATATTCCTCTCACGACGGGTCTCGCGGCCACGCAGGATGTGACGCTCGAGGTTGGCGCCGTGCAGGAGGCCGTGGAGGTGAGCGCGACCGCGGTGCAGATTGAAGCGCAAAGCTCGGACATGAACACGGTGGTGACGACGAGGCCTGTGTCGGAGCTGCCGATCCTGGGACGTGATCCTCTGTCGTTTGCGGCGCTTGCCCCGGGAGTGATCCCGACGCAAGGCCAGCAGAGCAATGCCGGCATTATCGGGCGCGTTACGACGGCGCAGATCGGCGGTGGGCTGGCGCAGCAGAACGGCGTGCTCATTGACGGCGCGGAGAGCCGCGGCACCACCGAGTCCGGCAATGCTTATTCGGTTCCGGTGGAGGCGGTGCAGGAATTTAAGCTCGAAACGGCCAGCTTTAACGCGCAATACGGGCGCGTGGCGGGCGGCGTCGCGATCCTGGCGACCAAGTCCGGCACGAATACGCTGCACGGGACCGTGTACGAATATTTGCGCAACAACCATCTGAACGCCAACAGCTGGCAAAACGACCGGAACGGCATTCCGATCGCGCTGTTTCAGCGCAACGTGTTCGGCGCGAACCTGGGCGGGCCGGTGTATATTCCGAAGGTTTATAACGGCCGCGATAAAACGTTTTTCTTCTTCAACTACGAAGGCTCGCGGCAGGCCAGCCCGGACCAGGTCCTGGACACCGTTCCGACAGGGGCGCAGCGCGCGGGCGATTTCTCGCAGACCTACGATCGTAACGGCAACCTGGATGTGATTTACGACCCGCTGACCACGCGACCAGATCCGAATAACCCAGGTAAATACATTCGCGATCCGTTTCCGGGCAACCGGATTCCCTCCGAGCGCATCAATCACATCTCGGCGAACGTGGTGAAGTATTATCCGCTGCCGAACCGGCAGGGCTTGACGCCGCAGCAGGTGAATAATTTTCTCGGCACGGGCAAGGCGATCACAAAGACGGATAACTACCTGGCGCGGGTGGACCACAATTTCAGCGACCAGCACCGGCTTTTCGGCCGCTTCGGCTATGCGCCGTATACGAACTTCAGCTCGCTTTCCGGAGTCGCGTTTGCGGAGCGTTCGGTGAATTCAAACCCGGGCACTTCAGCGCTGATCGCCTTCACATCCAACTTCACGCCGAACGTTCTCGGCGAGTTCCGGCTCAGCTACACGCGGCTTCAGTTCAACAGTTTTCCGACCAGCCAGAATTTCGATCTCGCGTCGCTCGGCTTCGGTCCGAATTTTACGCAATACGTCAAGTATGCGCAGTTTCCGAATATCTCGGTGCAGACCTATGCGGCGGGTACGGGGCTGACGGTGACGCAGGCTTCGCCGAACGATTTCGCGCAGCTTGGTCAGGCTACGCGGACGTTGAACCCGCAGGATAACTGGCAGGCGCAGTATCAGTTCACTTTCATCAAGACGAGGCACACGATTCGCGCCGGGACCGATCTGCAGTTGATCAAGCTGAATGCGTATAACTCGCAATACTCGGCGGGCCAGTTCAATTTCGACCGTACCTATACGCAAGGACCGGACCCGACCAGCACGACATTGAACGGGGGTAACGGGCTGGCCAGCCTGCTGCTCGGAATTCCCGTCGCGGGCACGATCACAATTACCAATCCGTTGTTCCTGTACCAGAAATATTATTCGCTGTTCGTGCAGGACGACTACCGCGTGACCAACCGGCTCACAGCCAACCTAGGGCTACGATGGGAATACCAGACGCCGTACGCTGAAAAATTCGGCCAGATCGGATACTTCGACTTCAACGGGATCGAGCCGGCAACGGGGCAAAAGGGCGTTTTCCGTCTGATCAAGCCGGGCGGTTACCAGGAGAATCCGCAATATTGGAATTTTTCGCCGCGCGTGGGTCTGGCGTGGCAGGCGGCGGATAAGACGGTCATCCGCGCGGGCGCCGGAATCTTCTTTTCGACGTTCGTCGGCGTGAATGCCGCGGCGACGGATTTTGGCAATGGCGGCTTTGTATCGAATTTTCTCTTTCTCGGCCCGCCAAATCCGCTGCCGAACACGCCGCCTGTGGGCGGCTCGTGGGACAATCCGTTTGCCGGGGGCATCCAGCAGCCCTCGCGCGATACGGACTTTGTGGGGCAGGCGGTGCGCGCGGATAATCCGAACCGCCCGAAGCCGTACTTGAGCGACTGGACCTTCAGCATCCAGCGCGAGGTTACGCCGACCATGCTCGCCGAAGTGGCCTACGTCGGATCGAAGATGACGCATCTGTTCTGGAACCGGCAGAACAACGAGGATAATCCACTGCTGCTCAGCCTGGGGCCGCAGTTGAACCAGCCGGTGGCGAATCCATTTTTCGGCAAGATCACGACGGGCGCGCTGAGCACTCCGACTGTGCAGTTGAAGCAGCTGCTGCGGCCCTATCCGCAATATCAGGACGTGCTGATCTTCAGAGACGCCTACGGCGACATGCGATATAACAGCTTCACCGCGCGAGTGACCAAGCAGTATTCGCACGGAATCCTGTTCCAACTGGCGTATACGCTTTCGAAGACCATCGCGAACACGGCGCAGTCCAATACCTGGGTGGTGGGGCCGTCGAATGCGCTGTACAACCCGAATTACAACCGGAGCCTGGAGGCGAATGATGTGCCGCAGCGGCTGGTGCTGAGCTACATTTACGATTTCCCGGCCGGTCCGGGCAAGCGCTATTTCAGCCACGGCGTGGGCGCCGCAGTGCTGGGCGGATGGGAATTCAGCGGCATTTCCGTTTTTCAGAGCGGCCGTCCCATTCTGATCACTGCGCCTGATCAGACCAATCTGTTTAACTTTTCGTACACCAACGGGCGGGCGAACCGGCTGCACAGTCCGGTTCTGGAGAGCGGCCGAACGAACAGTCACTGGTTCGATACCGCGGCCTTCGCGGTGGCGCCGCCGTTCACCGTCCCCAACGATTCGCTCAGCCAGCCCAATCTGCGCGGGCCAAGGCGGATCAACACCGATATTTCGCTGATCAAGAACACGCGCATCAAGGAGCGGGCCAACATTCAGTTCCGCGCAGAATTTTATAACATTTTCAATCATCCCGCGCTGGGAGCGCCGGTGACGGACGTGACGAATGCGCAGTTCGGGCAGATTATTACAAGCATCGGGGGCAGCGAGCGGAACGTTCAGTTTGGATTACGGGCATTGTTCTGATTCCGGCCGTAAAATGACGTGAATATGCTGCGACGCGATTTTCTAAAGAGCGCCCTGCTGGCTGCGGCGGAGCGATATGCGCGCGCGGCGCGCGGGCTGTCGCCGATCAAGATCACCGAGGTCAAAGCGATCGCGACCAGCGGCGGCGCGAATTACCAGTGGGTTTTCCTCAAGGTGATGACCAGCGAGCCGGGGCTCTATGGCATCGGCTCAGCGAGCAATGTGAATCAGGCGCCCGCAGTGGCGACGGCCATCAAGGAGCAGTACGCGCCGTTTTGGATAGGAAAATATGCGGATCGCATTGAAGACCTGTGGCAGAGCACGAATGTCCGGGCGTACTGGCGCAATAGCACGATTCAGAACAATATCCTGAGCGCGATGGACATGGCGCTGTGGGACATCAAAGGCAAGCGCGCGGGAATGCCGGTCTATGAGCTGCTCGGCGGCAAGGTGCGTGACGCCGTGCCGCTTTATGCGCACGCCGACGGGCGCGATCGCGAGCAGGTCGCCGAGAACGTGCGCAAGTACATGGAGGAAGGCTACCGGCATGTGCGCGCGCAGATGGGCGGATATGGCGGCGGCGGAATGATTCCGGCGGGCAAAGGGAGCCGTCCGCAAGGCGGCTTCAGCGGCGCGGCGTTCGATGAAGATGTCTATATCGAGGAAATTCCGAAACTTTTCGAGCATCTGCGCGCGAAGCTGGGGACGGAAGTGAAACTGCTGCATGATGTTCACGAGCACCTGACGCCCACAGGAGCGGTCGAGTTCGCCAAGCGCATGGAACCGTACCGCATGTTCTTCGTCGAGGACATTTTGCCGCCGGAGCAGATTGACTGGTTCCGCCGCATTAAGGAAGTGACGACGACGCCGATGGCCATGGGCGAACTGTTCACCAGCCCGCGCGAATATGTGCCGCTGATCGCCGAGCGGTTGATCGATTTCGTACGCTGCCGCGTATCGCAGGTGGGCGGGATCACGGCGGCGAAGAAGATCGCGGCGTTGTGCGAGGATTTCGGCGTGCGGACGGCGTGGCAAGAGGGCGGCGACAACGACCCGGTGAACCAGCTCGCGGCTTATCACGTCGATCTCACGATCCCGAGCTTCGGCATTCAGGAAGAGAATCACTTCCCAGCGGCGGTTCACGACCTGCTTCCGGGCACGGCGACGTTGAAGGGCGGGTACCTTTATGGGAACGACGGGCCGGGTTTAGGGATCGACGTTAAAGAGGACGTGGCGGCGAAGCTCCCGTTGCAGCCGGTTCCGCCTGGAGACAGCTGGACGACGGTGCGGGGGATGGATGGGTCGCTGGTGAAGCCGTGACGCCTCGCTTGTGATGCTCCGAAACGTGAGTTAGGCGACCAGCCCAATCCGTTCTTCAGGCGCGGAGCCGCCGAGCGGCGGCAGAGGAGCGGCTGATTCGCGCCAGCGCATCTGAGGGCGGAAGCATTGGCATGCCAGCCAGTGTCAGTCGCAAGGCGCATTGCCTGGCGCCGCGACGAAATTGCGACGGCCTTCGCCGCGTGCGAGCCCCTTTCTTCCCGCGCCACACTGTCCTATAATTCACACAACTCAATATCCGGGAACCTCGTATGTCCACATCCACAGCGACCCCGTTGTCCGGTCCGGAAGCCGTGGTTCCACCGGCGCAGCCCGGACGTATCGTCAACGAATTCAGCATTCAGGTCGCGACCGTGAATGGCTCCGGCAGCCAGACGGCCAACAACGTCCTGATGCGTTCCATCTTCCAAATGGGCGTGCCGGTTTCCGGCAAGAACATGTTTCCCTCCAACATTGCCGGACTGCCCACCTGGTTCACGATTCGAGCTAACAAATACGGCTATATCGGCCGTAAGAAAGAAGTCGATTTTCTCGTCGCCATGAATCCGGAGACCGCGAACGAGGATGTAATGACGCTCGCGCCGGGAGCGGCCGTGGTGTATGACGAACCCCTGAAGCTCAGCGCGCTCCGCGGCGATCTGCATTTTTATCCTGTTCCGTTCGACAAGCTTGTGGGTCCGGTCTGTCCCGAAGCGAAACTCCGCAAGCTGGTGCGCAACATGATTTACGACGGCGTGGTCGCGCATCTCTTAGGCATCGATCTCGAAGAGATGCGGAAGGCGCTGTTCAAGCAGTTTGGGCCCAAAAAGGCGAAAGCGGCCCAATTAAACTGGGGCGCGGTTGTCGCCGGAAAGGAATTCGCGGCGAAGAACCTGACCAAAACCGACCCGTACGTGATCGAGCGCATGAGCGAAAACGCGGGCAAGCTCATCATCGACGGCAACACGGCTACGGCTCTGGGCTGCATCTACGCAGGCGCCACCGTTTTAACGTGGTATCCGATCACACCGTCTTCATCGCTGGCCGAGGCGATGATCCACTACCTGGAGCGTCTGCGGCGCGATCCCGAAACCGGACAGGCGACCTATGCTGTTGTCCAGGCCGAAGACGAGCTTGCATCCATCGGCATGGCGATCGGGGCCGGATGGGCCGGGGCGCGGGCGATGACCTGCACGTCCGGTCCGGGCATTTCGCTAATGGCCGAATTCATCGGGTTGGCCTACTACGTGGAAGTGCCGGTGGTGATTTTCGATATACAGCGGGTAGGGCCTTCCACCGGGCTGCCGACGCGCACGCAGCAGTGCGACATCCTGAAGAACGCGCTGCTGTCTCACGGCGATACGAAGCATCCGGTGCTGTTGCCATCGTCGCCTGAAGAGTGTTTTTCTATGGCGCAGACGGCGTTCGATCTCGCCGAGCAGTTCCAGACGCCGGTGTTTGTGAACTCCGATCTCGACCTGGGGATGAACAACTGGATGTCGGACCCGTTTGAATACCCCACCGAGCCCATCCGCCGCGGCAAAGTGCTGGGCGCGGAAGATTTGGAGCGGCTCGGGGGGTTCGCGCGCTATCGGGATGTGGACGGCGATGGCGTGGGGTACAGAACGTTGCCGGGAACCAATCACCCCGCGGCCGCCTACTTCGCGCGCGGCAGCGGGCACAACGAGGAGGCCAGATACAGCGAGCGTGAAGATGATTATGTGCGCAACGTGGACCGTCTGCTGCGGAAGTTCGAGTCCATACGCGCCCATGTCCCGGCGCCGGAGATCCTGGATCGGCCCGGCGCCAAGATTGGACTTGTCTACGCTGGCTCATCCCGCTACGCTTGCGAAGAATCGAGAGATCAGCTCGCGGCTGAGTACGGCATTGAGGCCGGATGCCTGCGCGTGAAGGCATTTCCGTTTACGGCGCATGTGGGCGATTTCATTGACCGGCACGAGCGCGTCTACGTGGTTGAGCAGAACCGCGATGCGCAATTGCTGTGCCTCCTGCGCATGGAGATGCCGGCGGCGCGAATCGCAAAGCTCCGCAGCGTGCGTCACTACACCGGGCTGCCGATCGACGCGCGCTCGGTCACCAGAGAAATCGCCCGCCAGGAGGGTGTATGAGCGCTACGGCAGCAGGCGGACCAAAGAAGACAAACCGCATCGGCCTGGAGCTGGCGCCCTATAAGGGAAGCAGAACCACGCTCTGCGCTGGATGCGGCCACAACGCGATCACCGAACGCATCATCGAAATCTGCTGGGAGCTGGGAATCCAGCCCTGGCAGGTTGCCAAGATTTCCGGAATCGGATGCTCGTCGAAAACGCCGGCTTATTTTCTCAGCTTGTCGCACGGATTCAACGGCGTGCATGGACGCGCCCCGACGCTTGCCACCGGCGCGCTGCTGGCCAACAGGCATCTGATTGGCCTGGTGGTGACGGGGGATGGCGATACGGTCTCCATCGGACTGGGACACTTCATGCACATGCTGCGCCGCAACATCCCGCTGGTCTACATCATCGAGAACAACGGCGTTTACGGACTGACCAAGGGACAGTTTTCCGCCACTGCCGACATTGGATCCAAGCTGAAGACGGGCACAATCAACGACCTGCCTCCTGTGGACTGCTGCCTGGCGGGTATTCAAATGGGGGCCACTTTCGTCGCCCGGTCCTTTTCCGGCGACAAGCGCCAGATGCAGGGCATTCTGAAGGCTGCATTCTCGCACAAGGGCCTTGCGATTATCGACGTCATCTCGCCTTGTACGACATTTAACGATCACGAAGGATCGACCAAGAGCTATTCCTACATGAAAGACCACGAGGAGCCCTTGCATGAGATCGATTTTGTTCCGGCGTACGAGGATATTGCGGTCGAATATGAGGAAGGCTGCGTGCGTGAAGTGGAGCTGCACGACGGGTCGAGACTGCGGCTCAAGAAGCTGGCGCGCGACTACGACCCGCGCGACAAGATGGAGGCGATCCGGCTGCTCAATGAATCCAAGGAGTCGGGAGAGGTCCTTACCGGCGTTTTGTACGTGGGCTTCGCTCCGACCTTTATCGAGCGGCTGCACATGGTAGATGAACCGCTGGCGACGTTGCCCGAAAGCCGGGTGCGGCCTTCCCGGGAGGCGTTGGACCAGATCATGGAGGAATTGCGCTAGCAGCGGCCTAGGGCTTGCCGGATGGATCGCCGCGGCCTTTCGGATGGCCGGAATCACGGCGCCCGGCGCGGCGCCGTCCGACGAGCGTGCCGAGAAAGGCACCCGCGAAACCGGCGAGCTGAGACGCAAGTGGGTTCAGATTAATTTTGTCGGCGGCTGCGGCCGACAGACAAAATCCGGCGACACTGAGTCCCGCGATTTTCGCAATTCGGGACACTCTCATCGTTCTTAGCGTATCTGACTCGATCCCATTTTTGGCTGCGAGGATCTTTGCGACGCCGGGCGGAGTACCGGCGTCATATATAGGTTGCGCTTGAAACGTGGAGGTATGCGAATAAGGCTGGCGTTGATTTTGGGATCACTTGCGCCCTGTCTTCAAGGAGCGGTCCCGGCGGTGGACGCCCGCAATTCGGAAATTTTCGGTTTTAAAAGCCATTTTCGAATGAATCAGTACCACTCGCGCGGGGAATGGGAAGCGCGCAAAAACGCGCTGCGACAGCAAATTCTCGGGGCGGCTGGCCTGATGCCGATGCCTGCCAAGACTCCATTGCAGCCAAAAATCGTGCGCCGGCTTGATTACCCGGACTATTCGATCGAGGTTGTGCTGTTGCAGACGCTGCCGGGCTATTTTCTCGGCGGAAATCTGTATGTGCCGGCCAATCCGAAAGGCTCGCATCCGGCCGTTCTGATTCCCCACGGACACTGGAAAAAGGGCCGGCTGGAGGATTTGCCGTCCTATTCCGTACCCGCATTGGGCATCAATCTGGCGCGGCAGGGTTATTTTGCGTTCGCTTACGACATGGTCGGGTTCAACGACACGCGGCAAACACCGCATTCGTTCGTCACGCCCCGCCGCACGCTGTGGTCGTTTCATCCCATGGGATTGCAGTTGTGGAATTCGATCCGGGCGCTCGATTTCATCGAATCGCTTCCGGGCGTTGATGGAAAGCGGCTTGCCATCACGGGCGCATCGGGCGGCGCATCCCAGGCCATCTTTCTGACCGCAGTAGACGACCGGATTGTTGCAGCGGCGCCGGTCAACATGGTGTCAGCGCATATGCAGGGCGGCGATCCTTGCGAGGAGGCGCCCAATCTGCGGATTGGCACATTCAACGTTGAAATTGCGGCCATGGCGGCTCCCCGGCCGATGCTGATCGTTTCTTCGACGCGCGACTGGACGCGCAACACGCCGGAGGAGGAATTTCCGGAAATTCGCCGTATTTATTCGCTCTATGGGCAGCCTGCGCTGGTTCAAAGCGTGCAGATCGACGCCGAGCACAATTATAACCGCCAGAGCCGCGAAGCCGTGTATCGCTTCCTGCGGTCCTGCCTGCGGCCCGATCCGGAAGCGCCAGAGTTCGAAGAGCGGCCGTACGAATTGCCGCCGGACGAGCAATTGCTGGCGTTTCCCCGGGGGGACCTTCCGTCAGACCTTATGAACCTCGATCAGGTGTTTCAAAACTGGCGGGCGGCGGCCCGGATGCAGATGGAAAGCGCCTCTCTCGGCGAGCTGCGGGATGCCCTGCGCACCGCGCTCGGCGTGGAGTATCCTCAGCGGGTGGACAGCGCCGCCGAGGGCGGCCATATTGTATTGACGCGGCCGCCGCACCGGGACCGCGTCGTTGGCGTCTGGCATCCGGGCGCAGGCGGTCCGGTGCTGGTGCTGCACCCTCGCGGCGCCGCTGCCGCCGAGCAGACGGAACTCGGCAAACAGCTTTTAAAATCGGGACGTCCGGTGCTGATGATCGATCCGTTCATGCCCGGGGCTCTGCGGACCCAGCGGTTTGAAACAGACGATTACTTTCTGTCTTACAACCGCAGTGAGGAATCCGAGCGGGTGCAGGACGTCCTGACGGCGCTGGCGTTCCTGAAGTCCAAGACGAAGGCCCAGCCCGAATTAATCGGCATGGAAACGGCGGGAATTCGAGCGATTTTTGCAGCCGCCGTTGCGCCTTTCAAAGTTGATGTGGTGGCAGATATGGCTGGATTTTCCGGATGGGATCAGGATTTCCTCGACCGATTCTTTGTGCCGGGAATCCAGCGCGCGGGTGGGCTGGACGGCGCTTTGCGGCTGATCACCGCGCGGTTGCTGCTGCCCGGAGCGGCGCGAGCGGCGCGCTGAGCTGCGTGCCCGGGGCGGGGGTCGAACCCGCACGACCCTTGCGGGTCAACGGATTTTAAGTCCGTTGCGTCTGCCTGTTTCGCCACCCGGGCGTACTATGATCAACCTTGCGCGCGCCGTCCGCAGGAATCTCGCAAAGATCCTGGAATGCAGGTCTTTGAAGCCATTGTAGCGCCCTCAGTTGCGCGCCTTATGATTATGAGTACCAGGACGAATTATAACGGTTATATCTATAGGATTGCAGGAGCTCTGCGATATACTGCCGCTTCGGAGGAAACATGCGTTACGCAACGCGGTGGTGTGTGAACATTGCGGTAGGGATGCTGGCCGCCTCGGCAGCCTTCGGGGGCGCTATCGTTTCGGGGTTTAACACAACGAGCGACGGGCGGAATGATGACGGTACGTACACGGCCCCAAGCGGTTGCACGAATGGTGTGAATGGCGGCACGTGCGCCGGCTCGCTCGTGCCGGTCGGGTTCAACCTCAACTTTTTTGGCGTTACATCGAATTCCATTTACATCAACACGAACGGGAACGTTACTCTCGACGCGCCGCTGAGCACTTTTACGCCCTTCGGCCTGACGGCCACAACACGCCAAATTATTGCTCCGTTCTTCGCTGATGTCGACACCCGCAACCCATCCAGTGGAGTGGTCACGTTCGGAACCGGGACATTTGATGGGCGGAACGCCTTCGGCGTCAATTGGATTAACGTAGGCTACTTTAACAGTGAAGTCGATAAGACAAACAGTTTCCAACTGCTGCTGGTTGACCGCACCGACACCG
>Ga0209581_1001693_pt1 | contig 24200 bp, 20 predicted proteins | sample Coa_R2_FD_187160 | JGI IMG/M metagenome (GOLD analysis project Ga0209581, IMG submission 187160) | Surface soil microbial communities from Centralia Pennsylvania, which are recovering from an underground coalmine fire - Coalmine... | ecosystem: Environmental > Terrestrial > Soil > Unclassified ...
TTGCCGATTGGTTTGCAGTTGTTGGGCAGGCCTCTTGATGAAGCGCGCATTTTGCAAATCGCCCACGCCTACGAACAGAGCACCGACTGGCACAAGGCGCGTCCGCCCATCGCCGTCGCGCGCGGCTCAACCGGTTTGGCAACGCCGCGCTAAACGACCGTTACCGGGCTGGGAAATCTGCGCGGAGGGTTTGGAAACTAAATATACTGGATTAGTTTCCGCGTTGTGCTATCCATGATCCGCGAGCATGAGAGCCCGCAGCAAACGGCAGCCGAATCGGGATTCAGGCCCCACCCGCCAACGAATCGTTGATGCCGCGCGCGCTCATTTCTTCAACCACGGTTTTCGCAGCGTCACCATGGACGATCTGGCCGATGAATTGGGGATCAGCAAGAAGACGCTCTATGCGCATTTCCCAGGCAAGTTCGATCTGCTTGACGCGGTGCTGGCGGACAAATTTGCGGCTGTGGAATCGATGCTCAAGAGAGTAACGCGGACGCGGCCCGCCGATTTCGCCGCCACCTTGAGCGAGTTGCTGGCCGGCATGCAACGCGAACTGGATGAGATCAAGCCGCCGTTTGTGCGCGACATGCGGCAAAAAGCCCCGCGCCTTTTCCGGTCGCTGGAAGCCCGTCGCGCGACGCTCATTGAGCGGTATTTTGGGAAATTTTTCACCCAGGGGCAGCGAACGGGAATGGTGCGCAAAGATGTGCCGGCCAGATTGATCATCGAGATTCTGCTGGCCGTGGTTCAGGGAATCATGAATCCCGCAAAGATGGAAGAACTGGGAATGACGCCACGAGAAGGATTTGCAGGAATTCTCAAGATTGTTCTGGAAGGCGCGCTGACCGCAAAAGGACGCAAAGCGTGAAACGGACTTCCCTCTACGCAGCCGGACCGAATGGAACGAATGTCGCGCGCCGCCTGCGTTGTCTGGCCGTGGCGGGAAGCCTGGCGCTGCTCTCTGCGCTCCCGGGATGCGGCGCCCGTGAAAAATCCGTCTCCGGAACGATCGAGGTGGACGAAGCGCACGTCGGTCCGCGTGCGGGCGGGCGTGTGGAGAAAATTTTTGCGTGGGAAGGCGATCACTTGAAGGCAGGCCAGCTCATCGTGCAGTTGGACGCGTCGGAACTGCGCGCGCGGCGCGAGCTGGCCGTGGCGCAGATCGACACAGCCATTCACGATGCCGACGCCCAGGAAGCGCAACTCAAATTCCTTCGAGACGATGCGCGTCGCCAGCGCGAGCTTCTTCAGCGCCGGGTCGTGTCGCCCAACGACGCCGAGCGCGCCGACAGCGCCGCGAAAGCCCAGGAGAAAAACGTGGAAGCGGCAAAGACGCGCGTGGCGCAGGCGCGTGCGCAATTGGCCGATATCGACGCGCAGCTGGCGGAAATGCAGGTCACCGCGCCCGCCGATTCGGTTTTAGAGGTGCTCAGCGTCAAAGTGGGCGATGTATTGCCCGCAAATCGCGAAGCCGCCACCCTGCTTTTAACCGGACACCTTTGGGTTCGAGTGTATGTGCCCGAATCGTGGCTGGGCTTGATCAAGCTGGGCGAACACGTCCGGGTGCGCGTTGATTCCTTCCCCGGCAGGGATTTCGACGGCGTGGTGGAACAGATCAATCGCCAGGCGGAATTTACGCCGCGCAATGTGCAAACGGTGGCCGATCGCATCAAACAGGTATTTGGCGTGAAGATTCGGCTGCCGAGCGATGACGATCGCCTGCGACCGGGGATGGCAGCGGATGTTTATTTTGCAAACGTGCGATGAAAATGACGCCGCCTCGTTGCAAAGTCTCGTTCCCCCGCAAACGTGACCGTCTTTGGGAGCGGGAAAACCGAGCGGACATGGCTGAAACATTCATGCTCGCATGAGTGAACCAATGATTGAAGTTGATGGGCTGACCAAGCGTTTCGGCGCCTTCACGGCCGTGGATCATGTCTCCTTTTCGGTGGAGAAGGGATCGATCTTCGGTTTTCTCGGTCCCAACGGTTCGGGCAAGACGACACTGATCCGAATGCTGTGCGGTATTTTGGAGCCAAGCGAGGGCACAGCGCGCATCGGCGGCCACGACATCGTCAGGGAGGCCGAACCGATCAAGGAGATGATCGGTTACATGTCGCAGAAATTTTCCCTCTACGATGAGCTGACGGTGAAAGAGAACCTTGTGTTCGCCGGAAAACTCTACGGCCTGAACGCGCGCCAATTGGATCAGCGACGCGACGAGATGGTCGCCATTACGCATCTGGAGCCGTATCTGGATCGGCGGGCCGGCCAGCTTTCCGGCGGGTGGCGACAACGGCTGGCCATGGCCTGTTCACTGATGCACAAGCCGGTTGTCCTCTTCCTCGACGAACCAACCGCCGGCATTGACCCGGTCGCGCGACGCGAGCTCTGGGACTTGCTTTTCCAGTTCGCCGGCAAGGGCATGACGCTTTTTGTGACCACACATTACATGGACGAAGCCGAGCGCTGCGATCATGTGGGCTACATTCACATGTCCAAGTTGATCGTGTGCGGCGAGCCGGACGCGCTGAAGAAGCTTCCCGAGGTCAATCCGCCGGGGACGCGCCGGCTGGACGTGACCTGCGACCACGTGACCACGGCGTTGCATGCCATGCACGGAATGCCTGGCGTGCGCAGCGCCACAGTGTTTGGCCAGTCGATGCATCTGCTGGTGGATGAAAGCGTGCAGCGCGCCCAGATCGAGGAACGGCTGCGCAAGGTGGGGATCGCTCACGCCGAGATTCACCAAATGGGTCCCTCGCTGGAAGACGTGTTTGTGGAGCTTTCGGCTCGGAACGCAGGCGAACGGGAACGGGCCGCCTGATGATGCAGCGAAACGAGACAGCGCGCGTTCGGAGTTCCGCATTTCGCAGGCGGCTTGCGAGCAGAAACGCCCCGCCAACCAGAACGCATCAGAGCCTCGGGCGAACATGAAACACAAGCTTTTCCGCGGCCTGAGCGCCATCCTCTTCAAGGAATTCATCGTGGTCTGGCGCGACCCGTTGACGCTGTTTTTCTTTTTCTTTCCGCCGCTGATTGAGATGATCGCCTTCGGTTACGCGCTGGATAACGATGTCAAACACATGGCCATGCTCGTGTTCGATGAAGATCGCACCGTGGAGAGCCGGCGCCTGATTGATCGTTTCGTCAATACGCAGAGCTTTCGCGTGGTGGGCGAAGTGCAGAGTCTCGATCAGCTAAAGAGCGAAATGCGCCGGGGCCGCGCGTACGCGGCCCTGGATATTCCGCCAAATTTTACTCGTGAATTGAACGCTGGTCACTCCGCGCAGGTGCAGTTGCTGGTGGATGGCTCCAATTCCACGACCGCGCTGCAGGCGCTGCAAACGGGGCTGGGCGTGGCACTGACCCAGTCGCTGGAAACGCTTTTACGGGAAAGCGGCCGGCGGGATGTACCGATCGATATTCGACCACAGATGCTCTACAACCCGGCCATGCGCGCGCCGAACTTTTTTGTTCCGGGAGTGATCGGCGTCGTGCTGCAAATCGGGACGACGGTGGCGGCGGCGATGGCACTGGTGCGCGAGCGGGAACGCGGCACGCTCGAGCAGTTGCTGGTGAGTCCCTTGAGCCGCAGCGGGCTGATGCTGGGAAAACTTGTTCCCTATCTGTGTATTGGCATGGCCATGGCCATCATCCTCTTTGTGATCATGCGTTTTGTGTTTGGTGTTCCCATTCAGGGCAGCGTGTGTGCGATGATGTTCTCCACGCTCGTGTACGTGTTCGCGCTCTTGAGTCTGGGTCTGGTAGTGGGCACCAAGGCCGAAAACCAGATGCAGGCTCTGCAAATGTCGATGGTGTTCCTTTTGCCCAGTGTCTTCTTTTCGGGATTTATTTTCCCGCGGGAGACCATGCCCTGGGTTTTCTACGCGCTGGGCGCTCTCTTTCCCACGACCTATTTCATCGCGCTGATGCGGGCCATCATCCTGCGCGGCGCAAATTTCTTGGAGTACTGGCCGAACCTGGCCATCCTGATTTTGATGGCCGGATTGCTTTTCGTTCTGTGCGCTTTGCGGTTTCGCACAAAAATCGCGTAGCGGGAAAGCGCGCGGCTTCGCCCGGCCAGATCCATCCCCATGTCGCCTCGTTTTTTGTTCGGCCTCCTGGGAATGGCTCTCGCGGCCGCAGCGATCCTGCTGTTACTCTGGTGGCTCGGCATGCGGATGCCCGGTAACAATCCTTCGCAGCGCGCGCCGCTCTCGGCCGAGGAGATGTCGCTGCGCGACGAGCTGCGCGCGGATGTGGAAAAACTGGCCGGAGAAATTGGCGAACGCAACATGTCCCATTACGCCCGGCTCAGCGCCGCCGCAGAGTTTATCCACGACTCGTTCTCTCGCGCCGGACTCCGACCGCGGCGCGATACCTACCAATTGCACGGGCAACCCTGCCACAACATCGAAGTGGAAATTCCATCCCGGCAAACGACGCAGCTCGCTCAAGCGCCACCGATTCTGGTGATCGGCGCGCATTACGATTCGGTATTCGGTTCGCCCGGCGCAAATGATAACGCTAGCGGCGTGGCGGCAGTTCTGGCTCTGGCTCGCCGGTTCGCCGACAAAAGAATGCAACACGCCGTGCGGTTCGTCGCCTTCGCCAATGAAGAGCCGCCCTATTTTTTGTCCGACGAAATGGGAAGCGGCGTGTACGCGGATCGCTGCAAGGCGCGCGGCGACAACATCCGCGCCATGATCAGCCTGGAAACTATCGGCTATTTTTCCGACGCCCCCGGTTCACAGACCTATCCGGTGCCGGGACTTGGCCTTTTTTACCCTCGAGTTGGAAACTTCATCGGCTTTGTCAGCAACATGGAGTCTCGCGCCTTGCTTCGCCGGGTAATTGGGTTGTTTCGCAACCATGCCAGGATTCCTTCTGAAGGCGCTGCGTTGCCCTGGTTTGTTCCGGGCGTCAGCTGGTCGGATCAATGGTCGTTCTGGAAACGCGGCTACCGTGGCGTGATGGTCACCGACACTGCGCCTTTTCGCTACCCGCATTATCATTCTGCCGAAGACACTCCCGATAAACTCGATTACGATCGGTTCGCGCTGGTCGTCAGCGGCATCGAGAAAGTGATTGAAGGCCTGGACGAACGGTAGCCCGGCGCGCGATCCGGGAGCAGCTCTTCCCCAACGCCTGCTTTTGCCCGCGCAACGCTTCGCTCAATCGATCAGGCGCCGATTGAGTTCGCCGTAGGCGTCCACCCGCCGGTCGCGCAAGAATGGCCAGTGCGTGCGGTGCGCGTCCACGCGCCTCCAATCGATGTCGGCCATCACAATTTCTTCCTGATCGACGGCGCCTTTTGCGATGATTTCGCCGTCCGGCCCGCACACAAAGCTTTGTCCCCAAAATTCAATGCCGTCGCCGCCGGCGGGCGCTTCGTGGCCGACGCGGTTGACGGCCGCGACGTAACAGCCGTTGGCGATGGCATGGCTGCGCTGGATGGTCTCCCACGCAGAATGCTGCGCCGCGCCAAATTCCTTTTTCTCGCTTGGGTGCCAGCCGATGGCTGTGGGATAAAAAATGATTTCCGCGCCCCGCAACGCAGTCAGCCGCGCCGCTTCCGGATACCACTGGTCCCAGCAAACGCAGACGCCGATTTTGCCGCGCGCGGTTTGCCAGGCCTGGAATCCGAGGTCGCCCGGCGCGAAATAAAACTTCTCGTGATAGAGCGGGTCGTCCGGGATGTGCATCTTGCGATATTTGCCCAGCAATTTTCCGTCGGCGTCGAGAATTACCGCGGTGTTGTGATAAACGCCCGCGCTGCGTTTCTCGAAGAGGGAAGCGATAATCACCGCGCCGGTTTCCCGTGCCACCGCTCCCAATGCCGCAGTGGTTTTGCCCGGCACTTCCTCGGCCAACTCGAAATTCTTGTGATCTTCGCTCTGGCAAAAATAGTGCGAGCGAAAAAGCTCGGGGAGACAAATGATCCGCGCGCCCCGCTTTGCCGCAGCGCGGATGAATGCAACCGCGTGCGTGAAATTTTTCTCCGGCTCGGGGCCGCACTGCATCTGGATGAGGGCGATCTTTGTGTTCACGGGTTGGGTGGCCATGCAGACATCAGGATCGGAGGCGAGGGAACCTGCCTGTCCCGCGCCGACATGCTGCCAGCATGTCGAGCGTCGGGCAAGCGGGCAACCTCTCCGCCGCTGGAGCGCTTAGTTCACGGAATTGGCCGGAACAATCTTGACGCTCTCGATCACGACACGCCTGGTGGGCTTGCTCATCTCGCCCTGCGCGTTTCGTTCGACGGGCGTGTTACCGATTTTTTCCAGCACATCGTCGCCTTTGATCACTTTGCCGAACGTTGTGTATTGATGGTCGAGCCGATGCACCGGAGCGAGGCAGATGAAGAATTGCGAGCCGGCCGAGTCAGGGTCAGCGCTACGCGCCATGGAAATTACGCCGCGATCGTGCGGATGATCATTAAACTCGGCCTTCACTTTGTAACCCGGACCGCCGGTCCCGTAGAGATTTTCCCTGGCCGGATCTTTGGTGAGCGGATCGCCCCCCTGGATCATGAAACCTTTTATGATGCGATGAAACGTGGTGCCGTCGTAGAAACCCTGGCGCGCCAGTTTTTTGAAGTTCTCGATGGTGTTGGGCGCGGCGTCGTTCCAAAACTGCACGACCATGTCGCCTTCGCTGGTTTTGATCACCGCGACTTCATTTGAAGAGTCCACGGGAGTTTTCTCCTCCTTCTTTTGATCGGCAGCAAAGGCGGCTGCCGAGCCCAGCAGCGCCGCAGCGAGAACAATGGGTAATTTCATGCTGACAAATGACATCAACGCGCCATCATGTCGAGTGAACTCGATATGTCCCGCGGTAAAACCTTCAGGCAATTCCACCACACTCTTCGACCCTGCTTTCGTTTGGCCGCGGAGCCACGGTCCGCTTGTTCCCCTCAACGGGTTCAAACTTTCAACGCTTCAACGATGCGAAGCATGATATTCCTGCAAACTGCGCACCTGGACCTTGCGTTTTTGCAGGGAGCGAATGCCATTGGCGCTGGCCAGGGCCGCGCGCACCGTGGTCATGATTGGGATTTTCGCCGCCAGCGCGGCGTTGCGGATCACCACTTCGTGCTCGCGCGGGATTTTGCCGCTGGGCGTGTTAATGATGAAAGTGATGTCGCCATTCTTGATGCGATCGAGCACATTGGGGCGGCCTTCGTGAATCTTGAACACCTTCGTCACTTTCACTTTCGCCGCGGCCAACGCCGCCGCGGTTCCGCTGGTGGAAATGATTTCGAAACCGAGCTTGAGAAATTCGCGCGCTACGGGAATCACCGCTTCCTTGTCGGCGTCCTTCACGCTGATGAAGACTCTTCCGCCCTTGGGCAACGGAGGCGGCGCGGCCATCTGCGATTTGGCGTAGGCGAGCCCCAGATCGACGTCGATGCCCATTACTTCGCCGGTTGATTTCATCTCCGGCCCGAGTGAGATGTCCAGGCCTTCGTAGCGGAGGAAAGGGAACACTGCCTCCTTAACCGAAAAATGTTTCGGCAAAATTTCTTTCGTGAACCCGAGTTCGCGCAATGACTTTCCAGTCATCACCGTGGCGGCCAGCTTCGCCAGGGGCACGCCAATGGCCTTGCTGACAAAGGGGACGGTGCGCGAGGCGCGCGGGTTCACTTCCAACGCGTAAACCTGGTCGTCTTTCACGGCGAATTGCACATTCATCAGACCGCGCACGCGCAGCTCACGCGCCATCGCCTTGGTGGCGGCGGCAATTTCATCGAGGACTTTCCGCGACAATGAGAAGGTGGGAATGACGCACGCGCTGTCCCCGCTGTGGATGCCGGCTTCCTCGATGTGCTCCATGATCGCGCCGATCACGGTCGTTTCGCCGTCGGAAATGCAATCCACATCCACTTCGATGGCGTCTTCCAGAAAGCGGTCGATCAGGATGGGCCGCAGGTCAGGCAGCCTGCCTTTGGCCGAAAGGCCGCCAGCACGCGAATCTCCTGGTTGCCGGCGAGCAATCTGTCCCCGCGCCGGAGCGAGCTGGAAGCCGGCTCGCCTTTCGCTGGCATCGATGGCGCTGGCCACGTAGCGCCGCAAATCCGGCTCGTTATAAACCAACTCCATGCCGCGACCGCCAAGCACAAAGCTGGGCCTGACGAGGACCGGATAACCGATTTTTTTGGCAATCGCCACGGCTTCCGCGACGCTGGTGGCCGATCCGTTGGGAGTCTGTCGCAGGCCCAGCTTGTCCAGCATCGCGGCGAATAATTGCCGATCCTCCGCGATCTCGATGCTTTCCGGCTGCGTCCCGAGAATCGGCACGCCTGCCGCCTTTAGCCCGCCGGCGAGATTGAGCGGCGTTTGCCCGCCAAATTGCACAAACACGCCTTCCGGTTTTTCCTGATCGTAGATGTTCAGCACGTCTTCGAGCGTCAACGGCTCGAAGTACAGTTTGTCGCTCGTGTCGTAATCGGTGGAAACAGTTTCCGGATTCGAATTGACCATGACGGTTTCGAACCCCAGTTCGCGCAGGGCGAACGCGGCGTGCACGCAGCAATAATCAAACTCGATCCCCTGCCCGATGCGGTTCGGGCCGCCGCCCAAAATCATGATTTTGCGCCTGCCGCTTTCGCGCCGCTCATTCTCGTCGCCGTAGGTGGAGTAGTAGTACGGCGTGTAGGCTTCAAACTCCGCGGCGCAGGTATCAACCAGACGATAGGTGGGGATGACGCCTAACGATTTCCGTCGCGCGCGGATCTCATTCTCGGTTGTCCCCCGGGCAAGGGCCAGTTGCCGATCCGAGAAGCCGAGTTTCTTGGCGCGAAGGAAAGTCTCCCGTTCGGCGCCCTGGTGGAAGTCGCCTCGGAAATCGGGCCGGTCGCCTGTCTTCCCACCGGGAAGCGCGCGCGCTTCCTCGACGATCTGCTGCAGGTTGCGCAGGAACCAGCGATCGATTTTTGTCAGCTCATAAACTTCCTCCAGTGGCATGCCATCGCGAAACGCCTGCGCGATATGGAAAATCCGTTCGGCATTGGGCATGGAAAGTTTCAGGCGCAACGTTTCGGGATCGACTTCCTTGTCGGCGCCATCGCCGATCAGGCCAAAGCGTTTGATCTCCAGGCTGCGCAACGCTTTTTGCAACGCCTCCTTGAACGTGCGTCCGATGGCCATGGCTTCGCCGACGCTCTTCATCCGGGTCGTAAGTGTGGCGTCGGCCTGCGGAAATTTTTCGAACGTGAAACGCGGCACCTTGACGACGCAGTAATCAATGGTCGGCTCGAAGCAGGCTGGCGTTTCGCGGGTGATATCGTTTTTGATTTCGTCCAGCGTGTAGCCGACGGCGAGTTTTGCCGCGATCTTGGCGATGGGAAAACCGGTGGCTTTCGAGGCCAGCGCGCTGGAGCGCGACACGCGCGGGTTCATTTCGATCACCACCATGCGACCGTTCTCGGGATTCACCGCAAACTGAATGTTCGATCCGCCGGTCTCAACGCCGATTTCGCGGATCACGGCAAACGCGGCGTCGCGCATCGCCTGGTATTCCTTGTCGGTGAGCGTCTGCACGGGAGCAACGGTGATGGAGTCGCCGGTGTGCACACCCATGGGATCGAAATTTTCGATGGAACAGACCACCACGCAGTTGTCCATCCAGTCGCGCATCACTTCCATCTCGAATTCCTTCCAGCCCAGTAACGACTCTTCGATCAGCACTTCGCGCACCGGCGAAAGATCCAGTCCGCGCGCGGCGATCACGTCGAGTTCTTCGCGGTTGTAGGCGATGCCGCCGCCAGTTCCCCCGAGCGTGAACGCCGGCCGCACAATGAGCGGGAACGCGCCGATCTCGGCCACGATCCGATCCAGGTCGCCAGGCGAACGCGCAATGCCGGAGCGCGGCACATCCAGCCCGATCCGCAACATTGCTTCCTTGAACAACTGCCGATCTTCGCCTTTTGCGATGGCCTGGGCGTTTGCGCCGATCAATCTCACCCCGTGACGCGCCAGCGCGCCGTTGCGATTCAACTCCATGGCGGCGTTGAGGGCTGTTTGCCCTCCCAGCGTCGGCAGAATCGCGTCGGGTTTTTCGCGCTCCATGATGGCCTCAATCACTTCAGGCGTGATCGGTTCGACGTACGTGCGATCCGCGAACTCCGGGTCAGTCATGATGGTGGCCGGGTTGGAATTGACCAGCACCACTGTATAGCCTTCTTCGCGCAGCGCCTTGCAAGCCTGCACGCCGGAATAATCAAATTCGCAGCCCTGCCCGATCACGATTGGGCCCGAGCCGATTATCAGAATTTTTTTAAGCTCGTTATTTCGCGGCATCTGCGGCAGCGGCGACTGTAAACAAAATCATCAGCGCGTCACGCGGGAATCACGCTGAGCAGGCCGCAAGCCGATCGTCGTTGCGCTGCGCGCGTTAGGCGACCTGCGCCATGCGCTGACGGTCCAGCCAGACTTTGCAAATGCTTTTGATCCGCGTGAGGACGTAGTAAACGGTCTGGCTGCGGATACGCACCAGTTCGCTGCCCACGATCCGGGTGACGAAATCGCTCGGCAGATCGAGGATTTCCTGCGGCGTTGAGCCTTCGAGGCCCTTGCAAAGAATCGCTGTCATCGAACGTGTGAGGGTTTGCACTTCGGGACCAAGCGTCATGCGAATGTGGGACCTGCCATGCTCGTCCACATGGAGATAAACCCCGACCGTGTCTGTGCATTCCTCGTCTTTTCGAACGTCCACGAGATCGAATCTCTCGTCTCCGCGCGGTTCCTGATTCTTCGCGCTGTCGGCGTAGGCAACAAGCGTCTCGCGTCGCTCATCTTCCGGCAGCGATTCGAAAAGCTGGATAATCTTTGCGAGCCTGGCTGGATACATCGATCATCAATTTACCACGGATTTGCGGTTTTTCCTGCGCCGTGGCAACCCTGCCAGCGCGCTGCGCAAATCGCGAGACGCGGCCCTTCCTCCAGCGGAACACTCGGCGATGTCGGCGAGCGAGAATTGATTGGGGCTTTGCTCGGCAAAACCTTTATGCCTAATTGATTTATGAAAACTCCCATTAAAATCGCCGTAACCGGCGCTGCCGGGCAAATCGGTTACGCGCTTTTGTTTCGCATCGCTTCCGGTGAAATGTTCGGGCCGGATCAGCCGCTCCGCCTTCACCTGATCGAAATCCCCGCAGTCCTGGGCGCGCTCGAAGGCGTAGTAATGGAACTGGACGATTGCGCATTCCCGCTGCTCGAGTCCGTTGTGCCGACGGCAGACCTCGACGAAGGCTTTCGCGACGTAAACTGGGCGTTACTGGTGGGAAGCGTTCCGCGCAAGGCCGGCATGGAACGCAAGGATTTACTGGGCATCAACGGCAAGATTTTTGTTGGGCAGGGCCGGGCAATCGCGAAAAGCGCTGCGGCGGACGTGCGCGTGCTGGTGGTCGGAAATCCGTGCAACACCAATTGCCTGATCGCGATGAATAACGCGAAGGAAATTCCACCCGATCGCTGGTTTGCCATGACCCGGCTGGACGAGAATCGCGCCCGCGCCCAGCTGGCGCACAAGGCGGGGGTTGGCATCAGCTCGGTCACAAACATGACCATCTGGGGGAATCATTCCTCGACCCAATATCCGGATTTTTATAACGCCAGAATCAATGGGCGCCCGGCAAACGAAGTGATCGGCGACGAGCAGTGGCTCAAGGAAGATTTCATCGCCACGGTGCAACAGCGCGGCGCCGCGGTGATTAAGGCGCGCGGCTCCTCCTCGGCAGGGTCGGCGGCCAATGCCATTGTGGATACTGTACAATCACTGACCAACGATACGCCGGGCGACAACTGGCACAGCGTGGCGGTCTGTGCCGACGGAAGCTACGGCGTTGAAGAAGGACTGATCGCCTCATTCCCCGTCCGCGTGCGGGGCGGCAAATGGGAGATCGTTCAGGGACTTCCCATCAACGATTTCAGTCGCGCCAAGATCGATGCCTCGGTGGCCGAGTTGCAAGAGGAAAAAGCCCTCGTCAGCGAGCTAATTTCGTAGCCATACGGAACGAAAGCTTGGAACAAAACTACTTTCAGCCTGCCCGCCACAGGCCGGCGCATACGACTCAAGTGTGTTCATTCCTCCCCGCGACAATGGTGAAAAGCGTATGCGCCATGCCGCGGTGGTACTGTTGATGCGTCGATGCCGCCAAAACCTCGAAGCCGAGCACTTCCAGGAATTGCCTGAAAAACTGCGTGCTGAAATGCCACCAGGTATGCCAGAGAAAATTCTCCGCTGTGGGTGCCAAACGACAGATCGGCGATCCCTCCAATTCAGGATAAAATTTGTCGACAATAATGAGCGTGTGCGCTCTTTTGCTGCATTGCTCAACAATCCGCAGCGGATCGCGGCAATGGAGCAATACCGCTGCCATCACTGCGATATCGAACTCGCCCAGCGCAGCGGGCAAATTGTACACATCGCCGTAGTACACTTTGGCCCTGGATTGCAGCACAGCGTGACTGAGCCAGTAGGAGTTTTTTAACTGTCGCATCACGACCCGCCGTGCACCGATCACCTGATCCAGTCTGGCGTTGGGATAAGGAACAAAATCCCAGCTGTGCTCATCGGTAACCTCGAGCGATACGACGTCCGCGCCTCGCTTCTCCATCTCAAACGCCAGAAAACCACTCGCCGGGCCAATCTCCAAAACGCGGCGACGGGCGAACGAGATGTTGCCCAGGTACTGGTCCACACGGCCGCGCAAATCCCACTCGCCGTTGAGCACGCCATGACCGGGAAGTTCCATGGTGTGATAAAAATAGCAGTCCCGGAGGTCTGTTACCCTGAGTGGCTCAGCAAAAATCTTGCTATCTTTTGATTGCATGGATGGCAACGGACGCCGGAAAAATCAGGCTCGTGAGAACGACCCGGTGAAAACCGGCTTCGAAAATCTCGCACCAAAAATCTGCGCCATATTCTCTTTGCACGAGACAGTCGTCGCGACGCACACCCGGTTTTCCGTGATAGCTCGGCGGCAATCCGCGCCGCGTTCGGGTAAGGCGACCTGGGACAATCGGCACGGTGTAAAACAAATGGCCGCCCGGCTTCAAGACGCGGCGGCATTCCGCCAGCGCCGCTTTTGAGTCGGGCACGTGCTCAAGAGTGTCGGAATGAATGATCAGGTCAATCGATGAATCCGGAAAGGTCATCCGCTGCATATCAATCTGCGGAAAGACTTGGAGCGTGTGTTTGGGAAGCGCCGCAAGAAAAGGCGACAAATGCTTGGCCGGATTAATTTCGAGAACACGAAGCTGTCGAATGCCGGGATGGTTGCGGCAGAAATCGTCGAATGTGCCTGTGAAATCAAAGGCGTTGGCAACGGCCGCTGCCAGAGTCATCGTTCTCAAGTTGTTCCCGCAACGGGCGCAGCAGAATCCCTGCTGCAAATTGATGTAAGCCGCTTCATCCGGAGAGAGTTCCCATTCCGCAATTAACTCCGGCCACAACACACTCTCGTACACGAAGCGGTCTCCACCGCACACCGGGCAACTCTTCAGAATGGACGACGGTTCATCCATTCTGCGGGAGTCGTGCGAGCGCTCTTTCCAGACCTAGGTTCCAGGTCAGCGGCTTGTTCCTGAACCAGCTCGAATCAAATTTTGGCGCGGCGAAGAGCGCCCAGGTCTGGCGCGGATGTTTCCAGTCCAGAATCTCGAAGCGCAAACCGGCCTGCGCGGCGGCGCGTTCGATGGTCGCCGGCCGGTAATTGACGCACTCTGGGTAAACCCAACCCGGGTGTGCGAAATCTTGCTCGCCAATCAGAAAAGTGGCAACCAGCGCGCCGGCTGGCGCCAGCGATCGCGCGACCGCCGTCAGCCACGCGTTGATCACGTCCAAGCCACAATGGCTGAAGATCGACTGCGCCAGAGCAAAATCGAACGCCACGTTTGCCTGCGCGAGCGTTTCCGGCGAATCGGAAAAGAAAAATGTCGGGCGCTTGATTGCCACTAACGACTCGCCAACCTCGCGGCGAATTCCCTCATCGACCAGCCACTCGTTAGGCTCGATGCCGAAATATCTGCCCCGGTTCAGGTACGGAATGAGCAGCCGCCCGATGCGCAGCGAACCGCAGCCGATATCCACCAATGCATGATGCTGGCGCAGACCGAGTGTGGTCAGAAGATTAAACGTCATCGCCGCGATCAGGTCGTAATCTTCCGGCGGACCCACGTACGCGCGATAATGCGGGTCGCCCGGTTTCAGCCCCAGGCCAAGATTCTCGCCCTCCTCCCGGGATCGTTCCATTATCATTGCCGGCGCCGCAACGTCGCGGCATCAAAATCTTTCAAGACGTCCTCCGGTCTGTCGGGAAACCCAGCCACCCCGCGAGACCGGTCAAATTGATAAATGCGTTTCGGTTCTCGTTTGCGAAAGGGAAAACTCCGCAATCTGTCGCCTTCGAGCGCGTCCACCGCGCCGGGAGCGCGACAGGCTTGCACAGCCAGCGCCTGGAGTCGCTTCCGGGTCTGCGCAGAAGCATCGGCGCAGTTGGACAACTCATTGGGGTCGTGTCGCAGATTGAAAAGCTGCTCTCGCCCGCCGTTGGCCATGAAGATGTATTTCCACTCGCCTGTGACCACCATCACCTTGAAATCGTGCGAACCGGGCACTTCCACCATGCCCACCAGATATTGCCGCGGGTTGGCCCGGCCTTCCAGCAAACCCAGCACATCCATTCCCTCGCGCACCTCACAGGCGCCCGTAGCCCCCGTGGCAATTCCAAAGAGGTCGGCAAGGCTGATCAACTCGGTTCGCGTAACGCCTGCAGGCAGCCTGCTCGGCCAGCTCAGCAGAAAGGGGACGCGGCACGCGGCCTCGAAAAAATTCTGCTTCTGCCAGCCGTGATGGTCGCCCAAAAGATCGCCATGATCGGAAAAGAAACAGATGAGAGTATTTTCCGCGTTCGGACGCCCCTCGACCGCATCGAGGATTTTTCCGAGACAATGATCCAGATAACTGATCTCGCCGTAATATCGCGCCTTCACGATTCTGGCAAGCTCCGGGTTGATCGCGTCTGCCCAAACAGCGTAACGCATGAAAGCGATCTCCTCGTCGAGGTAATCTTCCGCGATGGTGGCCCCCACGGGTGCGGGCATCCGATCCGGATCGTACATTCGGTTGAAGGGAATCGGCGGCGCCAGCGGGGGATGCGGACCCAGGAAAGATACAAATCCAAAAAACGGGCGCCCATCATCGGATCTGACGATCTCTTCCACTGCGCGCTCAGCCGTCCAAAATTCGGCGCCGAGGTTTGCGGGAAGCGGACTGCGTTGCGGCAGGTAATACATTTCGGTGCGTTCGCCCATCGGTTGCTCGAGGAACGCGAATTCTGGATGTTCGCGAATCAGCCACGAGCCGTAATCATCGCCCTCGGGAGCCGGCGGGTGATACGTCTCCTCGCAGCGCCACAGTGTTTCGTATCCCAAATCTTCATTCCAGGGATACGTGTGGAATTTTCCCACGCCGAAAGTTCTGTAGCCGAGCTTCTGCATCGCCCTGGCCAGGTACGGACCGCAGCGCTCCTCCATGCCATCGGCCTGCCCCGCCGCGGGCCTGGCCTTCACGTTACTGAACACGCGGGTCGTTGGCGGCTCGCAGCCGGTTCGGATGGTGTAGCGAGCCGCGACACAGACCGGACACGCGGCATATGCGTTCGAGAAACTGATTCCCCGCCGCACAAGCCGATCAAGGTTCGGCGTGTAAATGGAGGCATTGCCCAGCGCGGCGATGGTATCGAACCGCTGCTGGTCGGTCATGATAAAGAGAATATCTGGACGAGCCGCCGGCATTTTTTGAAAACCATCCCACTGAGACAATCGACCCCAAAATTATTTAGGCGCTGGCAATTTCCTCCCCCGTCAAACGGCGAAACGCTTCCAGATACTTTGCCGAAGTTTTCTCAATGATCTCTCTGGGCAACCGCGGCGCCGGCGGCGTTTTATCCCAGTCGAGCGTTTCCAGATAATCGCGGACAAATTGTTTGTCGAAACTGGGCGGACTCTGGCCTGGGGCATATTGATCGCTGGGCCAGAAACGGGAGGAATCCGGCGTCAGACACTCATCAATCAGCAAAAGTTCCCCGTTGATCATTCCAAATTCGAATTTGGTGTCCGCCACGATGATTCCGCATCGCTCCGCGTAATCGCGGCCGCGCGAATAAATCTCCAGGCTGAGTGTTTTCACCCGCTCGGCCAGTTCCGGCCCAAGAATTTCGGCGCACCGTTTCATGTCGATGTTCTCATCATGACCCGTCTGTGCCTTGGTCGCCGGCGTAAAGATCGGCTCCGGAAGCGGCGAAGCCTGTTTCAGACCAGAGGGCAGTTTGATGCCGCAAACGCTCTGCGATTGCTGATATTCCTTCCAACCGGAGCCGGCCAGATAGCCCCGCACCACGCACTCCACGGGAAGCGGCTGGGTTTTCCTGACAATCATCGAACGCTGCGCCAGCTGCTCGCAGAACGGTTGCAGCTCCGGAGGAAATTGATCGAAATCCGCGGTGACAAAGTGATTTTTGATCTCGGCAAAACGCTTGAACCAAAACGCCGAAATTTGATTCAGCACCGCCCCCTTCTGTGGAATCGGATCCGGCAGGATCACATCAAATGCTGAGATCCGATCGGTCGCTACGAAAAGAAGCGTGTCGCCCAGATCGAAGACTTCGCGCACCTTGCCGCTGCGAAGTTTTTTGATTCCGGGGAGATCCACTGTGGATTGAATCGAGCTTCGCATAGCCAGACGCGAACCTGCAATGTCTCCCGCCGAGCGTCTAGCAAAAACAGCGCCGCCGCCCTCAGTTTTTGGGTAAATCGAAACAGCGCTGCATGTCGTAAACCTTATATCCATGAGACTCAAATGCCGGGTGATCGCGGAACGCTACCGGCCAGACATTGGGATCGTCCGGATGGACTACGTACCAACGGATGCCGGTTTCGCGCACGCTGCGTTGCAAGTCCTCAATATTAGTCGCCTGCTGGAGATTTTGTAATTTCTGCAGCTGCTCCCGGTAAGGAAGCTTCCGAAAAGCGCTGCTAACTGCTTTCCACATCTGGAGTCTCCCTGCAAAAGAAGGCCGTTCGCTAAGTCCGCTCAAAATAGAAAACTCTTCCAGTCGCGAGTCCTGCGCGATGGCGTTGGCAGGTGGTTGGCTACGGATGAACCGGGCGCAGTCCACGAAGCCGTGATTCAAACGGATGTTGCAAAATGCCTTTGCCCCAGGCCACTTCCCCCGTTGAAGGCCTGCGCCACACCGGATTGGAACCAGAATCAGGGCGAGGATGCCAGCGACCACGCCGGCCATTGAAAAGCGGGGCAACCGTGCTGACGCCACGGAATACAGCCGACCTGCAGTCATCGTGGCCACCAGCCAATACGACCAAACAAACGGCCGATGCATCAACTCGCTCGTCCTCAGGTCGCCGCCCAACCCAAAAGTCATCGCTAAAAGAATAGCCACGGCAGTCGCTGAGATTCCTTCAGATGTCTGCCACCTCTTACGCCACAAAGCCAGAAGCCATGTGAGCGGCGCGAGTACTGAAAAGATGCCGAGGCCATTCAGCATCGTTAAGCCGACCGCCTTCGCCAAATGAGAAGGAAAGGGATGACTACTATTAAATATCCGATACCAGCTCTCGAGGGGCGTCCCGTCGGCCGTCTGGGCCAATAGCTTCCAATAGAGAGCGCCGCCAGAGAAATCCAACCGCACCTTCGGCCCTGTGTCAAACCAGCTTGCCAGCGGTAGCACTGCCAGTCCAGCCGCCACGCAGGCCCCCAGCACAAGCCATCGCCACCGCGTCTTCGGTGGCCAGGCCAAAACAGCAAAACAAACCAGCAGTGGAAAGGCCGCGACGAAGATCTGAGCTTTGAACAAAAACACCAGCGCACCTGTCGCCACTCCCGCAGTGATCCACATACGCCGGCCTTCCTTCCCTCCGCGCACGATAAGCAGGAGACCTATTCCAGCAATTGCCAGTGCATACGACTCAGCGGGAGCAACCTGTTGGAGCCAGAAATAACCGTAAATTGGGTGCGCGACATTCAATAGCCACGCATCGGGCACCAAAACGGTGGCGACGACAGCTGACATACCTGCTCCTCGATTCCAGATGCCTCTAGCCAACACATAGCTGGCCAGTCCAGCGAGGAACGATCCAAAAGGTGCCCAGAAGCCTACCGCTACATCATAAGCCGACACATCCCCCGCCTTAGCCAGGCACGACGCAACTGAATAGCTGGCGTAATGGTATAAAAATGCAGGAAACCCCTGCCACTCGTAGTTGCCTACCTGAAGCAATGTCCGAGCCTGTAGGCTCCGCGCTACGATCGTTGCGTGGAAAAAAAAATCCGCTCCTGGCTTGAACACTACGTACCCATCCGCTGCGGTCCTGGGCGCAATGAGATCCTGCGACCAGCCAGTGGCTGCAACGAGACTTACAATAATCGCCAGCAATCCTGGTCCGGAAAGCCGGGCGCATCGTCCGCGCGGCACGATGCCATTCGCAAAAACGACGGTAATCAGAAGGAGAATCATCAATATCCACAGCGATAATGGCACCCAAACTTTCCACGCGAGGATAATAACGGAGAGAGTCGCGACGCCCGTGATCAAATCCAGGGCGAAGAAGGATGGCAATCGCAGGGCGGTAGTGACCAGGCTGCCTGCCCCAAGCAGGACCCACGGTAGCAGGAAAAGAAACAGTGCGGCTCTTAGATGGAAGCTTCCAGTGACGAGTGTGACCCAAACGATCAGGAAACCGGAAATGGTAAGAGACGCTAACAAGCCGTACAAGCCATAGGCCTCAAACCCAGAGGAGACCCGCAGATTTCGTTCTGTTATCCCGCGGAGCTGGTCAGTATCATGCATGGCGTCCGTTATGCTTCCCAAGCCGAAGACCGGCTCACACCTGGCAACGAAAGGCCCGCACGGCCTCGATCACCTGGCTCTGCTCCGAACTGTTCATGCCAGTGTAAAACGGGAGACGCAGCAGACGATCCGCCAAATCTTCTGCAACAGGGCAGTCGCCCTGCCGCCCACCGAAGCGCAGACCCATGGGAGATAAATGCAGCGGCAGGTAGTGGAAAACAGCGAGAATCCCATACCCAGCCAGATGCGAGATCAATGCTCGTCTGCTCTCTTGAGTGGGCATGATCATGTAGAACATGTGGTAAGCCTGCTCGCAGTCAGCAGGGACAATGGGGAGTCGCACGCGATTTGCCTCGGCCCACGATGCCAACTCGTTTGCGTACGTCTCCCAAATGTGGCGTCGCATCGACTGAATCCGCTCCCGGCATTCCAGCTGCGCCAAAAGAAAAGCCGCCAACACGTCTGAAGGCAGATAACTCGATCCCACATCCACCCACGTGTACTTATCGATCTCGCCTCGGAAAAACCGAGCTCGATCTGTTCCTTTTTCCCGAAGGATTTCGGCTCGCTGATTAAACCGTTCATCGTTAATCAGGAGTGCGCCGCCTTCGCCACAGGTGAAATTTTTGGTCTCGTGAAAGCTGAGTGTGGCCAGCTGCCCAATTGTACCAAGGAACCGGCCTCGATATTTCCCGAATAACCCGTGCGCGTTATCCTCAACCACGGCCAGCCCACGCCGCCGGGCGATGGCCATGATCGTGTCCATTTCGCAACCGACCCCTGCGTAATGCACGAGGAAGATCGCTTTGGTGCGATCGGTAAGACGTTGCTCGATCCGGTTTTCATCAATGTTGAGCGTATCGGCGCGAATATCCGCGAAGACTGGTCGAGCCCCGCGCAACACAAATGCGTTCGCCGCCGAGGGAAAGTTAAACGAAGGGACGAGCACGTCATCTCCGGCTTTGAGATTGAGCAGCAAGGCGGCCATCTCCAGCGCATGCGTGCAAGAGGTGGTCAGCAGCGCCTTTTGAACATTGAGGGATTGCTCGAGAAGGGAGTGGCATCGCGCAGTGAAGCTACCGTCACCGGAAAACTTTGGTGTGGCCATAACGGCCCGGATGTGCTCCAGTTCGGCGCCTGTGGCGAAAGGCCGATTAAATGGAATGCGGATCATCTGTCAGAGTCCGATGTGTAGGTCCGTCCGCGCTTACTTCTTCGGCAGCGTTGCTTGATATATGTCGATTCCGTCGATTTGTTTAACGAACATAAATCCGGAAAGCAACTCATTTCGCGATCCACATGGCTGGGAACGGACCAAGACGATCCGAAATTTGGCCAGATTGTCCTTTGTCAACTCGAAGATAAATGGCCGCTCGCGCTCCAGTGTGTTGGTCAATGCAAGCCATCCCGGCTCCCTCAGCGTATAGTAGATAAGCGGAGATCTCTCGCCGTAAGGCCAAAATAAGTCGAAAGGAGTGACTAGATTTAACACTTCCGAGGAATCGCGAACTCCGAGACGACGGATTTCCGCAGCGATGGCACTATTAAGATCTGCAAAATGACCGTATCGCGTGAATTTGATGGCAACAGTGCGCACCTGAACAATGGTAAGTGCAACAAGAATAAGAACGAGTACCCCAACCAAGAATCTGCTTCTGCTCACAAGCCTGACAAGCGGAAGCGACGCAGCCACGTATGCCACACTCAGCAGGATAGGCGTCGCATAATAAGGTAAAGGCTGCCTTAACGAAATCGGGATGAGTAGCGCTGCTTGAAATACAATCAGCACGCCCATGCGCCGGCGAATGTCAGCATACCTTTTCTCTCGGTTTCCCCCTGTGGAACATTTGGTGCTGAACCACCAAATAACCGCCGGAACCACTGCGAAGAGCGCAACGTTGCGCATGTAAGCAAGCGCCCAAACTTGCACAATCTGCGCTAGATGGTCCGCGATGTAACCGAATGTGGATTTCATCCCTCGAAGCTGGGTGCCAACCTTAAAGAAGTCCGCTTCGCCAGTCAGAAGCCTCAAATAATACTTTGAGGAGTTTTGAAATGGAACATGGCCAGCGCGCAGCGCAAAAATTGTCTCCGGCAAAAGACCCGCAACAAGACCTCCAAAAATTGCTGCTGCCTGCTTGAAGCGATTCTGCAACGATTGCGGACCGAAAACCAGTAGCAATGTCACTGTCAAGGGAACAACACTTTGAATAAAGACATAACGAAGACAGCAAGCCAGCCCTGCAAACAAAGCAGCGACAAACAATTGGCAAAGTGACCGGTCAGCTTTCGGCAGCATGGTTATCAGCGGAAAGGCCATGGACAGAGCAATTAGATCAGGCAAGGGCGTAGCCAATGAAAGGAGAACGCCATATGACGTTATCGTAAGATACCATGCCACCAGACCTGCCCATGGGAATTGACCCCACATAGAAGCGCCGAGCCAGACAAACGCAAGCAGGGGTATCCCTGCCACCAGGCTCAGCGCGCGGCCAGCATTCATGTAGCTTACTCCGCATGCGTGTACCAAGTTTAGCAAAATCGGGTAACCCGCCGGCATCACGCTGTTGGTCGAGCGCCCAAGACCTTTGTTGCGCTCTTCGAGCGCCATCCAAACGTATCCAAAGAGATCATTTACGACTAATTTTCGATGCGTGGAAAACAGATAGCATCCATAAAGCGCCACCGCGGCTGTGGAGATCACCCATGGGAAACCTCGCCAACACAAAAGCCGCGGCGCAGTCTGGAATTCGTTGTTAGCGCTCTTATGAGCGTTTATCATGGGCATGACTTGCGTCTGTGTGGATTGCTAAGGGTTGAGCCATTTGTGAAAGCAATGCCGCGCGCCCGAAATTTTCCAACCGACGCGTTGCAAGGTTCGCTGCACACCCTGGTTGCAAACGTGAACCGGCCCCACGCCATACTGCGCGAAATCGCGGGCGATATGCATGCCTTCCCACATAAGAGCCGTGCCCAGCTGGCGGCCCTGGAACTCCGGATCAACCACCAGCAAATCGCAAAAGCAGACCCCGCGCCGAGGTTCATGCGGGTTATGCGGGTTACGCAGAACCTTCCTCCAAACACTGTACCCGGCCGCCTTACCATCCCACTCAGCAACCAGTACCCAATCCGCCCAACCGGCAAAGGCGGAACGTATCCATTCGCTGTAAATCTTCGTCGCAGCGTCGGGCGCCACGTGCGGATCGGCGTGGTAACGACCAAAGTAGCCGGCGAAGGCGCGCTCGCTAATGGCCATCAGGGCCGGCATGTCAGTCGGCGTCGCACGGCGAATATTCAAAAGCTCATTTCGTATCGGCGCCACGCTCTTTTGCGGGTGGAATTGCGAAAGATCGCAGGCAAAATCCAGCAGCGTATCCATGAGAAGAAAACCGCAGTGCTCGAGGGCGTGAATCGCGGGCAGATCATCGGAGGGCAGCCTGCAAGCCACGCATTTCATCCGGCGTTTAGCAAGAGCGGGCATAAGCTCGCCGATTAATGCGCGGGCGATTCGCGCTCCGGCGACGCCTCCGGGCGCAACGGCAAGGTGTTTTATATTTCCCACCCGTTGCCCGACGATCCGGCTCTCCCATGGCGAATCGTTATAGACGAGCAAACCGTCGAGGTCGCCCGCAGAATCCACTGAGCCAAACGCCAGGACCGATTCGTCGGACAAGCTCTGCCTGATTTGGTCGAGCCAATAGTTCAGGCGTTCCTCGACTCTCAGTCGCATCAGATGCGCCATAGGCGGGTGAGCAAACCGCGGCAAGGCATCGCGCACCCTGTCGATGGTCGCCAAACTCAAGGGCGCGATCATTTCTCGTTTTGCGCCTTTGAATCTGTCGTCAATTGCTCTGCTCATGACCAGAGCCATCTGCCAAAGGAGTGGCTTGCGCCAGAAATTTCCCACCCGAGATCTAATGTGCCGGGAAGCCCCGGATCATTCCCCGCATGCGTCGGCTGGTCGAGGCGCGCCGCGAAATTTGTCGCCATCCTCATGGCATCCGATTTCAATGTTGCGCAAAGCCCGCGTCCCAAAAAATTGAAATCGATTCCCCGAAATCGCCGTGCGCGATGTCGATTGAATGTTTTCATTCGAGTGCGGACGCATTTTCCCACGGGGTGAAACCGACAAATTATCTTCGATCCCGGCGACAAGAATCCACCGTCACAGGCCGCGTTTTGGGGTACGGGTCGTACAGGTTTATGCGTGAAGCCCGCTAGCGCTTCTCCCAGCTCGTCGATCGCCACTAAATCCAGTCGCGCGTTCACAAGGACTTTCGGCTGGCGGGGTTGGCCGATCCGGCGATCTCGCGAATCGCGTAGGCTGGTCGATTCATCGTCCGAAAATGCATGCGCGCCAGGTATTCCCCAATCACGCCAAGCGCGAAAAGCTGCGCTCCGGAAAAGATGGCAATGATCGAGGCAAGAAACGGAAAGCCGGGAATGCTGCCCTCGAGCAAATACCGGCCTAAAACATAAATTAAGACTCCGATGCCGAACAATGTGCAGGCAAAACCAATCAGACTGGCCATCTGCAAAGGCACCGTGCTGAAGCCAGTCATCATGGTGAGCGCATGGCGCGCCAGTTTGGCAAACGTATAGTTTGACGAGCCGGCGCGACGCCGCTCAAACGCGACCGTTGACGCGCCGAAGCGGTTGGTCGCCCACGTCAGCAGCACATCGATGGAAACAAAAGGCGACTGGTAATCGGCGAATGCCTCCCGCAGCTGGGTGCGAAAAACGCGAAATGCGCTCACGTTCTTCGCCACTTCGGCCCCCACTGCCGCGCGCAAGGCGAGCCGTGTGAGCCGGGAGGCAATCGCTCGCGATAAGCCATTCTCTTCTTTTTGGGGCCCGCCATAAACAACGTCGAAGCCTTCACTCAACCGCGTCAACAGGCGCGGGATTTCCTCGGGCGGATGCTGTAGATCGTCGTCCATGGTCACGATCACGTCGTATTTGGCCGCCCGAATTCCGCACAGCAGCGCATTGTGCTGCCCATAATTGCGCATCAGATTCAGCCCGCACACCGCCGCGGACTGCGAACATAATTTCGAGATGACTTCCCAGCTTCGGTCGCGGCTGCCGTCATTCACCAAGATGATTTCGTATCGCGCGGCGATGCGCGGCAACACCTGCTCCAGCCGCCGGCATAGTTCGGCAATGGACGCCTCACCGTTATAAACCGGCGTGACAACGGAAACCGACGGCTGAATTTGCTGCGCCGCGTCCATCTTCAGCAAAACTCCGGACACTAGGGGACAAGCTGCATTCCGTCAAAACAAGCCGCTGCGCTCGTGGCAAATTGCTATCGCTTCGCATC
>Ga0209581_1001694_pt1 | contig 24196 bp, 17 predicted proteins | sample Coa_R2_FD_187160 | JGI IMG/M metagenome (GOLD analysis project Ga0209581, IMG submission 187160) | Surface soil microbial communities from Centralia Pennsylvania, which are recovering from an underground coalmine fire - Coalmine... | ecosystem: Environmental > Terrestrial > Soil > Unclassified ...
ACAGGTGAAGGTAATGTGCTGGCTGCGATCAAAAGAAATATCAGGGATGGCAGAGACACTGATTTTTGGTCATTACCGGTAGCGCAACAAACAAGAGATTATGTTCCCAGTCTGTTAGCATTGGCTGTGATTATCAGCAGACCTGACCGTTATCCCGTTTACTTTCCGCCAGTCAGAAATGCACCTTATCTCGCCCAGATAGATGTTGGCACCCAGATAAATTTAAAATATGCAGCCATGCTGGCCGGAATCAGCCATCGTAAAATGATTCAGCTTAATCCTGGATTCAAAGGGCCTTCTACTTCTACCAGGGGTCCCTATAAGCTGGTGTTGCCAATAGAAAACGTTGAGCAATTCACTGAAAACCTTGCCAGATCGCCGCTCAATCATCAAATTAACTGGATACACTACAGGGTAAAATCCGGGGATACGCTGGCGTCAATTTCAAGAAAGTTCAGTACCACAATCTTTGATATACGCAAGATGAATCATCTGAGTAAATCGACGGTCAGACCAGGCACAAATTTGCTGATCCCAAATACAGGAGTCCCTTCTTCTTCAAGCTCGGATGATGAATTGGCCCAGGTACAGGAAATCGTGGCGTCTAATGATACCAACGGCAGGAATAGTGAAGAAGCGATGATTATCGCAAACCGTTTAAGAAAAGTCGAAGACATTGTCCCTGTTGTCAAACAGGCAAAATCATCCAGATCATATACACTGCAACCTGGCGATACGATTTATATGGTACGCACCAAAGACACACTTGAGAGTATAGCCAGACGTTTCCATATCAGCAGCCGAGCACTCCGGGAAGCAAATAATCTTACTGGTAAAAAAGTAAAACCCGGTAAACAATTAATCATACCAACGCATCCAGTGTCGGTTGCACAATACAGTTCCCAGTCGGCAGGATCCAGAAGCTTACAACCTGGTGATACAATTTACATGGTGCGTCGCGGTGATACGATCGAAAAAATTGCGAAGAAATTCCGTACCACTGCTTCCGCTATTCGCTTGACGAATGTGGTTGACAATGGATCTTTGGTTGAAGGCGAAAAAATTGTAATACCAACGCACATACGGGGTTAGTTTTTATTTTTTTCTGGAACAATCACTTAATTTATCAATCTCAAGGAGTAAAAACTGTATGACAATTAAAAAAATAGTATTCACCAGTTTAATAGCGATGAGCATGAGCACTGTATCCATGTTTGCTCACGCTGGATTGGTTATTACTAATAATACAAAACAGGATTCTACCTCTAGTATTTTTGGCACCTGTTCAACTGCCCTGCCCGGCGGCATCGTCAAGGCTGGAGAACAAAATCATAAAGTCGATGATATCACGATCGGATTGGCTTGCTGGGGACACGAATCAAACTGTGTAGCGGATGTATATATGACAGCTGATTGCGAAAAATCCGGAGCAAGCAAAATTGCAACGGTTGTATTTGACACAAGCAAAGGCGTCCGATCTGTTACAATGAATTCTTCACAATATACCATCACTGCACCAATTGGCGGATTTTTCTTCCAGGTTGATGGTGGTCCTTCTGCTCTTGCCAGCAAGAAATAAATCTTTTCTGTTTCCCGGGTTGCTTTCGCATCTCGGGAAACACCTTCGTTTGACAGAATCTGTCATTTCAGTCTCTCTTTTTTAGAAGCAATTTTTGATTGCTATCACTTTCTGGCCGAGCAATAATCCAGAAACGGCAGTTACCATGCAGTGTGACGCAACAATAATTCCGGATGACGAAAATGTCCGCAAATTTTTGTGCTTATCTTGCAGCAATCTTATCTTTGGTGTTTGTTCACGATTGCCGTTTAGGGAATGATTCAAATTCGTTTTCCGGATAAACCCCGGGTTGAATTTGTATATTAACGACTTTGCATTTCATACGCATTTCATACAAGGAGTAATAATGAAAAAAAGTTTAATAATCAGTCTTGCAGCCACACTTATTTCATTCGCAAATGTTTCACATGCTGATTTCACTATCCGAACACTCGGTGTAAACGGATGCTCGAATCTTGCCGGTCAATGGGCGGGTGTAGGCCAGGTTTCAAACTGGATGATTGACTGTAATTATCACGGATCTGGGCAAATGAGTGGTATTGATGGCGCTGGTAAATTCACCTTGAATATTAACATTGATAAAGATTCAGGTAGTTTTCTGTGTCCAGCCCATACTTCCAAGCAATTAGAGGGTACTTGTGTGAATGGTAATCTTTACATTAATACCGGATACGGTGATTTGAGCGGCAGCGTTTCTCAGAATATAGGTAACGCCAAAGGTACGCTGACAATTGCCCCTGGTGTTTCTGCTGATGTGAGCATTCAATTCCAGCGAGCTGGATAGCAAGCCGCTCTCTCTCCCCCCGATAAAATCGGGAGGAGAGAGAATCGTGATATCTGATTCTATTGCTTATGCGATATCCCAGGTAACCTGACCAGAGAATACATCTGCTCCGCCGCTGACACTGCCATTCGTTGATACTGATTCAGCACCAGTAACCAGAGCCGGCGGATTGACATTGGCGTCACGGATGAACACGTGTACCCAGCCTAAATCAAGTCCCACCGTTTTGGTCGCTTGGAAATGACCGCCGACAGCAACAACGTAGCGATCATTGTCCGGAAGTTGAACATTTCGATAGGCATCCTGAATGGGTGACTGGTCATAACCGACGCCGCCGCGCACGATGATGGTATCGGTTGGATAGTAATTGGCACCGAGAGAAATATTCCATGTATTTCGATAATGCTCAGGAATAGTAACCTGGATATCCGTACTGGAAGCAATGATTGTGTTAGGGTTGTTCACAGCTCCAGCGACTCCGTTGAGGTTCAGTGTATTAAACGAACTCCATTGTGTGTAAATCGCGCTGCCTAATAATGCCCAGTTAGGATTGAGTTTGTGGAAGATGCTTAATGCTGTGTAGGCAGGTAGTTTAACATTGGTATAGGCATTGCCAGAAATAAGCGGTGATACATGGTTATTAACCAATGCTGCAATTTTACCTTCAAATCGGCTGTTACCTGTGAAGTGATGGACAACCTGGGAGTGGTAGCTGATACCGGCGCGAGTATTGGGCGTGAATTCATACAATGCACCTAGGTGATAACCATATCCTGTGTCATTTGCCTTATTTGTGCTGATCGTGTCGGAGGCCGGATCAATTGTTTTTGCTGCGAATGGGGACGGGTTGATTAATCCTGCAACACTGTCAAATTCAGCATAAGCCCTCTGTATATCAAAACCGGCACCGATGGATGCCTTGTCGGTTACCTTGAAGCCGAGTGAGGGACTGATATCGATGACGGTGATGGATGTCATGGTGGCTGCATACCGTAAAGGTGTACTTTTCCCATAATTGGTCTTTAAGCCGAATGGAACATCTACACTGAAACCAAATCCCAGTCGTTCAGTGAGTGGCGTGACATAATGCAGCGCGGGAACAATACTGAATTCACCGCCTTGGGCTGTGACATTGTTGAAAGTATATGTTGTGGGAGAAATCCTGGTAAATGGCGGTGTGGGAATCAGAAATAATGAATTTTCAGTGACGCTTACGTTACCTTTGTATTTGAAGTCAGACATAATTGCTGAGCCGCCAAATACAATTTGCTGATTCTGGAATCGCGTGATACCTGCCGGGTTATACCAGGCTGTACTCGCATCGTTTGCTTCTGCTGCGTAACCGGCATGATAATTGCCTACACTGGCGCCATCCTGCTCCCATAACTGGAATGCTGAGGCCATCGCCTGGGATGAAATTCCGAATATTCCTGAAGCACAGAGTACAGTGACGAAGCGGCGCATGACAAAATGTTTCATTGAATCTCTCTCCTTAAAACTTTTTATTGTTTATCTCCTAACGCTCTACCAGGCGGTTCTATGAGAATGTTTCAACGTGTAGCGAGCAGAGTGAGTGACAGGTTCATATTCACCACGAGGCTGCAAGGCAGACGCGGCAATCATCTTCTGTTATCTTCTCTGTCATCCTGCTGATACAGGTTGAAACACTCTCGTTCTATTCAATTCTGCTTGAAATAGGAGGCGGTGTAAGGATACCGTATTTACACGATAAAACAAACATTATAAACATGATGAGGTTGTTATGGCTGAGACACCATCCACAATGATTCCGCTAGGTACCAAAGCTCCTGATTTCCGTTTGCTTGATACTGTTTCCGGCAACTATTTCACGCTCTCTGATCTGGCATCCGATAAAGCGACAGTGATTATGTTTATCTGTAATCATTGTCCTTATGTTAAGCATATTCAGGGAAAATTAGCAGAAGTTGCTAATCTCTATCGTAAAAAAAATGTAAGCTTCATTGCGATCAGTTCAAATGATGTATCAAATTATCCAGCTGACAGTCCAGACAACATGCGTGCTGAAGCGCTCAATCATCACTATTCCTTTCCGTATCTTTATGATGAAACCCAGGAAGTTGCAAAAGCCTATCAAGCTGCATGCACGCCAGACTTTTATATCTTTGACCAGAACCTGTGTTGTGTCTATCGCGGCCGTTTTGATGCTTCAACACCTGGAAATAATCAGCCAGTGACTGGCAATGAATTATGCCGAGCGCTGGACAATATCCTCGCTGGCAATCCAGTCAATCCGGATCAAAAAGCCAGTGTTGGATGCAATATCAAGTGGAAACGAAAATAGCTGACAGAATGAAGCTTCCTATCAAAATCAGTATTTAACTTATTGTATTTTAATAATTATTTTATTTAAAAAATATATCGGGGCGGATTGCTATAATTAAGTTAATGATATTGGAAGAGACAAGTCTGATTATACTTCGGGGAGTCATTATGGAAATTGAGAGCATACTTAAAATCGCTGTTGAGCAGCGAGCTTCAGATATCCACGTTGTTGCCGGAATGCCGCCAATGATACGCATCGATGGTGAGTTGACGGCGATCAAAGACATGTCCGCTTATTCTCAGGAGTTTGCAAAAAAAATTATTTATGAAATCATGTCGGGTGAACAGCAGAAGGAATTTGAAAAACATCTAACCCTGGATATGGCGATTCATTTCCCGCAACTTGGAAACTTCAGGGTAAATGTTTTTCATCAAAACCATGGCATCGCTGCTATTTTCCGTGTGATACCTGTAAAGGTGCCTTCTTTTGACGAATTGGGACTGCCGCCCATTTTAAAAAGACTGCTGGTATTGCCTTACGGCCTGATACTCGTGACTGGCCCAACCGGTTCTGGGAAAAGCACTACCCTCGCCTCAATGATTGATTATGTCAATACCATACGTTCGTCACACATCATAACAATTGAAGATCTGATTGAATATTTACATGTCAGTAAAAAAAGCTCAATCAATCAGCTCCAGCTTGGACGTGACACCGTCAGTTTTTCATCTGCGCTGCGATCGTCACTAAGGCAGGATCCTAATGTCATCATGTTGGGTGAGATGCGAGATCTTGAAACAATACGCCTGGCATTGACCGCTGCGGAAACAGGTCATCTGGTTTTATCAACAATGCACGCCAGCTCAGCATCCATAACAGTCAGCCGAATTGTGGATGTATTCCCGACATCGGAAAGAAACAGGGTAAGAAATATGCTTTCAGAAACAATACAAGGTGTTGTTTGCCAGACCCTGGTGAAAAAAACCACTCCAGGAAGAGTTGCTGCATTTGAAATCATGCTTGCTACACCAGCAATTCGGCATTTGATCAGCCAGGGAATGAACTCACACATTGAATCAACCATTCAGACAAGTGGTGATGCCGGCATGTTTACGTTGGAACAGAATTTGAAGGAGTTAGTCGCAAGGGGGATTATTAGCCAGACAGCCAGCCGTCTGGTAACCGCCAATCGTGATAGCATGAAATTCTCAGGCGCAGGGAAGAAACCAACTGAACAATTGAGTAATCCGGGTTGATCACTGTGTCTTGTTCCCGTCTGAATTAAGGTGAATCAATTTATAACTCATTAGACGGAACACATGTGTCAAATAATCGATTGAAATTCTGAAATTGAGCTTGCTGGATCCGTAACGACGCTGGGCAAAATGAATAGGCACTTCACGGATATTTTTACAGTGACATTTAATCATTATTTCCAGGCCGATTTTCCACCCTATCGGATTTAATTGTTCCGCAGAAAAAAACGTTTTTTTTCGAATGGCTAAAAATCCCGATAATGGGTCTTTGGCATTGGCAGACAATAAATATCTGGCGATAAGTGCCGCTAGCCATGATGCGGCCTTGCGGCTGCGAGGCCAGTAGTAATCCGTGCTTCCACCTGCAACATAACGCGAACCGATGACAATATCCACGCCGGGTTCAGCTAATACGGCGAGCATCTCGGGAATTTTTTCCGGAGGATGGCTTAAGTCGGCATCCATTGTAACGACAATGGGGTATTGAGCATTCTTGAAGCCATCAATGACAGATTCACTGAGATTTCGTTCATTACTGCGGACAATCACGCGTACCCAGGGGTACACGGTTGAAAGTTGATCAACGATTTCCTCAGTCCCGTCCTGACTGTTATCGTCAACCAGCAGAACTTCAAAAGATCTGTTATGGAAATTGACGCTGGCGATGCGTTTAAGCAGATCAGGGATGTTTTTGGCTTCACGATAAGTCGGGATGACGATAGTAAAATTGTTATCCTGGTCTGTATGCATCACTGCTTTCCAATGTTCATGCTAATTAGTCAACATCCTGAGTCTAATGGGTATAGGTAGCGAAGACAATGCTCTCAGCCTGTTTTTGTCCTGAATTATATATCATTGATTGATACCGCTGAAAAATGCTTAAAATTTGTAGCAAGATGGGATACAAAAACTATATTATGCAGGATTAGCAATGGTTATTGCCAGGATGGTTTGATGAGGATGATTTACATGTACATGATGTTGAACAGGATTGTGGTACAATGAAACAGTTTGCCCGGAATCTGACTATTTCAAGTGTCATTAAAAATATTATCTTATTTGTCGTCACCTTGTCTGTGGTGCTCTTTATAAATTTGCCAGTCATTTCTTTCGATATGATGTATCCGGAACAACCATCTATTTACATTGCTAATCAAACAGTCAACAGCTTCAGGGATTTAATCAATCTCTATATGCATCCCACCTGGCTGCATGCCAACGTGCCATTTTTCAGGCCATCAGGACACTTTCTTGTTTATCAATTGATAACACCATTTATTGGCTGGCACAACACCAAAGCCTTTATTGTTATCAATATGGTTTTCCTGGCGTTAACCGGTTTTTTCAGCATCAAAATTTACAAATTGTTGTTCCCTTCGCTAAAATTCGGCGGTTATATCGCATTCAGCATTTATCTCTCGCATCCTGCGTTGAGTATTTCCCGTTTAACAATCATGCATTTTGAGTTCGCCTATGTTTGTTTTGCTGTGATGTCTTTGTATGTTTTCACATTATATTGCCAGTATAATTTGTCTGCTCAAAATAATCTCCCTGATCACAATGACAGATTAAAAATCAATCCTGTCGAATTCCAGCATCAATATCTATTTTATATTTCGTTGCTGACATACATGATTGCTACCAGTTTCAAGGAACCAGCAATCATGCTTGGTCCCGTGCTTTTTTGTTATTTTTGCATCATGCTCTATCGCCAGCAGCCATTTTTTTATTATCTGCAAGACCTGTTAAATAACAGACAGTCACGAACAATTTTGATCATGATTACCGGCACTTGTCTATTGACCGGGTGGTATTTTTTTCAAGCGTGGCCTTCGTTTGGATATGCAGCTCATAGTTTTAATATGCAGCACAGTCTGGGGACGGCAAATGCATTTTTGAAAGATGTATTTGGCCTGGAAAATGATTATATCCCATATGGCAGCTTGCCGTTTGCAAATTCCTCCTGGCGTACTATTGTGTTTCCTCCTGTCACACGCTTTATCATATGGTCGCTATTCTGGCTGTTACTCTATTCTGCTTTGCTGGTTTATCGTGGCAATGACAGACAAAAAACCGCGTACCAAAAATCACTGCTTTTTTTACTGATTTCTTCTCTGCTGTTTCTGGTCCTGCCTTTAAGTTGGGCTTCGGGAGCTCCGTGGCACCACAGTCTGACGCTGATTTGTCTGGGTCAGATGATGGGATTTGGTGTTGAGTATTTTTTTCATCGTTATTTGACGCATGCCAGATTGACAGCTCTGTTTTGTGTGGCAAGCGCGCTATTAATTGCCGCTACCGGAATTACTGTCAACCGCGAGAATATAAGCAAATATAAACAAATTGATCAAGGTAACCTGGGGCTGTCATTGAATCGCAATGCTGTTCTGCATCCTCCAGCTATTCACGGCAGGCTCGATTCAGAAAGCATCATAGTCGTTGAAGACAGCATATTGCATAGCGATTATATGCTGGGGAATGCTGCGTATCCTTTTCTTCTGTTCCTGACCGCTGATGATTATAACCTTCTGCAAATGAAAGAACGCAATTTTTACCTGAAATTCCATCATACCTATAGTGGAACCCTGTTTAGATATGCTTACTTGATGCCATCCCTGAGAGAAGAACTCTATCCATTCCAGGTTGAAAAAATGAATGATATACCCAATGAAATTATTTATAACTGGCTTAAACATTATAACAATATCTTTTGTTTTGGCTATGATCGTATGGCGAATTGGCATGATAAATCCAATCTATTCAAACAAAATCTGTTGAAGGAACAGCATGCCCGGGGGTTGATTATCAATAATTATGTTTCTACGGTTGTTACCTCGCAACAGAGATATATTGCGTACACCAAAAAAATTCCCTTTCCGGATGTGCAGCTTTGTCAATTTACCTGTGATCAGGACAAGTCTTGCAAAGGGTTCATATATGACGCAGAAATGAGAGAGCATCGTTTTGATGGCCAGTGTTATTTCTACATGACACCTTATATAGCGGATCAGAAACCCTGTAAAAACTGCATGGCTTATACTAAGAAATCTTGAACTGTGTCTCAAATACGCTTGACAGCGATGTCATCTGCCGGCTTGATGTCTGTTTCATTCTTCCATTCTGTGATGTGAACAAGGAAGAGGATGCTGGCCCGGTCAAAAAGCTGTGATTAGGGAGCGCTTCATCCACCGGCAGAATGGCTTCCATTAATTCGGAAAGAATTTCCTGCGTGTCATGTACAGGATCAATAGCTAAAAACTTGTCTTTTGTGGCTTGCTCCAGCGTTTCGTAATGTTCATGAATGTTGACGCCGGTATTGAATCCTGAACGCGGGCATGACAGGATGCCAAAAGTGGTTTCAAATGACTCCATGATTTTTTCTGAGACAAGCTTGTTGAGAAACCTGATGCGTTTTCGGGGATTTTCATCCTCGGAATTAAATATATATTTTTTGTCGCTATTGCTTATGAGTGTGTATGTAAGTTGAATGGTCGAGAGTAAATTCAATAGTCGGACGTACACACGCAACAATGAATACATGATGACATCACTGACTTTTGAATTATTTTCCAGGATAATTCTGGTGATATCTATTGTGCAATTCAGTGCTTTTGTTTTCGCATAGTCAACTGCTTCTTGAGCCTGCTGGATTTGCTGTCTGGATTCCTGGTCATGATGCAGTAACGTTTCATCAATGTCGGCAAGCTCAGATCTAAGCGTCGTAATATTCAGATGATCATTTATTTTTTTTATCTGTTCTTTCAATAAATGAATCTGTTTATTTTTTTGCCGTAACTCGGCATCAATATAAGGATAAGCCTGATCATCCTGTTGTTTATTCCTGGATATGGATAAGAATGATAATATGCCGCCTGGGATATCGTGAAGACTTTCCTGGCGTTTTGCTAATGATGCTGTTTCATGTTCCAGAGCTGCCAGTTTTCTTTCGAGTTCCGCCAGCTTTGCTGCTTCAGGTGTGGTTTCCAATTGACGGATGGTTGTTTCAATTTGTTTGTAGCGGGTTTGTAAATTTTTAATATATTCACTGGCTGCAGTACTGACTATTTGCAAATTTTCTTCAGCTTGCACCAATTTCCTGATGGCTCGTTGGCGTCTGTTCTCAAGTTCACTAGAAATCATGGCGGGTTTGCGTTGAGCTTCGAAGGCTGTGACGGATGGTTTGATCAATTCCAGAGAGCTACGCAATGATTTGACATCTTCCCTTATGATATCAAGATCGTCCGGATGCTTGGTGTATTTGTGGGCATATACGGTGACTTTTTCAATGAGTGCTTCAACGCGGACACAGAATTGATACGCAGGATGATTATTAAATTTGTCATCCAACGATTGACTTGGTAAGGCAGCTCTTTGCATGCATTCTCCATTAAGTCCACATATGGGTTTGTCCATCATGTCTCTGCATATTCTCACCACAAGCTTAAGAAAATCTTAAGTATGCTTTTTGAAATTCCTGGTCTCACGATAAATTCCTGGTTTCAACAGGATATGAGTGAGATGGGTTTCAGGGTTTCTGAAAATAATCTGATTGATCTGGTTGCAAACAATAAAAAATGAATAAATGAATTTTTATTGATTTGCATAATTGAAGTGAAAAAAAGCAGTGATGAGCAAATTACTGGTTGACACATATAAGCCAAAACGCCTCCCTCAATAAGATGGAGGCGTTTCTTAAAGTAAAACTTGAATGCGTTATACTTCGGTTGCTTCCCAGGCATGCATTTCAGGTTTCTCACCGCGTGCTTCCTGTTGCTTGACGAATTGTTGATATAATTCATTAATGCCTTGCGATTTAGCATAATGAATCGGGCCGCCCCGGAATGGCGCAAATCCTGTGCCATAAACCATTCCTGCATCGAGCAAATCACCATCAGCGACTGCATCTTCACGCAGACAGGCAAAAGCTTCATTCAGCATGGTCAAGACAAGACGATTTGATATTTCATCTAATGGTTTTTCATAAGGCTTTTCTTCTGGCTTGATTTGTTTGCCGCGCTTGTCGTATTTATAAAAGCCTTCGCCGGTTTTTCTGCCAAGCTTGCGTTTTTCAACCATTTCGACCAAGCGTTGCGGCACGGGAGTATTAAAATACTTACTCAGATAGTTGGCAACAGAAAGGCAGACATCGAGACCAACGGTATCAGCAAGTGTTATCGGTCCCATCGGCATGCCGAAAGTTGTCATCGCCTTATCAATGGTAGTCATGGGTACACCTTCTTTCATCAGTTCAACAGCCTGAAGCAGGTATGGCATGAGTATTCGATTTACCAGGAAGCCGGGACTGCTTTTGACTGGTAACGGCAGTCTGTCAATCTTGCGGACAAAACTGATTGCCTTGTCTACAATTTCCTGGCTTGTGCGATTACCTTTGACAACCTCAACCAACAGCATTTTTGCGACGGGATTAAAGAAATGAATCCCTACCAGGCGTTCCGGGTTTTGTAACACGGTATTGATATCATCGAGTGGAATACTGGATGTATTGGTTGCAAGAATTGCCGACGGTTTGGCTCTGGATTCTATCATTTTGAAAGTCGACTGCTTAATGGCCAAATCTTCGATCACCGCTTCAATAATCACATCCGCACGTGTGATACCGTTTCCATTTACATCGGGGATGAGATTATCCATCGCTTTCTGTGCAAGATAGCGTTCTTTGAGTTTGTCCTTGTACAGCGCGCTGGCGCGTTTGATTGCCGGCGCAATAAAACGAGGCTCAAGATCCTGCAGTGTCACAGTCATGCCTTGTAGAGCGCACCAGGCGGCTATATCGCCGCCCATGGTACCAGCGCCGATAACATGGACGTGTTTGGGTGCGAAAGGTGATTCTTTAGCCAGGCCTTTTAAACGGTCTTGTAGAAAGAATACCCTGACGAGATTTTGACAGGTTTCACTAAAAAATAATTTGCCGCAGCTTTTGGCTTCACGGTCATAAGCGGCATCACTCTCTACACCAATATGTTCCCAATTATCCAGCACATGAAATGGAGCTGGATAATGAAGCGGATTGGCTTTTTTTCTTAACTGTTTGCGGATGAAATAACCGACAGCCTGCCTGGCCAGCTTTTGATTGGTTAATTTTTGTAATGCCGTTGGTTTGTGGCGCGGTGGCTTTTTAGTGACATAGTATTTTGCTGCATGAACCAGTTGTCGTTTTGGTACAGCAACATCTACAAAGCCGATTTTGGCCGCTGCCTTACCGCTTACGGTGTGACCGGCGAGAATAAGATTCAATGCCTGCGGAGCACCTATCAGCCTTGGAAGACGGACTGTCCCACCCCATCCTGGATGGATTCCTAATTTAACTTCGGGCAGTCCTAACCGTGTTTTTGCGCTTTCTTCAGCTACCCTGTAATGACATGCCAGTGCAAGTTCCAGACCACCACCGAGACAGAACCCATCAATCATGGCGACAACAGGCAGTTTTAAAGCTTCGAGCTTGTCCAGTATATGCTGGCCTAAACGTAATACCGACGTGGCTTCTTCAATATCCTTGAATTGTGTGAATTGAGAAATATCAGCGCCGGCAATAAACCCGCTCGATTTTGCTGAAGCAAGAATGACACCTTGATGTGTTTTATCACTAGCCAGATTGTCGATTATTATGGAAAATTCTTCCATGACACTGCGATCGAGTGTATTCACCGAGGCATTTTGCTTGTCGAAATAAAGCCATAAAATTTGATCGGAGTCTGTTTCCAGCCGCCAATTGTTGTATGTTTGCATGTTGTTCATGTTATACCTCGGAAACATTTTCAATTAACATCGCACCGCCCTGTCCGCCACCAATACAGATAGTAGCGATCCCTTTTTTGGCGTTCTTACGCCGTAAAACGTCGACAAGATGAAGAACTATGCGTGCACCGCTAGCCCCCACCGGATGTCCGATTGCAATTGCTCCGCCATCAACATTTAACCTGGATCGATCTATTGTGCCGAGAGCGCGATCCAGGCCCAGGTTCTTTTGGCAATACTCGTCGCTCTCCCAGGCACGCAAACACCCCAGGACTTGTGCGGCAAATGCTTCATTGATTTCCCAATAATCGATATCTTCCATTTGCAGATTTTGCTGTCGCAGTAATTTGTGTGTTGCGTATACAGGCCCCAATCCCATTTCGGCGGGGTCAACGCCAGCCCATTGAACATCAACAATGCGTGCCAATACCGGTAAGCCGTATTTTTTAACGGCATCCTTGCTGGCAAGTAATAACAATGCCGCGCCGTCCGAAACTTGAGAGCTATTTCCCGCTGTCACACTGCCAAATTTTTTATCAAAGAATGGTTTTAAAGTTGCAAGCTTTTCCATTGATGAATCACGGCGTATACCATCATCATTCAGATAAAAATCACCAGTTGTTCCGAATGCCGGAAGTATTTCAGCAAAATGATGGTTATCCTGTCCTGCTGCTGCAAACTGATGGCTCTCAATCGAGAACTGATCCATCTGTTCGCGGGTGATATTGAATCGGTAAGCCAGGTTTTCAGCAGTTTGTCCCATGGAGAGGTTTACCAAGGGATCAGTTAAGCCACGTAAAAGGGTGATGATTGGCTTGAGGTAGGAAGGCCTGAATTGCGTCCATGCCTTCAATTTATTTTTGAATCCTTTTGCACCCATCAAACCGGCTATCCAGTTGGTATAGCCCTCGTTAAACATCAGTGGAGCCCGGCTCATTGCTTCTGTGCCGCCTGCCAATACCAGGTCATGCCGGCCAGAGGCGATATCTTTAGCCGCGCTATCGAGAGATTGCATACCGGATGCGCAATTACGCTGCACTGTCCATGCCGGCACGGTTTTCCCGCAGCCCAGACGTAATGCAATGACGCGTCCAATGTTTGCTTCGTCGGGACTTGGCATGACACAGCCAATCACGACTTCATCTATCTCGCCTGGTGAAAATGGCTGTCTCTGCAACAATTCCTTGCCAGCATTGACTGCGAGATCGGATGCAGAAAATACGCCTGGCTTGCCTTTCGCTTTTAAAAATGGTGAGCGAGCACCATCAACTATATAGACATCACGCATAAATGGCATAGATTTTCCTGTCATGTTGTATTCCCTTTACTATAGATTTATCAGGATTACGCAACTACCTCGCCCAAATCAAACGAAAATTCATTTACCTTGATAATTTCAGTTCTTATTTTTTCAAAATCTGAAAGCAAGGCCGCCTCTTCGGCTGATATGATACCAGCATGTTGAGCTGCTTGAATACGGTCAGTAAATTCAAAGGTTCGTGGTATGACGCCTGTATTAACTGCTTTATGAAGCTTTTTCTGTAACGGTTCAATGATAGATAATTGTGTCAAAGCCTTGTCCAGACGTTGTGAAAGACTGTTATCATCATTGCTGATATAACAATATTTGGTGAGACGATCTCTGAATTCTGAAGGCGCGAGCATTTGCTCGACAATTTTCGAGTGTAATTTGTCTCTTGGATTTCTGTAGGCTGTTCCAAACGGGAAAATAATCAAACGCAATAATCTCCCTATCCAGCGGTTTGGAAAGTTGTCCAGTAATTCATTCGCTGCGATCTGAATTTTATAGAGACATTCATGTAACGACCAACGTACATAGTCGACGTCAGAATTTGGCTTATTATTATCGTGATAGTATTTCAGGACGGTCGATGCCAGATAGAGGTTGCTCATTATGTCACCCAGCCTGGCCGAAATACGTTCGCGGCGCTTCAAGGAGCCGCCCAGCAAAATTAAACTTGAGTCGGCCAATAATGCGAGTGCAGCACTCATGCGTGTTAATTGCCGCATGTATTTTTTGATTTTTCGGTTTTTGGCTGATGAAAAAATGAAATATCCCCCAGTCAAGCCATAGGCAAGATTACGCAACAGATTGCTCGCATAAAAACCTATATGCGACATCATTACGCGATCCAGATCTTCTATGTTGGTATTAGAGGCGCTGATTAATTCAATTTCCTTCAGAAGATAAGGATGACAGCGAATTGCCCCCTGACCAAAAATGATAAGATTGCGAGTGAGGATGTTGGCTCCTTCTACCGTAATACTGATTGGCACAGCAAGATAACCGTTCGCCATCAAATTACGCGGACCCACCTGGATCATTTGGCCCGCATGAATATCCATTGCATTGGAAATAATGCGTCTGCACATTTCTGTCATGTGATATTTTGCGATGGCCGAAACAATGGAAGGGTTGATTTCCTGATCAACAGCGCCGGCTGTCATGATTCTGCATGCTTCAAGCATGTAACTGTAACCGGCAATGTAGCCCAGCGATTCTTCAATGCCCTCAAATGCAGATATCGGCGAATTGAATTGTTTACGCACCCGTGCATATGCTCCAGTGACCCGGTAAGCGACTTTTCCGCATGCAGTAGAAAGTGCCGGCAGTGAGATTGACCGCCCGATAGAAAGCGATTCCATCAGCATTCGCCAGCCCTGCCCTGCCATTTTTGTTCCGCCAATGATCCAGTCAATTGGAATAAAAACATCTTTTCCACGTGTGGGACCATTCATGAATGCCAGATACATGGGAAGATGACGCGAACCTGTTTCAACACCCGGATGGCTGGTGGGTATCAGGCATAATGTAATACCGATATCGGTCTTTTCCCCGAGCAAGTGTTCCGGATCGTATAAATGAATGGCAAGACCAAGTAATGTGGCAACAGGTGCCAGCGTAATATAGCGCTTGTCCCAGCTAAGGCGGATGCCGAGTACATCCTTGCCATTATATTCGCCGCGGCAGACGACCCCGCAGTCAGGTATGGCGCCTGCGTCACTTCCAGCGTCAGGCGCAGTCAGTGCAAAACAGGGTATTTCTGATCCATTGGCAAGACGAGGTAAATAATGGTTTTTTTGCTCTTCAGTCCCATAGCGGACAAGTAACTCACCAGGGCCGAGAGAATTGGGTACCATGGTTGTGACTGCTGCACTGATACTGCGAGTTGCAATTTTTGTCACGACAGTTGAATGTGCAAGTGCTGAAAATCCAAGGCCACCGTATTCTTTTGGTATGACCATGGCAAAAAATTTTTCTTTTTTTAGAAATTCCCAGACTTCGCCAGGCAGGTCGCGTTCTTTGAAAACGATATCCCAATCATTAAGCATATGGCAAAGATGTTCAACCTGGTTATTCAGGAAGCTTTGTTCTTCCTGGGAAAGCTCCGGACGTGGAATGCTGAATAACTTTTTCCAGTCTGGCCGACCACAAAACAACTCCTTTTCCCACCAGGTATCACCAGCTTCAATGGCAGCGCGTTCAGTAGAGCTGATGGTGGGCAGCTGCTTCTGCAGAATTTTCAAAGCCGGCAGCATGATATAGCGTTGACGCTGTTTATGCAGATTTGCAAAAGCAGCAGCGACCAGATAGATAAGCCAGATCGGAATAAGCAGGAAAGCCGACATGTAGCCGAAGAGAGTAATAATCAACAATGCAGCACCCAGCAATATAGTCCAGGTAATGATCGAGAGCTGATAGAATGCGGTAGTCCAGACGAGACCAAGTACTACTAATAGACTAATGACGCTAGCTATATCCATGTTTCTATTTTCCTTAAAGCTGACAATCTGATGTCAGCGTCAAATTGTTACATTAAAGGCGAAAACTGCTGTATTTTTTACAAGTTTCTCATTGCGAGTTACAAAAAAGCCAGAAGAAAAACAGGCTTATAAATGCAAAAAAGTATATCGGGATATCGAATCCAGCGGTAGTGTTTTTTGAGGGTAAGCAGTTAAATCCGGGCAGCAGACAGAATGCTTCTCCCTGCCTGTATTGATGCAATTCCAGGCTGCATGGATCAGTTGATCAGTGGCTGATGAACATAAATTTCAAAAGGAATGCGATAGTGAGCAGAACAATTGCCAGGTTAAGATCACGGAAACGTCCTGCTAGCAATTTTACAGCCGTATAGGTGATGAAACCAAACGAAATACCATCCGCGATTGAAAATGTTAATGGCATAGAGATGGCGGTTATGACCGCGGGTGCGTATTCGGTTGGATCTTTCCAGTCTATATCTGCGAATGCATGCGCCATCAGGCAGGCAACATAGACAAGTGCTGGTGCGGTTGCATAGACGGGAATGGATTCAGCGAGCGGAGAGAGAAAGAGTGCCAGCAAAAATAATACTGCTACCACTAATGCCATTAACCCGGTCCTTCCCCCTGTTTTTACGCCTACTGTACTTTCAAGATAACTGGTTGTGGTCGATGTACCAAGGATTGCGCTGGCGATGGCAGCCAGGCTGTCAGCTAGAAGCACCCGGCCAATACGAGGGAGTTTACCCTCCTGATTGATAAACCCTGCTCGATACGCAATCCCTATCAAGGTTCCGGTATTGTCAAACAAGTCAACGAACAGGAATGCAAATACAATAGTCGCCAGCCCCAGGTTAAAAGCGCCGCGAATGTCCATTTGCATCAAGGTGGGAACAAGACTAGGAGGCATGGAAAATATCCCATTAAATTTCCCGTATCCGAGAACAATGCCAAGAAAAGTGACAATCAGTATGCTAATGATTATGCTTGCTGTCACGCCAAGCGCATCCATGCCAATGATGAGAAGAAATCCAAGGATGGCGAGCAAGGTGGTTGGCTGATGCAGGTTGCCTAGCGTTACCAGTGTTGCCTGGCTGCCGGTAATGATGCCGGCGCTCTTGAAACCAATAATGCCAAGGAACAGCCCTATACCCGCGACAATGGCTACCTTGAGAGACTTTGGAATACTGTTGATGATGTATTCACGAACAGGGAAAATACTCAGACACAGAAAAATCAGGCCAGAAATGAAAACAGCGCCCAATGCCACTTGCCAGGAGTATCCAGATCCTAATACAACGCTGTAAGTAAAATAGGTATTCAGAGCCATTCCTGGCGCTAACGCGATTGGATAGTTGGCTAACAGGCCCATCAGAGCTGATCCGAAAGCAGCGGCGAGACAGGTGGCAACAAACACGGCACCTTTATCCATGCCGGCTTGTGACAGGATGGCCGGATTAATGAAAATAATGTAGGACATGGTCAGAAATGTGGTTAAGCCAGCCAGGAGTTCTGTTCTGACTGTGGTATGACCAGATTTAAGTTTAAAAATTCGCTCCAGCATCTTGTTCCTTATGGAATCGCAATCACTTCACTGATAAGACATATCAGTATAACTGAAAATGTTAAAAGCTTGGATTGCTGTATCCGCAAAAAAATCGGGTTCGCAATGACCGAGTTATCAGGATAGAGCCCGGCATGAGGGATATAACCATAAAAAACGGCGAGCCTCGATTGTCTCGCCGCTCTGGACGTGCAGGTTGCAATGCTTAAATATCATTGCCATTGACGTCAAAAAATGTGACTTTGCCACTGTGCAAATCATGCATCGCACCGACGATCAATACTTGCTTGTTATTGATTTGATCATGGATAACTGAACTTTTTTCATCGATTTGCCGTATCATATCAAGAACATTCTGTTTTGCGATGTCATCAACAGTTTTGTAATTGTTGCAATCAATGTTTCCATTGGATGCCTCTTTCACTTTTGTTACTGCTGGCTGGATCTTGCTCAGCAACTCGGTAAGATTACCTAGCTGCACATTCTCACAGGCACCTTTAACAGCGCCGCATCGCGTATGCCCCATCACGACAATAAGCTTGGTGCCGACAGCTTTGGTCGCATATTCCATGCCGCCAATCTGATCAGTGTCGACCACATTTCCCGCAACACGCACGGAAAAAACATCGCCTAACCCCTGATCAAAAATTAGTTCAGGAGATCCTCGTGAGTCCATGCAACTAAGGATAACAGCTGCCGGAAACTGCCCTTTCATACTGGTTATTTTTGCCTGCAGCAAAAGATTGCGCTGCATAGGCTTGTTATTGACAAAGCGTGCATTACCGTCTTTTAATCGTTTTAGCTCGGCAACAGGAGTAATGTTTTGTAACGTTTCTTTCGTCGAGAGGTAGACTGGCGTATGTGTCTTTTCTTTAGCTGCGGATGCTGAAGATGCTGCGGGTGATAATATTAAAGAACCCAGCAAGATTGCTATAAGCTGATTTTTCATAAAACGAACTCCTTTTCGTCTATATCAATAAATTCAATATGAAGAGTATATATCATAAGCACACTTCTATCAGTATTCCTGAAGAGGATTGATCAGAAGTTGATTCAGACTGATTTTCCCCAGTTCATGTCTTTTCCGGATTGTCCGGTCGCCAGTTTTATCAGTTCTGCTTTGTGTATGTCAGCCCACTTTCGCACTGTTAAGCCGTTACGGTTTAGTAAAACCGGTACATCATCTCTTACATTACCGATATAACTCATTCTCCCATCTTCAATCTGCTGACAGGATTCGGCCACACTGAAAAAATATGGATCAATGGTCTTCGGGTCACTACCCATGTCCGGAATAAAAAAACCAGGTGGTCGTGGAACGGCTGTCACCCTGGTGCCTGTAACCTCTGACAGGACATCGGCAAGTTTATAAACATCGAGAGATTCGGTCGAAAACCAGTATTCGCGGGCATGATGTTTATCGGGGCCTTCCCTGAGAATACAGGCGGCTGATTCACCAACATCTTCAAGGGCAATCCAGCCGCACGGTTTTGTGGTATACCAGCGCAGCTTTCCTTGCGATATGACCGAAAAGGCAGTCAAATTCTGCAAAAAGCAGTTAGGATGCAAGAATGTCCATTTTAACGGACTATTTTTAATGTAAACCTCTATCATCTGGTGCCATGCGAAATGCGGTGCGGTACAGTTCCATTGCTCAGAATATACGCCGAGATGTACAATGTGCTCGACAGCGGCTGTTATGGCGGCATCAATAACGGTTTTACTTTGTACGAGCATGGAAACAGAATATCCGGTTAAAAGAAACAGCCGGTTAATACCCTTTAAGGCAGGAGCAAATGTTTGGGGTTTGTCCAGATCGATGTAGACAGCCTGTCCATATGTGCTGGCAAGCTGATCTATTTTTTCCTTGTTTCTGGTAGCAACAACCAACTCCAGAGACGAGTCATTTTTTAGATTGTCTGAAATTAATTTGCCAACTTGTCCGGTCGCTCCTAAAACCAGAATTCTGGTCTTGGACATTGTAATGCCTCCCTTGGAAATATCACAAAACCAGATTATACCTTATCATGAAAGTTTAGTGATCATAACCAGCCGCTATATACTGGCCATCCGTATTGTGCAGGTTTTTTTCCTCTCCGGCACATTGTCAGGAGAGGAAGAATGTCTCGCGAAACCCCTTGAGCCATTTGGTGTAGATATCCAAATATTGCTGTATTCCTTCAAGGACCAGATGTTTTTCGTTGGGCACCAGGTTCAGATAACGAGTAATTGCTTCTACGCTTTGATCACCGTGCAAGGGTTCCTGGATGATGTGAATATGATAAAAACCTAATGCTGGATCATCCATTCCTTTTAAACCATAGGCTTGCCAGTAACGGCCAAAGCCCTCCCATAACAGGAAGAATTCCCTGTCAGCTGTTTCTTCCAGGGCGAAATGACAGCCAAGCGCAAAGGCAACAGGTCCAGACTGGGCAGTTTTTTCATTGTATGCAGATAATTCATAACAGGCAGGAAAAATATTTTTATTCTTCAATATTTCTAGCTCTGTGAATCCCCAGGAATGAATGGCATCCCTGTAAAGTTCAAAATGTGTTTTTGCGATACCTGTTTCCGTGTTTTGTAAACCATATTCATGGGTTGCGGCAAATAATGTTCTTGCCGCGATAGCATGTCCACCGAAATAATCATGTTTCATACATTCATGGGACAGGCGTACAGCAAGAGTAAGAATCGAAGTGGGTACGTCTCTCACGCCTGCAATATGGCAAGCAAGAAAGGTTTTTAATTGTTCCCTGGTCAGCGGAGCGCGTTTGAGACCATCTCCGAAGGTCGTTTCCAGAATGCGTATGGCTTCATGCTGGTGGATTAGTGCTTTTGCCTGATTCAGAAATGAAGTTAATTCAGTCATGACTGTAGTCCTTTTGTTCTCATTTATGCCTTAATCGGTGTCGTCGGGAATCAATTCGCAATAATCGACGGTCTCGGGGATTTGTCAGTGCCCTGCTTGATATTGTTTTTCCCGGCAACAATATATCTATATTTTCGTAAATAATCAAAATTTTCGAAAATATAAAACCATAACGGATAGCAGTATGAATAATTCATGTTTTTAAATTCATTCTCGACCCATTGAGGTCAGCTTGTCTTTAAAATGGATCCCCGCTTTCGCGGGGATGACAATCGAACGCGGCAGGAGCTGAGGAGCCCCAAGTAGGCAAGCGTTGGCCGGGCGCAGCAGGCAACGCATATTGCCGAAGAGTCATTGTGGTGCTCTCTGCCGAAGGACGGCTTAGGCGTATAGTTGTCGCGTCATTTTCGTGCGCATAGACATGGACGCTCTTATGCGCATCACGAAAATAGCAACTCGCTTGTGCGGATTATCCATATCATCAGATTCGTTTCGCGACATCATGGTGTTAGCAGTTGTCGCAAAATTTGTTTTTTGTTGCGTAATCCATTATTTCTGTCATTCCCGTTTCTGTCATTCCCGCGAAAGCGGGAATCCATATGAAATATTCATTGAACTGATGTTTAAACTCTCTTGTTTGCCTACCGTGTATTACCTTAATTCATAACTGCCAGGGTTTAAAATGGATCCCCGCTTCCGCGGGATGACGTTGCAGATTATCCATATCGTCAGCTTCATTTCGCGACATCATCGAGTTACTCACAGATTCTGTGGATAAGTCTGTTAATAAGCTATCGAAAACTGCTCTGAAGCTCGTTAAATAAAGACTTCGAGTAAAAAGCCCATTAAATGAACACAAGTAAATATATATTATTTATCAATTAGTTAATGATTATGTGTAGTATAAAAGCATAGGTTGGGCATTTATTGGTAATGAATCTGTAACAATAACTCATTTTGTGTACAACCGTATTCAGGGTTGTGAATTATGTGCTGCTTATTTCATTACCATAAAATGCTTTTAATTTTTTCAGCATGACTTGCGCGGGAGATTGGCGGGCAAAGGATGTAGTTAAATCATTTGTCCACTTCCCTGTTTCAAGATTAATCAGGATAGGCATGCGGTAATGATTATTCTGTGGATATAAAGCAAGCATCCAGACACCATAGATATCAGCATATTGCTTGCTCCTGATAATCTTGTCATTCATATCATTTTTGACGGTCAATCGGGTTGTCACTGGGTCTATCTGAAATAGTTCAATTCCTTCCATCAGGACTTTGCGTGTTTCCGGATAAACTGTGCGGATGGCTTCAGGTGAAAAATCACTTTCCAGGAAAATGTGCTGCGGAGGCAGCTCCGGCTTCCCTGCCCCTGTAATTGCGTCTGCCAGGCTGATACCACTTGAGTCTGGTGCAGGAATATTGAGCAAGTTCAAAATGGTTGGTTTGATATCCAGTAAGGAAACAACCCCTGTCACGACTCCCTTACGATAGTTTTCAGTACCAAATAACCTGAAAGCGAGTAAGGAATGATATTGCGGTAATCCCAGGACATCTGTTCCATGGCCAGCTGATCTATTAACATCTTCATTGTCCAGACTGGGTGGATAAAATCGTGGTATGGCTGATTTCTTGTGATCTGATGATATGAATAAATCCTTTTCAGTGATCCGGTCTCCTGGCAACTCGAGTGCTTCACCATGATCAGATAATAGTACAACAACTGCGTGGTCAAGATAGTGGCTTTGTCTTAAAAATATAAATAACTGTTTTACCTGCTGATCAGCCTTGAGAATGCTTTCCACATAGCGTTCCTGAGGGGTGAATTCAGACCCCGACAAGCTTGACCATAAATAAGGATAATGCGGCAGACAAAAATGGATGGCCAGAAACACAGGCCTGGTTCTTTGAGCAGGCAGCGCAGATTTTACCAGACTGATAAAACTGTCAGGTTCATAAGTGAAATAAACTGGACGATTAGCATAACTATAGGGAAACAGCCACTTGCCAATGCTGGTATTGATGATCAGGTTTGATATGGGAAAGTCATTAAATGTTCCAATCAGAAAATCATTTAATCCCATTGGCGGAGTTATAACGTGATCAAGACCAAAGTTGGTATCAATGTTGCTGAAACGTGTTTCATCTGTCGCATAAATGGTTTCATATCCATAGCGCTTTAATATGGCTGGCAAGGTGTTCACCAAATTTACCCCGCGCTGCTGCGCAAGATTCGAACGTATGCCTGTTTGCTTGGGATATTGTCCAGACAGGATACCTGTCCATGAGGGAAAAGTTCTTGCTAAAGGGGTGACTGCTTCACTAAAGACAGATGACTGGTTTAAAAATGAATCAAAAAATGGTGTTGATCGTTCACTGCCAAAATAGCTCAGAAAGTCAGGACGCAAGGAATCAATGCCAATTAATATGACGTTTGGACGCGTTGAGGTTGCGGCATCGGGAGAAGCGCTCATTCCGGGTATATGGAATATAAACCAGGTTGCGCCAGCCAGTCCGATTAGTAACGGTAAATAGAGTATGCTACGCCTGATTATCTGTTTTATTAATCCGATAAGTGCCAATAATAACGCACCAGAACAACAGGCCGAGAGGAACAGCATGGCACCAATTGTCATTTGGCGGTTAAACAGGATCAATGAAGATAATTCTACTAATTTGGAATTGGGATGATAAATCTGGTTGGCTGTAATGATAGCCGCTATGCTGGCTATCCAGACTGCAATGCCAAATATGATCTTACGATCTGAAGACAGCCGCAAGACACTTGCCGAAAGTTCAACGACAATCCATACCATCACACAATATGCGAAATGAACAGCCAACTGGGCAAAAATAAAAAAGAGAATTCCTGGCCAGATTGTTGATGGCACGCGCAGATTATCAGCCATGAATTCATAATCAGAAAGATATGCCCGATTGCATTGGATGAAATAACTCAACTCCAACAGCAAATAAAAACATGTTAATAGCAAAAGATAGATAAATAAACCTTCAGATTTATGTACTTGCTGTTTGATGGACTGCATTATTCAATAATTCTTTTATCTTGCCATTTTTAATAAACTGTCCTTATGCGTTTCAATCATCCCTGCCAGTTCTTCGTTTGAAAAATCATCCACGGCGATCACTTTTTTGCGGGCTTCTTCTGCCTGCATGAGTAATTGGAAATCTTCGGCGCTGATGATATTTTTTTCCAGTGCTGATTGCGCCTGCTCCTCAGCTGTATAACCTGAGATGGTAGCATCTTTTTTTGCAGTCTTGATTATTTTTTCTATCGGG
>Ga0209581_1001695_pt1 | contig 24142 bp, 17 predicted proteins | sample Coa_R2_FD_187160 | JGI IMG/M metagenome (GOLD analysis project Ga0209581, IMG submission 187160) | Surface soil microbial communities from Centralia Pennsylvania, which are recovering from an underground coalmine fire - Coalmine... | ecosystem: Environmental > Terrestrial > Soil > Unclassified ...
ATTCCTGTCCAGCACGGTCACGCCGCGGCCCGCGCGCAAGAGGTAGCGTGCGCAGGCCAGCCCGATCGCGCCACCGCCCAGAATCAGCACGTCGCAGGTTTTTTTCACTTGCGGCATTGTGCCGGAGACCGCCGAGGGCGAAAACCGGCTCGCCCTTTCCTCGAGCAGGGACGACGTCGCACTCCGTCCTCATGTTCCACCAACCTCGGTGTCCGATTTTCCGGTGTCCGCATGCTGGATGCGGCTTGGATCACTCCGCTCGCGCGGCGGCTAAACTGCGCCCCTGATGGACACCTCCCGCCGCCACCTGCCAGACTCGGCCGGATCGCCAGGCGCTTTGCCGCGCCTTTTCCGCGCCAGCCCGTTCGTCGCCGGCGTTCTCGAACGCGAGCGCGAATGGGCCGATCAAGGGCTCGCAAGCGGCGAATTCGCATTGCCGCCCGCGCGGCCGACGGCCGAGCGCTTGCAAGCCGCGCTGGCCGATGTGGACGACGAAGCCGCCTTCATGCGCGCGCTGCGCCGCTTCCGCAACCGCGAGCTGGCGCGCATCGCCTTCCGTGAGGTCGCCGGCTGCGCGGAGCTGGACGAAACGCTGCAGGCGCTGTCGGATCTCGCCGACGCCGCCTGCGCTAGCGCGCTGGATTTCGCCGCGTGTGTCTTACGGCCGCGTCACGGCATCCCGCGCGCCCCCCATGGCGGTGAGGCGCGTCCGATCGTGCTGGGCCTGGGCAAGCTGGGCGGACGCGAACTCAATTTCTCCTCCGACATCGATCTGATCTTCGCCTACACCGCCTCGGGCGAAACGGAGGGGCCGGTCTCGGTTTCCAACGAAGAATATTTCGCTCGCCTGGCGCAGACCGCGATCCGGCTGCTGTCGGCCGCGACCGCCGACGGCTTCGTGTTCCGGGTGGACACGCTGCTGCGTCCTTTCGGTTCCGCCGGCGCCTTGGCGATGTCGGCAGACGCCATGGAGTCGTACTACCAGCAGCACGGCCGCGAGTGGGAGCGCTACGCGCTCGTCAAGGCGCGACCGATCGCCGGCGATCTCGCCGCCGGCCGCGCGCTGCTTGGCCGCCTGGAGCCGTTCGTTTACCGGCGCTATCTCGACTTCGACGCCATCGGCGCGCTGCGCGAGCTCAAGATCCTGATCGACCGCCAGGCGCGCCAGCGCGGCGCGGAAGACGATCTCAAGCTCGGCCCCGGCGGGATCCGCGAGCTGGAATTCATCGTGCAGCTCTTCCAGCTGGTGCGCGGCGGACAGGACGCCCGCCTGCGCAGCCCACATTTGCGCCAGGTGCTGCGCTATCTCGGCGAGGCGAAGCTGCTGCCGCGCGAGACCGCGCAGGCGCTGGACGCGGCTTACGTGTTTCTGCGCCGCTGCGAGAACGCGATCCAGATGTACGCCGACGAGCAGACCCACCGCCTGCCCCGGTCCGAGGCGGCGCGCGCGGCGCTGTGCGCGGCGCTGGATTTCGGGGATTGGGCGGGGTTGTGCGCCGCATTGGACGCGCACCGCGCCCGCGTGCGTTCCGAATTCGAGCGCGTGTTCGCCAGGGATGAAGGCGCCGCCCAGGCGCCGGAGATATGGCTGGGCGAAGCCGAGCGGCTCGCGGAAGCTTTGCGCCAGCGCGGCTATGCGCGCGAGCCGCAGCAGGCGGCCGCGGCGCTGGTCGCGCTGCGCGATTCGCGCGCGGTGCGCGCGCTGCCCGAGCACTCGGCGCGCCGTCTGCGCGAGATCGTGGCCGCGCTCGTCACGGAAGCGCTGCACACCGAGGCGCCGGAAATCGCGCTCAAACGCGCGCTCGCCATTCTCGAAGCGATCGCCGGCCGCAGCACCTATCTGACCCTGTTGCGGGAAAGCGCCGCGGCGCGCGCGCAGATGCTCAGGCTCGCCGCGGCGAGTCCCTGGATCGCCGAGTTGCTGGCGCAGTCGCCGGCCCTGTTCGACAGTCTGCTCGACCCGCGACTGGCGAACGAAGCGCCGGGCCGCGACGAGTTGCGCGCGGCGCTGGCGCGTGCGGCGGCCGGCGTGCCGGCGCAGGACGAGGAGGCGGTGATGAACTTGCTGCGCCGCTATCGTCAGGAGATGACGCTGCGCATCGCCGCCGCCGATCTCTCGGGGGCCCTGCCGCTGGTGCAGGTGAGCGATCGCCTCACCTGGCTGGCCGAGGCGATCGTGGCGCAGGCGCTGGACTACGCCCGCCAACAGCTCGCGGCGCAGTACGGCGCGCCGCCGCAAGGCGCAGGGCGGGACGAATTCGCGGTCATCGCCTACGGCAAGTTCGGCGGTCTCGAGCTGGGCTACGGTTCGGATCTCGATCTGGTGTTCGTGTACGACGCGGCCGACGGCGAGGCGCCCACCGTCGGCGGCCCGCGCAGCTTGCCCACGGCCCAGTATTTCCTGCGCCTGGCCCAGCGCGTGGTGCAACTGCTCTCGGCGCAGACCGTCGCCGGCCGCGCCTACGAGATCGATCTCGAACTGCGTCCCTCCGGACGCTCCGGTCTGGTCACGGTGAGTTTTTCCGCCTTCGCTCGTTACCAGCGCGAATCGGCCTGGACCTGGGAGCATCAGGCGTTGCTGCGCGCGCGCACCGTGGCCGGCGGCGAGCGCCTGCGCGCCGCGCTCGAGGCGGTGCGGCGCGAAGTGCTGTGCCGGCCGCGCGACGCGCAAAGCCTCAAGCGCGAGGTGCGCGACATGCGCGCACGCATGCGCGCCGAATTGGAGGTGCGCCGCGCGGGAGCCTGGGACGTCAAGCAAGGCGAGGGCGGGTTGATCGACGCCGAGTTCTTGACCCAGTACCTGTGCTTGCGCCATGCCCACGCCCATCCGGCGGTGATCGAGTACAGCGACAACTGGCGCCAGCTCGAGGCGCTCAAGCAGGCGGGCGCGATCGCCGCCGAGGAGTTCCAGGCGCTGCTGGCCGCCGAGCGCGCCTATCGCGGCTGGCTGCACCGGCGCGCGTTGCAGCAACAGGACGCTTTGGCCGATGATGCAGCCTTCGGCGCCGAGCGCCGGGCGGTGCGCGGCTTGTGGCGCAAATTCCTGGGAGACGAGACGCCATGATCGTGGTGACGGGAGCCGCGGGCTTCATCGGCTCGAACCTGGTGCACGCGCTCAACGCGCGCGGCGAGCGCGAGATCCTGGCGGTGGACGATCTCGCCGACGGCACCAAATTCCTCAACCTGGGAACCGCTGCCATCGCCGACTACCAGGACAAGGATGAGTTCCTGGCCCGCGTGGAGTCCGGCAAGCTGCCGAAAGTCGAGGCGGTGTTCCACCAGGGCGCTTGTTCCACCACCACGGAGTGGAACGGCCGCTTGATGATGGAGGTGAACTACCGCTACTCGAAAACGCTGTTGCACTGGTGCCAGCGACGGGGCATTCCCTTCCTCTATGCCTCCAGCGCCTCGGTGTACGGCGATGGCAAGCGCGGCTTCCGCGAAGAGCGCGCCTGCGAACGGCCGCTGAATCTCTACGCCTGGTCGAAGTGGCTGTTCGACGAATACGTACGGCGCGTCGCGCCGACGACCGCGCGCGGCAAGACGGCAGCTCGCCGCCGCGCGAGCGCGCAGGTGGTGGGGTTGCGCTACTTCAACGTCTACGGCCCGCGCGAGGCGCACAAAGGCGGCATGGCCAGCACCGCCTTCCATTTCCACCAGCAGATCGCGCGCGAGGGCCACTGCCGGCTGTTCGAAGGCAGCGACGGCTACGGCCCCGGCGAGCAGCGCCGCGATTTCATCCACGTCGATGACGTGTGCGCGGTGAATCTATGGTTCCTCGACCATCCGCAGGTGAGCGGCATCTACAACTGCGGCACCGGCCGCGCGCAGACCTTCAACGACGTCGCCCGCGCGGTCATCGCCTGGCATGGACGCGGGGAAATCCGCTACATCCCCTTTCCCGAAAACCTCAAGGGCCGCTACCAGTCCTTTACCGAGGCCGATCTCACCCGGCTGCGCGCGGCGGGCTATCGCGGGCGATTCCTCGCCGTGGAGCAAGGCGTCAAGAGGTATCTCGATTGGCTCGGGATGCAAACCGGCGCGTGAAGCGCGCGCCCGCGCCGCATTGGGCAGGGCGGTCTGCACCAGCGGTCTTGCGTCGCCTGCTCGGTCGCTGGCTGGCGCGTGCACGGGCGGCCGTCGCGCGTCTGGGCGTGGACCGGGACAGCGAGGCCTTGCACGATTTCCGCGTGGCGCTACGCCGGCTGCGCACGGCGGCGCGCGCCTACGGCGAGCTCGCGGCCGAGCTGGTGCCCGACAAGCCGCGGCGCAAGCTCAAACGCCTGGCCGCCGGCACCAACGCCACGCGCGACGCGGAAGTTTTTGCCGCCTGGCTGCAAGCGCAACGCAAGACGCTGCCGGCCGGTGCGCGCAGCGGCGCGCACTGGCTGCAGGCGCGACTCGCGCGACAGTTGCGCGCCGACTACGCGCGGCTGCGCGCCGAGCTGCCGCAGGCTTTCGCCCGCCAGGCGCGCAAGCTCACGCCTCTGCTCGAGGCGGCAGCGTCCGGCGCATCCGACGACGGGCCGTCCTTCGCCCGGCTCACCGCGGACGCGTTGGGCCCGTTGCTCGAAGCCTATGCGGCGGCACGCTCCGCGCTCGCCGATCCGCCGTCGCCCGCGCAACTGCACGCGCTGCGCCTAGCGATCAAGCGCCTGCGCTACGTGATCGAGCCGCTGGCCGGGGAACTGCCACAGGCCAAGGCGCTGCGGCGGCAACTGGCCGCCTGGCAGGATCTGCTGGGCGAGATTCACGACCGCGCGCGCTTCGCCGAACTGCTCGCCGAGGCGGCCGCCGAAGCCGGCGCGCACAAGCTGCGTCGCGACGTGCTCGCCCCGCTGGCGTCGGACGCGCGACGGCGCGGCCCCGATCCGACCGCCGGTCTGGTCCTTCTGGCGCAACGCCTGGCGGCGGAGAGCGCGCACCGCCGCGCCCGGCTCGCGCAGGCGCTGGCCGGCGGCGAACTCGTCGCCTTGCAAGGGACGCTGGAAAGCTTGCGCGCCGCGCTGCTGGCCGCGGCAGTCTCCGCGTGAGCCAAGACATCCTCGTGGTTGGCCCTTCCTGGGTCGGCGACATGGTGCTGGCGCAGGCGCTGTTCATGCGCTTGAAGCAGCGTTTTCCGCAGGCCGCGATCGACGTGCTGGCCCCGGGCTGGTCGCTGCCGCTGCTGGCGCGCATGCCGGAAGTGCGCGCGGGGATCGAACTGCCGCTGGCGCACGGCGAGTTCGGTTTCTTCCGGCGCCGCGCCCTCGGCCGCGCGCTGCGCCAAAGGTACTACGCGCGCGCCATCGTGCTGCCCAATTCCTGGAAATCGGCGCTGGTGCCGTACTTCGCGCGCATTCCGCGCCGCAGCGGTTACGCGCGCGAGCTGCGTTACGGCCTGCTCAACGACCTGCGCCCGCTCGACCGCCAGCGGCTGCCGACCACGGTGCAGCAATTCCTCGCCCTGGCCGAGGACGCGCCGCCCGCCCAGGCGCCGGAAATCCTCGAGCCACGCCTGCGCACCGATCCCGCGCGCCTGGCGGCGCTGCGGCAAAGGCTCGGACTGGACGCGCAACGGCCCGCCGTCGCGCTGATGCCGGGCGCGGAATACGGCCCCGCCAAGCGCTGGCCGGCGGAGTATTACGCCGAGCTGGCGGGAGCGCTCGCCGCGCGCGGATTCCAGGTCTGGGTGCTCGGTTCGGCGAAGGAGAAGGCGCTGGGGGACGCGATCGCGCGCAACCGCGCGTTCGTGCACGATCTCACCGGCCGCACCGAACTGGTGGACGTGGTGGACCTGCTCGGCGCGGCGCAGGCCGCGGTGACCAACGACTCCGGCTTGATGCACGTGGCCGCGGCGGTGGGCACGCGGCTGGTCGCGCTGTACGGCAGCTCCTCGCCAAAGATGACGCCGCCGCTGTCCGACCGCGCGCGGATTCTTTATCTCGGCCTGGCCTGCAGCCCCTGTTTCGCGCGCCAGTGCCCGCTAGGCCATTTCAACTGCCTGCGCGGCATTTCTCCTGCGCAGGTGCTGGCCGCGTTGGAGCGCTGAGCGGCGCTCAAAGCCCTTGCGCGCGCAGGAAGGCGAACATCTCGGCGAAAGCCGCCTCGGCCGCCGCCGGCGCATAGGCGGGGCGCTCTTCGCAGCAGAAACCGTGGTTCGCGCCGGGATAAACGCTCAGCACGTAGCGCTTGTTCAGCTCGCTCAGGCGCTGCGCGATGCGCGCGTGCTCGGCGGGCGGGATCGAGGGATCCTCGCTCCCGTAGATCAAAAGCAAAGGCGCGCGCAGCGCGGCGGCCTCGGGCAGCGGCGGGCGGCGGCCGAGACGGTCGCGCTCGCCTTCCGCGCCGATCGAGCCCCCATAGAAGGAGATTGCGGCGGCGAGCCGGTGGGCCAGGCGACAGGCGGCGAGGAAGGCCAGCCGGCCGCCCATGCAGAAACCGCACACGGCCAGGCGCGAGGCGGCTTGCGGTTGCCGTCGGGCGAGCTCGTCCAGCGCCGCGCCGGTTTCCGCGATGAGCGTATCGTCGTCCAGCCCGCGCAGCCGCGCGAGCGCCGTGTTCATATCTTCGTAGGGAACGATCTGGCCGTGGTAGTAATCAGGGGCCAGCGCGGCATGGCCGGCGGCGGCCAGCCGGTCGCAGACGCCGCGGATGTGCGCGGTCAGCCCAAAGGCTTCCATCATCACCACCACCGCCGAATGCGCCTTGCCGCCGGGCGGCTGCGCGTAGTAGCCGGATAGTCCGGGTCGAATCTGGATGTCGCTCATGGACTCTCCTGCTGTGGAGTCGAAACCGCCGCCCGGCCGGCGGCCGTATAATCCCGCATGGCCGCGTGAGCGGCTTGTTTATTTTGCCTCGAGGATGCAGCGATGACGACGATGGCCGACCGCGACGGATTCATCTGGTACGACGGCGAGCTGGTGCCCTGGCGCGAAGCCACCACCCACGTCCTCACTTACACCCTGCACTACGGCGCCGGCTGCTTCGAGGGCGTCCGCGCCTATCAGACGCCGCAGGGCACGGCGGTGTTCCGGCTGGAGGACCACACCCGGCGGCTGTTCAACTCGGCCAAGATCCTGGGCATGAAGATTCCTTTCTCCCCGGAACGGATCAACGAGGCCACGCTGGAAGTGCTGCGCGCCAACAAGCTGAAAGAGGCCTACATCCGCCCGATGGTGTTCTACGGCTCGGAAGGCATGGGCTTGCGCGCCGACAACCTCAAGGTTCACGTGATCGTCGCCGCCTGGACCTGGGGCGTGTACCTGGGCGCCGACAACGTCGAGCGCGGCATCCGCGTCAAGACCAGCTCCTATTCGCGCCACCACGTGAACGCCGCGCTGTGCCGCGCCAAGGCCAACGCCAACTATCTGAACTCCATGCTGGCGCTCAACGAAGCGCTGCGCGACGGCTACGACGAGGCGGTGATGCTCGATCCCGAGGGCTATCTTGCCGAGGGCTCGGCCGAAAACCTGTTTCTGGTGCAGGACGGCGCGCTGCACACGCCGGACATCACATCCGCGCTCGACGGCATCACCCGCCGCAGCGTGATCCGGCTCGCGCGGGACCTCGGCCTCGAAGTCCACGAGCGCCGGCTGACGCGCGACGAGCTGTACATCGCCGACGAAGCCTTCTTGACCGGCACCGCTGCCGAGGTCATGCCGATCCGCGAAGCCGACAACCGCGTCATCGGCAACGGCCGCCGTGGCCCGATCACCGAGAAGCTGCAAAAGCTCTACGCCGCCCAGGTGCGCGGCGAGCGCGCGGAATATCCGGAATGGCTCACGCCGGTGCAGGAACCCGCGGCGCAGACGCCCAAGAAGAGCGCGGCGGCTTGAGCGCGCGCGTTCCCGCCGCGAAGGTCCGCTCCCGTCGGGGGCCGACGTGCTGACCGCGCTGCCCGATTTTTCGACCGCCCGCGTGCTGGTGGCGGGCGATGTGATGCTGGATCGTTATTGGACCGGCCCGACCGCGCGCATCTCGCCCGAGGCGCCGGTGCCGGTGGTGCGCATCCAGCAGGACGAGACCCGTCCCGGCGGCGCGGCCAACGTCGCCCTCAACGTCACCGCCCTGGGCGGCGCGGCGCGGCTGCTCGGCGTGGTCGGGCGCGACGAGGCGGGGCGTGCGCTGCGCGAACGCCTGCAGGCGCAGCGCGTGCACACCGACTTTCTGGAGGCGAACCGCGCCCCGACCATCACCAAGCTGCGGGTGTTGTCGCGCCATCAACAACTGATCCGGCTCGATTTCGAGGAATCGCTGGGCGCGGTGGGCGTTTTCGACCGCGCCGCGCTGCTCGCGAGCTTCCGGCGCGCGCTCGAACAGGTGCAGGTCGCCGTGCTGTCGGACTACGGCAAGGGCACGCTGGCCGACGCCGCCGAGCTGGTCGCCGCCGCGCGCGCCGCGCGCCGTCCGGTGCTGATCGATCCCAAGGGCGTGGACTGGCGGCCCTACGCCGGCGCCACGCTGCTGACGCCGAATCTCGGCGAGTTCGAGGCCGTGGTCGGCCGCTGCGAGAGCGAGGCCCAGCTCGTGGAGAAGGCCGAGAACCTGCGCCGCGAACTGGCGCTCGACGCGCTCCTGGTCACGCGCAGCGAGCACGGCATGAGTCTGATCGCTCCGGGTCATGCGCCGCTGCACCTGCCGGCGGAGGCGCGCGAAGTCTACGACGTGACCGGCGCGGGCGATACCGTGATCGCGGTGTTCGCCGCCGCGCTCGCCGCCGGCCACGACTACGCGCATGCCGCGCGCCTGGCCAACCTCGCCGCGGGCATCGTGGTGGGCAAGCTCGGCACCGCCACCGTCTCCCCGGCGGAGCTCGCGCGCGCCATCCGCCGCACGCACGAGGAGGACAGCGGCGTGCTCGGCGAGGACGAACTCCTGGAACGGGTGGCGGCGGCGCGCGCGCAAGGTCAGGTCATCGTCATGACCAACGGCTGTTTCGATCTCCTGCACGCCGGCCACGTGCGCTACCTCGAGGCGGCCAAGAAGCTCGGCGACGTGCTGATCGTGGCGGTCAACGACGACGCTTCGGTGCGCCGGCTCAAGGGGCCCGGGCGGCCGCTGAACAAAGTGGCAGACCGCATGCGCCTGCTCGCCGCGCTCAAATGCGTGGACTGGGTCGTTCCCTTCGCCGAGGACACGCCGGAGCGGCTGATCGGCCGCGTGCTGCCCGACCTGCTGGTCAAGGGCGGCGACTACAAACCCGAGCAGATCGCCGGCTACCAGGCGGTGAAACGCAACGGCGGCCAGGTGGTGATTCTGGAATACCACCCGGGCTACTCCACGACGAACCTGCTGGACCGCGCCCGCAGCAACCGATCTGGGGGGTAGTCGCCCCGGCGCGTACCCTCCAACATGGAGCCGCTCGTTTCGGGTGGTGCCAGACTGTGACGGATTCCCGGCCCGGACTGCGTATCACCTGCTGAAATACGTCGAGGGCATGACAGGGGAGTCGGGATGCTCAGGGTCGAATTGCCGAATGGCGGCACCATCGTTGCCATGCTGCTCGCGGTGCTGGTTCTCGGCTGCGGAAAAGCGCCGGGCGCCGCGCCGCTTGCCGAAACCGCGGCGGCGCAGACTTCGTCCGACGGCGGTCCTGCGCAGGACTCGTCCCAGCAAACCGACATGCAGCTCGTTCCGCTCAATGGGGACGACGTGGCTTTCTATCTCCGGGTGATGCGCGCCGCCGCCGAACGGGTGGCGCATCCGACCGCCGCCGACCGGCAGGCGCAAAGCCGCGCCGCCAGCGTCACCAGCCAGGCCAATGCGGGCAAGACGCCGATCCTCTCTGAGACGGATCAGGATGCCCTGATGCGGTCCATGTTGCTGCAGGGCCAGGCCGACCGCCTGATCGTGGAAGAATGGCACCTCGACGCCCGCCGTTACGAGGCCATCGCCAGCGCGATCGAAGCGGTGGTGCCGGATCCGGCGGGCGCTTTCGGTTCCGGCGACGCGCCGGCCGATGCCACGCCCCACACGCCCACGCCGCTGGAACGAAAGATCCAGGCGGTGGAGGCCCAAAACGCCCAGTTTCTCAAGCCCTACGTGCCCGAGATCCAGAAATTGCTGACGGTGGTGCGGCATCCGCCGCCCGCCGACGGGACGTAAGCTCCGGCCCCGGCGGCGCAGTGCTTTTGCGCTTTTGCCCGCCGCCGGATTTCGGGGGAGAATCGAGAGTGCGCGCCGCGGGGGCGGTGCGCGGCGGCCGGCCGCTCCGGCCCGAGAGATTCGTGTTTCGTGGGAGGACACCGATGCTCGACTTCAACCGCGTCAAGAACATCCTGGTTTCGCCGAAAAGCGAATGGCAGACGATCGGGGCCGAGAGCGCAACCACGCAGTCGCTCTATACCGGCTACGTGATCCCGCTGGCTCTGATCCGCCCGGTATGCAGCTTCATCGGTTTGTCGTTGATCGGCGTGTCCTGGTTCGGCGGACATTTCCGCGTGCCGATCGCCTCGGGCATCGCGCACGCCGTGCTGGATTTCGCGCTCACGCTGGTGGCGGTGTACGTGCTGGCGCTGGTGATCGACGCGCTGGCGCCGACCTTCGGTGGGCAGAAGGATCAGACCCAGGCGCTCAAGGTTTCGGTCTATTCCTCGACGGCGGCCTGGCTGGCCGGGGTGTTCTACCTGGTGCCGGCGCTGTCCATTCTCGGTCTGCTCGGCTTATATTCGCTTTATCTGCTGTACCTCGGCCTGCCGGTGCTGATGAAGGCGCCGCAGGACAAGGCGCTGGGTTACACCGCGGTCGTGGTGATCGCCGCCATCATCATCTTCGTGGTGGTCGGCGCGGTGGCGAGCGTGGTGGTGCCGCATCCCGGCCTCAACATCGGAATCTCGGGGTGAGGAGCCGCGCTTCGGCGATGACTCGATGTCATCGCCGGCGGCTCCGAACGCCCGGCCAGGGACGGCCGGGCCGGGCAGTCCAGAAACCGGCGCCGTCGCGCCATGGAAGGCATTGATGCGTCGCATCGTGGATGCGCGCTTCGGCGATGACTCGATGTCATCGCCGGCGGCTGCCACCCTCGGCCATGGCCGGGCGATGATCGAATGACCGCGGTTTCGTGCCGAGGGCAGCCGCATCGAAAACGGACAGGAAACCGGAATGAAATTCGCTGGGCGTTTTTCGTCAGTCGCGCTCGCGCTCTGCTGCGGTCTGGCGGCGCCGGGCTGGGCAGCGGACCCGGACGGCTGCGCGCCGCTGCACGCCTTGCCGGGCTACCAGGCCGCCGCCGACGGACTGCGGCGGCGCGCTTACGACGAAGCGGAATTCACGGTGCAACATGGCAACGGAAACCAGACCGCCGGCATCGCCGGGGTTTTCTGCGCCCAGCGCTATGTGCCCGAGCAAGGCCACTCGCCCAAGACGGATGCCGAAATCCAGTCCGCCTACCGCGAGCAGCTCGAGAAAGACGGCGCGCAGCTACTGTACGCCGACGCGCACCGCACGGACGCGCGCTGGATCGACCACGGACGCGATCTGTGGATCAAGGTCGACAGCCAGGGCGGGACGGTCCAAGTCACCGTCGTCGCGCGCGGCGCGCCCAGCCAGGTGCTGACCGCCCCGGAAGGCGGCGATTATCCGCTGCTGGGGCACATGCCCAACTACGTCGCCGGCCCGCCGCGTCGCAACGACTCTGGCACGCTCGCGTTCCAGACCCAAGCCGGCGGCAAAATCGAGAACGTCGAGGTGCACGGCCAGGAATACGCCGTCGCTTATCGGCTCAAGCCGGGGGTGGAGCCCAACAGCGATCTCGACATCCAGGTGAATTACCGCAACGCACTCAAGGAACTCGGCGCGAAGATCCTGTTCGTCGATGAGCACGACACGGTGGCGCGGCTGCAGCGCGACGGCCGACCGACGTGGATCAAGGTTTCCAGCCGCGAAACCGCGATCGACGTCGCCGTGATCGAGGAGCGGGCCTCGCGCTGAGGCGCCCGAGGCCAGGCGAAGCGCGGGGTGCGTGCGCCGCGCCTCGCGCCGCCGCGGTTTAGGCTCGATTTACTAGTGCGTCGGCGGCGTGTCCGCGCCAGTATCGGGCTCTCGCACGAGGAGCAGGCTCATGGACGGCAGCGCAAGCCGGTGGGAAGTCTTGTTCAAGAACGCCCTGGTTTTCGACGGCAGCGGGGCACCGCCGTTGAAACAGGACGTGGCGGTGGCCGACGGCCGCATCGCGGCGCGGGGCGAAAACCTGCCGGCGGCGAACGCGCGCGAAGTGCTGGACGTTTCCGGCCGCTGGCTGCTGCCGGGCCTGCTGGATATCCACACCCACTTCGATCTGGAAGTGGAACTGGAACCGGGCCTGCCGGAAGCGGTGCGCCATGGCACCACGACGGTGGTCGTCTCCAACTGTTCGCTCGGGCTGGCCTACGGCGCGCAGCGGCGCGCGGGCGCCGATCCCATCGTGGACTGCTTCGCCCGCGTGGAGAACGTGCCCAAGCCCGTGCTGCGCAAGGTGGCCGACGCGGTGCATTGGAACGACTCGGCGGAATACCTTGCGCACTTCGAGGGAATGCCCCTCGGTCCCAACGTGGTGCCCATGATTCCGCACTCCATGCTGCGCATCGAGGTCATGGGTTTGCAGGACTCCGTCTCGCGCGACCCGACGGAGGCAGAACTCGCGCGCATGGAGGCCCTGGTCGAAAAAGGCATGCGCGAGGGTTACGTGGGCTTTTCCACCGACGCGCTGCCCTTCCACTATCTCGCCAACGCCCCGAACACGCACAAGCAGATTCCCACCCAGTTCGCGCCGTTTGCGGAACTCAAGCGGCTGACCGACGTGGTGCGCCGCTGGGACCGGGTGTGGCAGGCCACGCCGCCCAAGGACGACAAGCTCGGCGTGTTCAAGACTTTTCTGCTGTCCTCCGGGCGGCTGTACGGACGCACGCTCAGGACCACCGCGGTGGCCGCGCTGGACGTTTACACCAACCGCCTGCTCTTGCCGCTGGCGCTGCTGATGTCGCGGCTGATCAATTCGCGCTTCGTGCGCGGCTGCCTGCGGCTGCAGGCGCTGCCGGCGCCGTTCAAGGTGTGGAGCGACGGCATGATCACGCCCATCGCCGAGGAAGTGCCGGAGCTGCGCCGGCTCAACGAGTGCGATCTCGAGGATCGCGCCGCCCGCCGCCGGATCCTCGACGATCCGGCGTATGTCGCCGCCTTCAGAACGATGTGGTTCCGCGGTCGCCGCGGATTCGGCCTGGCGCGGCTCAAGCACGCGCTGCGCTTGGACGACAACGTGCTCACGCGCGAACTGGCCGACATGCACGTCGAGACCTGCCCGCTTTCCGTCTGGAACGGCCAGACGCTCCAGGCCGTGTACGATCGGTTGCGGCGTTGGCAAAAAACCGGTACGGGCGCGCGCGACGCCACCGAGGCCGCGGCCTTCGCCGGCTTCCCGCAGGCCCCCGACGAAGCGGATTTCGTGCTGCACCTGTTGCGCGAGTACGACACCGATCTGCGCTGGTGGACCGTCACCGCCAACCGGAATCCGCGGCTGACCAAGAAACTGCTGTTCCATCCGTTGCTGCTGCCCGGGTTCAACGACAGCGGCGCGCACCTTACCAACATGGCCTTTTACGACGGCAATCTGCGCACCCTGAAATTCGCGCAGGAAGACGGCCTCGCGCGCGTGGCGCAGGCGGTGCGGCGGCTCACGCGCGAACCCGCGGAGTTCTTCGCCGTGGACGCCGGGCGGCTCGAAGTCGGCGCGCGCGCCGATTTGTGCGTGATCGATCCGCAGGCACTGGCCGGCTGGCAACCCGAGGCGACCATCCGCCATGTCTGGCGCGAATGCTTCGCGCATCCCCAGCTCGTCAACCGCCCCGAAGGCGTCGTCACCCACGTCATGATCGCCGGTCGCCTGGCCTGGCGCGAGGGTGCCTACACCCCCGCGTTCGGCCGGCAGCGCTTCGGCAGCGCCTTGCGTCACCGCGAGCACCCGGCGGATGCCATGGCGGTCGCGCGGGCGGCGTGAAGCTCAGCTCCGGCGCTGACGGTCGTCGGTGCCGAGCAACCAGTCGGCGATGGGATAAGTGATGTTGAAGTTGCAGCGCGTCATGAGCCGCGGATCGTGGTGGCGCGTGTGATGCCGACGCAGCCGGGCGATGCCGGGCAGGTGCGCGATCCAGGAATCGGCCGGCGTGTGGTAGGCGAAGTGCAGCCACTCGTAGTTCAGAAAATAGGCGACGCTGGTGGCGGCGAAGAGGTAAGCGACGTTGGCCGTGGCGGCCAACGCCAGCACGGCGCCGACCGGTAATGCGAACACGCCGAAGAAAAACGCGAGGAGGATCGGCGGGAACAGCACCGCCTTGAAATCGCGGGGACTGTCGAAGGCCATGTGTTCGGGCGTGAAAAAGCGATGGTGCTGGCGCGTATGGCGTTGGTAAATCAGCCGCAGCCCGCGGCGCGGGTGGTGCATCGGCCCGCGATGGCCGGCCCATTCGGCCAGGTTGGCGAACAAGAAAGTCAGCGGCACCGTCGCCCATTCCCAATCCTGCACCGCATGCAGGCGGGAAAGGCAGAAGGCGACGGCGGCGAGACAGGCGAGGCTGGTGAAGGCGAAATGCGCCCACCCGCGGTAGTGCGGACCGATTTCCTCGCGGCGGTAGCGCTCGCGGAAAGCGAGGACGGCATCCGGCACCTGGGGCGCGAAGATCGATGCGTCAGGCGCGGTGCGGGCGACTTGCCGCCCATCCGCCAGGGCCGACCGTTCGTCCATCCCGCACCGCTCGGAATGACCGTTCATCTTTTTTAGCTTCCGCCTGAATCGCTTCGCAGGCAAGCTTGGTGTCGGTAAAACATACCGGTCATCTGGGGAACGGTGGTGAAAATCTACGGGTTTGTCGCTGCGCTAGGCGGCTTGATCTTCTCGGCGCAATCGTTCGCGTCCGGCACCGTCACCGGTTCGGTGGATCCGGTCAACGGCATGCTCACCACCAGCGCGCCGTTGTCCTACACCTATCCGAAGATCGACGGCACCACCATTCCCGTGGTCAAGGGCAACACCGTGTACAAGGCGAGCCTCGCGGTCGGCGGCGTCACGCGTGATTACCTGGTGATGCGGCCGAGCACCGTGACGGCGGGCGCGCCGTTGCTGATCCTGCTGCATCCGCGTTACACCAGCCCGGCACAGATGGCCAACCTCACCAAGGTGGCCAATTTCCAGGGCACGCTGGGTTTCTGGGTGGCGCTGCCGTATTCCACGACGGCGGAGAACACGCAATGGCATTCCGATCCGCGCACCGACCCGGCCGACGATGTGCAGTTCGTCTCGGCCCTGATCGACGCCTTGAGCGCCCAGGGCGTGGATGCCAACCGCGTTTATGCCGCAGGTTATTCCGAGGGCGGGATGATGAGCGAGCGGCTGGCCTGCGAGCTGCCGGACAAGATCGCGGCCTTCGGCCTCGACGCCGCCACGCTGCTCACCGACGCGACCACCTACTGCCATCCTTCGATCCAGCGGCCCAAGCTCTACATCCTCGGCACCGCCGACAACAACGTGCCCTACGACGGCGGCCGCATCGGCCTGATGTCGGCGGCGCAGACCTTGAGCTTCTGGTCCGCCCAGCAGGGCTGCGGTGGCACCACGGCGTCCATGCTGCCCACGCTGGTGAACGACGGCACCACGGTGCAGCTCACCGACGCCACCGGCTGCACCGCCGGCGGCGACCTGCGCCTGTACACGGTCTACAACGGCGGCCACGCCTGGCCCAACGGACTGACCCAGGCGGTGGGCAAGACCACGCAGAACCTCGACGCCACGGGCATCATCTGGAGCTTCGCGAGCGCCTATCGCAAATAGCCGGGCTATAGAAACTATTCCGTTTCTCCGAGCCAGCGCTGCAACCACGCCAGCACCACCTGGTGCCACTGCAGGCTGTTCTGCGGCTTCTGCACGAAGTGGCTTTCGTCGGGGAAAGTGAGGAACTCGCTGGGGATGCCGCGGCGCTGCAGCGCGGTGAAGGCGGCGATGCCCTGCGACAGCGGGATCCGGAAGTCCCGGCTCGAGTGCACCACCAGCATCGGCACGCGCCAGTCGCCGACATGCAGCGCCGGGTTGAAGCGCTCGTAGTTCTGGGGCTTTTCCCACGGCAGGCCGCGGTTCTCCCATTCCTCGAACCATAGCTCCTCGGTGGCGTAGTACATCATGCGCGTGTCGAACACGCCGTCGTGAACCACCAGGCATTGCCACGGCGCGTTCCACACGCCGGCGATCCAGTCGATCATGTAACCGCCGTAGGAGGCGCCCAGGGCGCAGGCACGGTCGGCGTCGAGCCAGGGGAATTTCGCGAGCGCCGCGGCGTAGCCTTTCTGCAGATCTTCCAGCGGCCGGTCGCCCCAGTGGCCGGAGATGGCGTCGGTGAACGCCTGGCCGTAGCCGGTGGAGCCGTGGAAGTCGATCGCCACCACGGCGTAGCCGGCGCCGGCGAAGACCTGCGGATTCCAGCGGTAATGAAACTCGTCGAGCCAGGAGCCCTGCGGTCCGCCGTGGATGAAAAACGCCAGCGGATATTTGCGGCCGGGCTGGAAGCCGTAAGGTTTGACCACGTAGCCATGCACCGCATCGCCGTTCCAGCCGGAAAACGTGAAGCGCTCGACGGCGCCGAAGGCGAGTTCGGACAAGCGCGCCGCGTTGAAGGCGGTGAGTTTGCGCTCCCGGCCGCCGCGCGCGGGGATTTCGTACAGATCGGCCGGCGCGGTCAGGGTGCTGCGCGCGATCACTAGGCGCCCGCCGGCAACGGAAAAACCGGCCACGTCGCCGCCGCCCGCGAGTTCCTTGACCCGGCCGGTCTCGATGTCCAGCGCGAACAGCGGATGCTCGCCGAGATCGTCGGCGGTGGTGTAGAGCGTGCGGCCGTCGGCGGACAAGCGTAGAACCCCGGCGGAACGGTCCCAGTCCGGATCGAGCTCGCGCGCCTTGCCGCTGCCGAGATCGAGTTCCATGATGCCGAAGCGGTCGGATTCGAAGCCCGGGCGCTTCATCGCCCGGTAGTAGAGCTTGTGGCCGTCGGGTGCCGGCAGGGGGTCGGCGTCCCAGGCGGGATTGGCCGCGGTCAGGTTGCGCGCCGGCGCCGAGCCGTCCGTGGGCACCGCATAAATATCGAAATTGGTGGACCAGGGTTCGCTGACGCCGGCGATGCGCACGTCGAAGTAAACCGTCTTGCCGTCCGGCGAGAAGGCGTACTCGGCGTCGTCGCCGAAAGGTTTGGACGGAATGTCGCCGTCGATGCCCTGGGTGAGCCAGCGCGGCTCGCCGCTCGCCGTGCCGTCGGCAGCGAGTCGCACGATGAACAATTGCGAGCGCCGGCCGTCGCTCCAGCGGTCCCAGTGGCGGATGAACAAACGGTGGTAGAGCCGGCCGTCGGCTTTGGCGGCGGCGGCTTCGTCCAGGCGCTTCCTGGTGCAGGCGAGGTCGGCGCAGTCGGTGAAGACGTCGAGCGACAGCAGCAGAGACCGGCCGTCGGGCGAGACGCGGAAGCCGTTCACGTCCAGCGGCAGCCGCGTCACCTGGCGCGCCTCGCCGCCGCCTTCATCCAGCCGCCAGACCTGCGCGCTGCCGCTGCGCGTGGAGAGAAAAAACAGCGTGCGGCCGTCCGGCGACCAGCGCGGCGACTCGGAACTTTCACCCTGCGCGGTCAGGCGCACGGGTCGTGCGTCCCGGTCGCGCAGCGACAGACGCCAGATGCCGTTGACGCCCCGGTTGGCGTCGAAGTCGGTCTGGCGCACGGTGAAGGCGACTTGCGAGCCGTCCGGCGAGACCTGCGGATCGGACACGCGCTCCATCATCACCAGGTCTTGCGGCGTGAAGGCCCGCGTGGCGCGGGCCTCGGCGGCCGCGGCGATCGAAAGCGAGACGATCAAGCCCGCCGCGGCGGGCCGCAGGATATCCATGGCGAAGCTCCCGGAATTTTATGCGCCGCATGGTACGGCGTTCGGCCAGTCCGCGGCTATACTCGGCCAAAGATCAAGGGAGCCCCAACGTGACTGTGAACGAAACGCCGCGCGCGGAGCTGACGCTGCGCGGGCTCATCATCGGCATCGTCCTGACGCTGGTCTTCACCGCAGCCAACGTCTATTTCGGCCTGCGGGCCGGCCTCACCTTCTCCACCTCGATCCCGGCGGTGGTGATTTCCATGGCGCTGCTGCGCTGGCTCGGCAAGGCCACCGCGCAGGAGAACAACATCGTGCAGACCGTGGCCTCCACGGCGGGCACGCTGTCCTCCATCATCTTCGTGCTGCCCGGCATGATCATCATCGGCTGGTGGACCGGTTTTCCGTACTGGGAGTCCGTCGCTTTGTGCGCCACCGGCGGCATCCTCGGCGTGATGTATTCCATCCCGCTGCGCCGCGCGCTGGTGACCGATTCCGACCTGCCGTATCCGGAAGGCACCGCCTGTGCCGAGGTCATCAAGGTCGGGACGAATCCGGTCTCCGCCGAGGCGGCCGAGTCGGTCGAAGCCGGCGGCAAGGGCCTGAAGGCGGTGATCGCCGGCGCGCTCGCTTCGATGGTCTTTTATATCGTGGTGCAGACGCGCCTGTTCGCCAGCGACGTGGCAAGCTATTTCCGCCTGGGCTCGAGCGCGCAAGCGCCGGCCACCGGCTTCGACTTCGCGCTGTCCTTCGCCCTGTTCGGCATCGGCCATCTGGTGGGCATCACGGTGGGCGTGGCCATGTTCGTGGGCGCGCTCATCGGCTGGGCCTGGGGCGTGCCGCACTTTTCGGCGCTGCATCCGGCCTCCGGCGCCGCGGCGGATCTCGCGCAGGGCACCTGGAGCCACTACGTGCGTTTCGTGGGCGCCGGCGCCATCGCCGTGTCCGCCCTCTGGACGCTCGGCCAGCTGGTGCGACCGGTGGTGGGCGGCTTGAACAGCGCCATGGCCTCGTCCCGGGCGCGCAAGGCGGGCCGGGGCGACCGGCTTCCGCGCACCGAGCACGACATTCCGGTGAACCAGGTCGGCCTCGTGTCGGCGCTGTGCATCCTGCCCATCGGCTGGCTGCTGTGGCGCTTCGCGATCGGTGCCGGGCTGGCCGACCACGCCGTGCTCCTCACCCTGGGCGGGCTCGTCATCGTGGTCGTCGTCGGCTTTCTGGTGTCCACCGTGTGCGGCTACATGGCGGGACTGATCGGCGCCTCCAACAGCCCGCTGTCCGGCATCGGCATCCTGGTGGTGGCCATCACCGCGCTGTTCCTGCTGGTCGCGGTGAAGTCCTCGCTGCCGTCGGAGGCGAGCAAGGCGCTGGTGGCCTTCGCGCTGTTCGTGACCGCGATCGTGTTCAACGTCGCCGCCATCGCCAACAACAACCTGCAAGATCTCAAGACCGGCCAGCTCGTGGACGCCACGCCGGCCAAGCAGCAGTGGGCGCTGGTGATCGGCGTGATCGCCAGCGCGCTGGTCATCCCGCCGGTGCTGGACCTGGTCAACCAGGCCTACGGCTTCCTCGGCGCGCCCGGCGTCAACCCCGCCCGCGCCCTGCCCGCGCCGCAGGCCGGGCTGATCTCCGCGCTGGGCCAGAGCGTGATCCAGAACGACGTCGAGAAATGGAAGCTCATGGGCAGCGGCGGGCTGATCGGCCTGGCGTGCATCGTCGCGGATTTCGGGCTCTCGAAAACAACCAAGTCTCTGCGCCTGCCGCCGCTCGCGGTGGGCCTGGGCATCTACCTGCCCACCGCCTCCACGCTCATGGTCACGGTGGGCGCGGTGGTGGGCTGGTGGTACGAGCGTCGCGCGGCACGCGGTCCGAAACCGGAGGCCGCCAGACAGCTCGGCACGCTGCTGGCCTCGGGGCTCATCGTGGGGGAGAGCGTCCTGGGCGTGATCTTCACCGCGCTGGTGGTGTTCACCGGCCGGGCCTACCCGATCGGACTGGTCGGCGCTGCCTACGCCACGCCGGCGCTGTTCGTCGGCGGGGTCGCGTTCGCCGCATGCGTCGTCCTTCTGTATCGCTGGGTCGAGCGGCTGGGACGGTAGACGACCGCTTTCGTTCCTTCAAGCGTCAATGGAAGAATGGGCTTTCATCCAAATTGCTAGTTTGGGTGATTCTCACCCAGACGTTGTTGACAAGGTCCAGAGCCGCACCATCGCGCTGGAATTCGGTTGAGAAGTCGCTGCTTGCGCCGCCCACCGGATCCGCGTAGTGGTAAGACAAGTCCGGGACCTCTCCATCGGCCAGGACATAATTATTTCCATCAGGCAATTTGATCGGGATTTCCGAAAGGTCTGTTACCGACATTCTTTCCAGAGTGGCGCCGCCCAGATCGTATCCTTTGCCCTGTGTGGCGGTGTAGCCTTGAACGATTAAAACGCTGGAAAGGAATTCCGTCGGTTGTAGCGCCGAGCCGCCGAGGGAATCGACGCCGCCATGGAACAAGGAGCGGGGCAGTTGCTTGAGCACGGCTGCGCTCTCGTCGAGCACCTCGGCCTCGATGCCGGTATTAAAGCCGCTGCTGGTATCGAATGTGTGAACATTCGTGAATAGACGCCCGTTGGCGATTACGTCGAAACCGAAGTATCCATCTGTGATCGAGGCGATTCGTTGCGGGGATGTCCCCGGGCTGGCGGCAGCTGCAATCTCGTATAGTGAAGCCGGATATCCGGCGCCCTGATCGCATACTGCTTGGACGCTAAAGATCAGGTTATTGCCTATGAAGCCGTAAGGCAGGACTTCCGGCGGGACTTTGCAGTTCGAGGTATAGAGCGGGGCGCCGCCGGACTCCGTGTACATCGCAACGGCTTGACTCCCTCCATCGGCCGCGACCCGAAGAAGTCTGACGGTATACCCAGAAACGCTGTCGTCCGTGGCAAAGGTGGCGGTGTTATCCATGAAATAAACGTTGTTTCCGTCCGGTGTGGCTATGCCATCGCTCGCCGAATCGCCGTTCGATTGGAAATCGTAAAGGTCGGCCGAGATGTTTCCGGCGGCATCGACGCGATAAAGTTTCTGACCGTTGTCGGCAAAATTCACCCGGAGAAACGCGTAGCTTGCCGCAGCATAAACCTCGGAGAAGGCTTGCGCGTTGGGCAGCAGAACCTTGGGGTTCGAAAAGCCGGTATTGCTGTAGAAAGCCAGCTCCTTGTTGCTGTCCACGCTGAGGATTCCGATCAACTTGCCTTGAGCGTCGTGGAAACTGAGATAGCTCAAGCTGCTCGAAATCGGCGTCTGCTGGGGAGGCGTAGCGGCAGAATCCGAGTAATGCACGAGCTGGGCGTTGGTATCCGCGGAGCACCCGGCGCCCTGGGGAGACTGGACGAAATCCTCCGCCACGAAAATGAAGAAGCTGCTCGCCGGATCGGTTAGATCGGTACGATCTTGCACTGCATACAGACCGCAAGAGCTTAGCGAAGGGCCGGAGAAGCTCGAAACGGGCTCGGGTCGCAAAGCGCTCGTTCCTCTCAAATCCAAGCGATATAAGGCTGGGTTGGCGTTTGGAACCGCATACAACATACCGTAGGGCACTCGATATTGGACGCTACCGCTGGCGTCGGATAACGTCTGCGCGATCACGCCTACAGGCAAGAAAAGTTCCGGCACGACGTTAATCGGTGGCGTGGTCGGCGCACTCGCCGGTATTACGAATAGGCCCTGGGTGCCGCTGGTCGCGGGTGTGAAAGAGGCCGTTTTCAGCGGGGCCCCGGTTGCAACGCGAGAGAGGCGGGTCTTGGGCTCATGCCAACGGCGCGGATCATCGATCGCGTGGCCGCTGGCCTGGAAAAATGCCTTTGCGACGCTATTGCCATTGTTAAAACTGCCGTAGGGCAGGTAGTAGGAAGTTCCAGCTTCCCCGCCGGAGCCTCCAGAAGAACCGCCGCTTCCGCTGGATGACCCGCCGCTCGAGCCCCCAGACGACGAGCCCCCAGACGACGAGCCGGTATTGGTGACCTCGGTCGTCGTAGAGGCGCTGATGGTTCCGGCAGAGCCGCTGCAGGTGATGGTATAGGTGTAACTCCCGGGAGTGCGTTCCGTCACCGTCGCGGTGCCCGATGTGGCAATCCGGGTTCCATTCCAGCCGTCGCCCGAGGTGCCCCCGGAAGGTGTACAGGAGGTGACGCCGGAGGATCCCCAAAAGAGCTGGAACGGCGTTCCAACCTCAGCGGTCGGCGTTCCAGATAATGCTACTGAGGGCGGTTGGGTCTGACGGTTGCTGCCAGTCCCCGCTCCAGACGCTCCATTGCTGCAGGCGCTCATGGTCAACGCGGCCCCGAGCACTGAGCAGACGACTAAAATCGCAAAGAGCTTGCTGTGGCTCATTGCTTGACCTCCCTGACCGCAGTGGCTCTACTGAGTCTGCTGATCGCCTTGCTCTACGTGCCGAGCGTCCCCGCGTTCGGCGTAGCCTAGGACGCGCTTTCAATCCGCGTGCAGACCTTGATGAGCCATATCCTATTGTGAGCGCAACGCCAAAGACAACCCATCCTGGATCGAGAGGCATCCGACAATCCCATTTGGTGCAAACATGACCGTTTTTTGACGGGCGAATGGGTGCCGTTCGGCTTTCGCGAAAAGAGGTTACCAATGCCGGCTTTGACCGGAACTGCGCCGCTTTTTGTCACGCAGCGCCACCAGCGGGGCCAGCGCGAGCAGCAGCCCGGGCGAGATCGCGCCGCCGCCGCCGCTCTTGCACGAGGGGCCGCCCGGATCGCTGGGATTGCGGCCGTTGAGCACGGTGGTGCCGGTATTGCAGGGATCGAGCCAGGGTTTGAGCTGGCTGCTGACGTTGGAAGGCGAGGGCTGGCCGGTGCCGAGCCAGGCGGCGTCCAGCCGTCCGAAGGAGTCGGTGCCGTCGGGCGTCGAGCAGGAGGAATCGCCGCCCGACAGTACGCCGATCAGATGGTGGTCGCTGTTGTAGAGACCGGAACCGGACGAGCCGTCCTCGGTCGCGCCTTGCGACCAGTTCACGTTCCACGCTTGGACGTTGCGCGAGGTCCCCGCGAGGTTGACCAGGGCCTTGGTGGTGGGCGTGTCGTAGGTGCTGATCTTCTTGATGTCGGCTTGCGGATGGTGAATGTCCACGCCGGAGGGCGAAGGGGTGCCGGTGACATCCCAGCCCGCGTACCAGACGTCGAACGAAGGATCCGGCTGCCGATCGAGCTGCACCAGGGTGAAATCCGATCCGACGTCGCCGGCGATCAGGGTCGCGCCGGACTGGTTCTGGTTGATCGGTCCGCTGGTGCCAGTGCAGGTGCTGGCCTGGTAGTTCCAGTAAACCACCAGCGAAGACGCCGGCGTGCTTGGGGTCTGGCCGATCTCGCAGTGGTTGGCGGTGAGGAAGTAGGGTTTGTTGTCGCCCGGCACGTCGTTGACGAGCTGGCCGGTGCACAGGTACTGGCCGCCGATGGAAACCACCGCCACCGCGCGGATCTCGTTGCGCCAGTCGTCGCCCGCCGGGCAGGCGACATTGACCTCGCAGCTTCCGGCGCTGCCGCCGCCGAGGGCGCTGGTTTTCGGGTGTCCGCTCAAGTCGCGGAAAGCATGGTCCACGCGGCCGATCCGAACCCGCACCCGGTCGCGCTCCGCGCTCGGCACGCGCACTTCGACCACCGCCTCGCCGCCGGGCACGATCGCGGTCCACAGCTTGCCTTCCGGCGTCTGGTCGGCGGCGGTGTAGGGACCTTGTACGACCTGGCCTTGCGCGTCGTAGATCCACAGCCTGGCGTCGGCGGGGAGCTGGAACCTGGAGAACTCGAAGGCCAGCGACACGGCGCCGGGCGAGCCCACGCGGATGCGCCAGGCGGAGGTGTGCGCGTCGATCGTATCCCAGCGTCCGTCGGAAATCTCGAGGGGCAGATCGACCGCCACCGCGTATTGCAGCGGCCGGCTCTTGTTCTGCGCCGCGCTCGCCAGCGCCTTGGCCACCGCGGCGCCGTCGGCGGTGTAGCGGGGCACCGCGGCGAGCGTGGAGAGATCGGGTTTGAAATCCGCCGCCGCGGCCGTCGCCGCGAGCAGATTGAGGCATAGGCACAGCGCGGCGCACCGGCGCAGGTTCATCGAGCGCGACTCCCTTCCGTGTCGGCGCAGCTTAGCGCAGTCGCGGGCTCAAGGTTTCGACGACGGATCAATGGCGGGATTGGACGGCGCGGCGGGCGGTTCGGCTTCCGGCACGCCCGTCGGCAGCGGATGCGGCTCGGCGGTCAGCAGGTGATCGATGTCGCCGAGGTCGGCTGCGCCG
>Ga0209581_1001697_pt1 | contig 24125 bp, 17 predicted proteins | sample Coa_R2_FD_187160 | JGI IMG/M metagenome (GOLD analysis project Ga0209581, IMG submission 187160) | Surface soil microbial communities from Centralia Pennsylvania, which are recovering from an underground coalmine fire - Coalmine... | ecosystem: Environmental > Terrestrial > Soil > Unclassified ...
CCTGGATTCAGCCAGCCCCAGAGGAGACCGGCTCCCTGGATCAGCAGCCCCGCTCCTAGCAGCAGGGCGAGTCCTATCAACACCAGCGTCCACCAACGCCTGCGTCCGGCTTTCTGCATACTGGAACTCCCTATGACCGTTCACCATCCGCCCCGCACTTCCCCACCGTCGCGTTTATGCTTCCCGCGGAGGTCGCATCAGTTTCACCCACAGGCCCATCATGAGAACTACGGCCAGCGCCGCGCCTGAGAGCAACCAGTTACTCAATGGGATGAGCGCCAGTTCCCGCCTGATGCTCTCTTCCAGCACCAGCAGCAAGGCGATCGCGCCCCCCAGCGCATCCAGCGTGCGCGCCAGCAGCCCGGGCCGCACGATAAGCAGAAGCAGAAAGGTCAGGGCCAGCACACCAGACACACCACAGAGGGCCGCGATCCACTTCAAGCCCGTGGTACGCAGAAACGCGGTCCGCTGCCTCTGCTGCGTCCGTAAATCCTCCAACTGCTGCGAAATTCTCCTCTGTTGCTCTACCGCCTGCATAATGCGCTCGGTAGAGATGCTGGGATACAGACGAGAGGGTGAGCTTATCTGCGACTGCTCACCTGGCCGGTTGCGTGCCGGGTCAGCCGAATTTTTCTCCTCATTCCTCGGCGATCCGGTAAGATGAGAAGCGCGTTGCGCAGAAAGCTGGTTTCTCACATCACGAACGCGCATCGATCAGCTCCTCCTCCTGCAACTTGTTCTCGCGCATATAACGAGCAAGCAGTTCGCGCGCCCGGTGCAGGCGGGCCTTGACCAGCGCCGGCGTGAGGTTGAGCGCCGTGGCGATCTCTTCGTAGGAGAGATCGTACCAGTAGCGCAGAACGATGACCGCGCGATACTTGCTGTGTAAACGCTGTAAATACGCCTGTATCTCGTCCTGTTGCTCACCAACGAGAGCCGACTGTTCGGGACCGGCGCCCAGATCGGTGATCCATTCCAGAAAAGGCACATCCTCCAGCGGCAGGGCCAGGAAACGCCGCCGCCTCAGTTGGTCGATCGCCAGGTGCGAGGCGATGGAAAGCAGCCAGGTGCTAAATTTATGCGCCGGTTTATAGGTGGCAAGCTGAGTATAAGCCCGCACAAACACCTCCTGCGTCACATCTTCAGCCTCGGTTACATTGCTCAACATGCGATAGGCCAGGTTCTGCACGGCGTCCTTGTAACGCTCTACCAGCAGAGCAAAAGCCTCCTGCTGCCCGGTCAGCGTGAGATTCACCAGCTCGACATCGCTCAACGCCTCCACCCCGCGCATATATCCCAATGACGCACCCTGCCCATCAAGCACTACTTGACTGCTCGCCTGCTCACTTCTTATACTCACTTCACCGACACCAGGCTGCGCCTTCCTGCGCCGCGTCTTGCGAACAGGCGCGCTTAGCGAACCGGTCAGTCCCAGTGGCCCAGTGGCTCCCAAAGTTGATTCCATGTCTTTTTCACCGCACTTTATCTGTCACTTTTTTCATACTTTATCAGAAAGAGACTTTCTCCTAAACATTACGCGTAAGGCCGAGAAAAGTTGTAGCTGTCACCTGTCAGTGTAGCATGACTCTGCCAGATAGACAAGTCTACGGTACTTCATGTCGCTGGCCCCACCGGCCAGTTTGCCCTAAATTCTGTCTTTTTGTTCATTTTTCTCCCCATTTTATGAAAGAAAATTCATATTACAGTACGTTCAATGTGGAGGTTCATGGCGGTCAGCCTGGGCACGATATCGCCGTAGCCGCGCTCCAGAAAATGGACGCCTGTGACCAGGGAGGTGCCGCGAGCGATGGCGGCGGCGATGACATAGGCCAGCCCGGCGCGCAGGTCGGGGATGGCGATCGGCTCCTGCTCGTTGGCCGTGAGCGGCGTCGGCCCGATAATAATCGCGCTGTGCTCATGGCTGGTTTCGCGATAGCGGCAGCTTGTGCCTCCCAGGCAGTACGTTGTCAGTTGGGTTTTCGCGCCCAGCGTATCCAGGGCCTTGAGATAGCCGAAGCGTTTCTCGTAGACCGTCTCATGGATGATCGAGATGCCATCGGCCTGCGTTAAGAGGATCGCGAAAGGCTGCTGCCAATCGGTCGAGAAGCCGGGCCAGACATCGGTTTCGATAATCGCCGGGCGCAGCTTCTCCTTGCGATAGAAACGAATGCTGGAGGCGTCTTTGAGTTCGATTCCGCCGCCGGCCTGCTGCAAGTACGAGAGGAAGTTGCCGAGCGTCTCCGGGCGTATGCCGTGGACGGTGATATCGCCATCGGAGGCGCAGGCCAGCGAGGCCCAGGAGGCCGCCTCGATGCGGTCGCCCAGAACGGCCATGCGGGTACCTGAGAGCTGCCTGACCCCTTCGATGCGAATTTCGCGGCCTGAACTGGTGAAAATCACCGCGCCCATCGAGCGCAAGAGCGTGATCAATTCAAAAATCTCTGGCTCGATAGCAGCGTTCGAGATGATCGAGCGGCCCTCCGCCAGCACGCCCAGGTAGAGACAGGTCTCTGTGGCGCCTACGCTGGGATAGGGCAGCTTGATATGCGCGCCCTTGAGCGGGGCCTGGCGGGTGGCGATATATCCTTCGGGCGTCTCTTCGATCTGGCCCCCGAACTGCTCAATGGCCTGGAGATGAAAATCGACCTTGCGCGCGCCGATCTGGCAGCCGCCAACTACCGGAACCATCACGCGCGAGAACCGGTGCAGCAAGGCTCCCAACAGCAGGATCGGGATGCGGTTCGCCCCGGTGTGCGGCATCAGCACCTCCGGCTGGCTGAGCGAGGATGGATCGATCACCAGCAGCCCGTCATCCGGCGCCTCCACCCGCACGCCGATCGAGTTGAGCATCTCCCGGGTAATATCTACATCTCCAATCGGAGGAACATTGGTCAGGGTCGTCGGCGTATCGGCCAGCAGAGCCGCCACCATAGCTTTTGTCGCAAAGTTCTTCGCACCCAGGCATTGGATCTCCCCCACCACCGGCTGCCCCCCTTCAATCAGATATGCATCGGTAGGCATGGATAAACCCTTTCTGCCACTTTCTCTTTCACAGACGTTTTTTCAGAGAGTTCCTCTGTACTTTCTCTCAGTATATACTACGATTAACGTGAAGTGTGACCAAAAAAATTCGCACATTTCGATTTTTCCCCTGAAAAGATGGTTTTCTCGCGGGCGTGTCTGATTCCTGGCACGCGGGAAGTGGATGCTCATCTGTATGTCACGGAACAGGGGACTTCAACGTGTAACAGAGAGAGATTTTTCCCTGGCAGGATGCCCGTTTGCTTGCAAAACGGAGGTCAACCATGCAATGTCAGGAGCAACTGGAGCAGTATCTGCGCGAGCACCAGGTCGGCTACCAGATCCAGCATCATCCGCTGGCATATACGGCCCAGCAGATTGCGGAATGTGAACATGTCTCAGGCAAGAAGGTGGCGAAAAGCGTTGCGGTCGTTGCCGATGGCAGCACGGCGCTGCTGGTCCTGCCGGCCTCTCACCATGTGGACCTCAGCAAAGTGCGCGACGTTCTCAACGCGCGGGACGTTCACCTGGTCAGCGAGGAGGGACTGATCAACATCTTTCCCGACTGCGAGGTTGGCGCGATGCCGCCTTTCGGCAATCTCTACAACCTCCCCGTCTATGTCGAGCAGAGCCTGACCAGGCAGGAGAGCATTGTCTTCCCGATCGGCACCCACACCGAGACCATGAGTCTCAACTACGCCGACTTCGCCCGCCTGGTCCAGCCCATCGTCGCCGACTTCGCGCTGAAGCCAACACTGGTCTAGCGTAATGCCACACGAACAAAGCGGGACGTTCTCTTTACAGGCGAGAACGCCCCGGCTTGTTTCGCAATCTGGAGGTTTTGATTACGCGCGGGGGTGCCTCAAAGGCATAGATAAAGAATAAAGGACGGCGTTACAAGCTCCCATAACGTTCCTCAGCAGAATAGGGCGGGAGGGAGTCGAACCCTCACGGCTTCATCAGCCTGGGGATTTTAAGTCCCCTGTGTCTACCATTTCACCACCGCCCCAGAGAGTTTGCGCCTTGATAGTATCATGGCCAGGGTGATGTCGTCAATCATTTCAGGCAAACAAAGTCTGCACGCCGGCGACCTCATGCCAGGTCGGGCGGCATGGGATTGCCGGTGGCGTAGAGATAGATGGTGAGCGTGGCGGTGACTTTGCGAGCGAGCAGATGGTAGTTGGCGTTGAGCCAGCGGACGGTTGATTGAACCTGTGGGTCGTCGGTACTGACGCGCCCGATTCCGAAGAAGAGGCGTGCGTGCCGCGCAGCGTAGGTTTGAATGGCATGCACGTCGAGCGCGCGGGCAGCGTCTCCAGGTTGATTGGTGGTGTCGTAGCTGAGCCAGGGGAAGTAGCCGGGGGAGTCGGCATCGAAGTGAGCCGTGCCGCGCGGGTAGGCGCGCAGATAGTATTCGATAGCGACTGCACAGCCCTGGGAGTTGTTGTAGCAGATCAGACCGTCGCCGGGCCGATAGTGCTGCTGGAGCCATTGCGTCCCGGTGCGCCAGTCCTCAACCTGGGCGCCGGCATAATAGCCGGGAACGGAGTAGAGACAGGGGAGCAGCAGGCAGAGTCCATAGACGACCTGCACTGCTCGCCGGCGCAATGTGGAGAGGCCAAGAGCAATCAGCAGCACAAGGGCGGGCACAATCACAACCAGGTAGCGCGCCGAGAAGAGATGTATCGCCTTTTGCGAGACCAGGTAGCTGATCCACACCGGGCAGAGCAGCCAGCAGAGTAGGAGGAACGCGAGCGGCAGCCATTGTGCATAACGCTGTATCCACTCCTTCTCCTGCACCTCTGCGCGCGGCAGCAGGTTCAGCCGGCGCAGATATTGCCAGCCCTGGGGCAGAGCGGCCAGCAGGCTTACGCAGAGTCCGAGCACGCTCGCCGGGGCCGCGAACAGCAGAAACAGGCGGTTCTGCGAACTGACGATCAGGAAGAGATGCGCGAGATCAGCCGGAACGGGAATCGGCAGCCAGCCCGTCTTTGAGCCGACGCGGCTGGCGTAGAGCAGCGGGGCAGTCAGCATGCCAATCCACACACAACCGACGAGCAGCGGGCAAAGCTGCCGGCGCGCCCGCTCACGCCACGCGGTGGGAACAATGCAGAGCAGGACAAGCCCTCCCACCTGCGCGGCAAGCACCAATCCGCTAAAAAGTTGTGCATAGATCGCCAGCGCAGAGGCCAACACAAAGGCCAGCCACCAGGCGCGCGCCCTGCTCCTCGCGCGATCGCCGGAGAGCAACACGCAGAGCGCATACCAGGAGCAGATAACCAGCAACAACTGCAGCGCATACGCGCGCGTCTCCTGGGCATAAGTCAATTGAAGCGTATTGAGCACATAGAGCAGAGTCGCAAGAAACGCAATCCATGCGCGAAAGAAGCGCCGGGCCAGCGCATAGAGCGCAAGCGAACTGAGGGCGGAAAAGATTGCCGACGGAAAACGCACCACAGCCTCGCTTGCGGGAATGCCGGCGTGCCCGGTAACGCTCAGCCAGAAATGAAGGATGACGTAATAGAGCGCCATATTCGGCTGCGTCGTGGAGATAATCTTGAACAGCACCGGCAGCGGTTGCCAGGCCCGCGTCACCGAGAGAACCTCGTCGAACCAGAGTCCCGGCTCCCCGATGCGGTAGAGATTGAGACAGAGCGCCAGGCTCGCGAGAACAAGGCATGCCAGAAACATCTGCACCCGCGCCGTGGAGAGCAACCGGCAGGCAAACAAGGGAAAGCCGCGCTCTACTGCTGCACTCTCAGCCGGCGCAAGCGCAGCCTTTTCCGTCTTTTTCTCTTTATCGCGCATCAGCGTCATAACATATCATCTCTCAACTCAACTCAGGAAGGCCGGAAGCGACAGCACCTTCGTTAGAAGGACTATAGTGAGTGTAACGGGCCGGGGAAGCTCATTGCGATCAATTCATCGATAGGGCGCGGGGAGAGAGGCGAAAAAAACTCGCGTTTCTGCTATAATAGCGAGGCAAATTAGCGTGGAAGAAGGTGTTCATATGCCCCAACAATACAAGGCATTACAGGGATTTAAAGATATCCTGCCGGACGAGCAGCCCTACTGGCGCCTGGTTGAGAAGGTCGCGGTAGAGGTTGCCGAAACCTTTGGCTACCGGCGCATCGACACACCGACGCTGGAAGAGACCTCGCTCTACCGGCGCACCTCCGGCGAAGGAACCGATGTGGTCGAGAAAGAGATGTACAGCTTTGACGAGCGCCCGGATAAAGAAGGGCACAGCACAAACGTTACGCTGCGCTCCGAGGGCACGGCGGGCGTTGTGCGCGCCTACCTCGAGCATGGCATGTTCCAGCAGGCCCAGCCGGTCAAGCTCTACTATCTCAGCGTGCCTATCTTTCGGCACGACAAGCCCCAGGCGGGACGGCTGCGTGAACACCACCAGTTCGGCTGCGAGGCGCTGGGCGAGGAAGATCCTGCCCTCGACGCGGAGGTCATTGGCCTGCTCTACCAGGTCTATACGCGCCTGGGCCTGAAAGATATTCGCGTGCGCATCAATAGCATTGGGGATGGCAACTGCCGCCCTCAGTATATCGAGCTGCTGCGCGATTACTACCGGCCACTGCTGGACGATTGCTGCCAGGACTGCCAGGTGCGCTTCGTGAAGAATCCGCTGCGTCTGCTGGACTGCAAAGATCCGCGCGACCAGGAGAAGATTGCCCGCGCGCCGAGAATCTCAGATCATCTCTGCGAGCCTTGTAAAGAGCATTTCGCCGCAACCCAAAGCTTCCTCAAGCTCCACGACGTGCCCTTTGAGCATGACCCGCTGATCGTGCGCGGGCTGGACTACTACACCCGCACGGTCTTCGAGTTCACTCCCGGCGACGACAATCTTGCGCTGAGCGGGGGCGGGCGCTACGACGGGCTGGCCGAAATCCTCGGCGGCGCGCACACGCCCGGCATCGGCTTCGGCGCGGGCGTCGAACGCATGATTCTGGAACTGAAAAAGCTGGGCATCCGACCTCCAGAGGAGGAGAGGCCGCGCGCCTTCGTGGTCAGCTTTGGCAAGGGCGAGGAGTACCGCACAGCCGTCGTGCGCCTGACTACCGAACTGCGCCGGGCAGGAATCCGCGCCGAGATGAGCTACGGCGAGCGCAGTTCTAAGGCGCAGATGAAACAGGCCAACGCTTCCGGCGCTGCCTACGCCCTGCTGCTCGGCGAAAACGAGCTCGCCGGCGACTTCGTTACCGTCAAGGATCTCCGGGCCGGCGGCATGGAGACAGAGAAAAAGCAAATCGCGGTCAAGCGAGCAGATCTGCTGGCGTTCTTCCAGCGCAATGCCGTCTGACTTCCCATAAGGACATGGTTCGTCTGCCGGAATTGCTTCTTTTGAATGAAAAATTGAGAGAAGCTCGTAAAATGAGCTTCTCTCAATTTTTTCAAAAATGATTCATGTGGCTGAGCGCGCAGAAAAATCCCAGGACGTTACAGCCCCACATTGCAGGCCGCCGAGGCCAGCAGGCGCAGTTCGGCTGAAATAGTCACCCTCGGACTCTTCTCGCGGCGGAGAAGAAGAGGCGGAACAATAAGCTTCCCGATGGCGAAGTCCTCTCTCCCACGCAGCTCGATTGGTAAAATCGCCCCATTGGGAATATCAAACGTGGAGCGCAGCCCGTAAAATTCCTCCATACTCCTGCTATCTATTCTGGCTGGGCGATTCTGAAGATACCACCGGACAGCACGCATAAAATAGCCGTGAGTAAAAACCGCGATACAGTCCTTGCCGCCATACCGGAGCCTTTCCAGGGTGCCTGAAACCCGGCTCATAAATTGAATAAATGTTTCGCTGCCATCGCCGTCAGTATAGGATGGATCATTGCGCTGCCAGAACTTATCGACGTAGCGCTGTCTCTCCTGCTCGGTCGTGCCTTCACTATGTGACCAGGACAGATAGGTAAACTCATGGACATCTGGCCACACCTCCCACCTGGCATTGGGGAAACACTTGATCGTAGGTTGCGCAGTCTCCTGGGTGCGGCGATACTTTGACATGACAATCAGCGAAGGCGATCTAGAAAAAGCGTGCGCTATTGCTTCAGCTTGCTTCATACCAAGCGAGGTAAGTCCGGTAAATTCAGGGCTAAGGGTAGGGTGGCCCGCGTTTGAAAGACTTTCACCGTGTCTGATGAGCCAGACAGTGACAGTAGGCATGCTACATCAATCCTCCTCCATACAGAATAGTATGAGCCATCTTTGAGGCAATGATATTGATAATGACGGGAACCAAACGTCTCTGTTAGTATAGAGGTCGCGGAGTGATTTTGTCTGCCATATTTCTGTCATTTCATTGGCAAAACGCGCAGATCGGTATTTTTTGAATAAAAGTTCAAGAAAACAGATCGTGTTTGGAAGTAACCTGGTCGATCACGTGCAGGTAATCCAGCGCCATTGCGAGACAATCGTCAAGGTTCTGGTGGGTTTTGATGACAAGCTTATCTTCGGGCAGATGGTTGAAATAGGCGAGGTCATCCTCTATCGAAGCCGTATGCATGGGACGCATAAATTCATGCGTGGGAGAGCGGTTCGTGAGGCGTTCGCGCCGCAGGGAGCCGGAGGCGCTGCACAGGATGGTCTTGAGCAGGATGTTTGTGTCATGCACTATCTTGAGTATTTCATCGACGATGGAGGGATAGCGAGCCGCCGTGTCGAAAATGATCGACAAGCGCTGGTTGACGAGGAAATCTTTGGCCTGGATGAAAAGCCAGTCATATGCCATGTGGCCAACTTCAACTTCTGGCAAATCCAGCCGGAAGTCCATAAAAGAAGCCTTGCACAGGTCTTTGTCCAGCACGGGCCAGCCCAGCCGCGCGCCCAGTGCGCGCGCAAGCGTTGACTTCCCTGAGCCTGGAAGCCCTGCCATAAGGACCAGCGTTGGTTGGCTGTCAGGTTGTCTCTCCATCTGTTAGTCCATAAAGTGTCGAGACGTAGCTTCAATTATTGAGACGAGCTAATATTTATATTGACGAAAAAAAAGGGGGAAAGTAAAAATGGGGAGGGTTATGGAGAAAATAGGGAGAGGGTACGATTCCTTCAAATGAGACATCTTCACCCCCTCAGGAATGCCTTTTTAGTCGTCTTCTTCATTCTCGCAGGCAGCCTCCATCTCAAGCAGGATGTTTTTCAGCGTTTCAATAGCCTCATCTTTCACCCGATGATAATGGCGTTCGCTGACTCCTATATTGGCGGCGATCTGCGCTTGATTCATACGGCTGCTCCTATCAAAATAGTTATAGAAGAGGGCATTGTACAAGCGCCATTCGCGATTATAATCCGCGCGCTTGCCCGTTCCTTTCATCTGCTCGAATGCCTCGTTCAACACCTCGCGCACAATCAGCCCGGTCTTAAAGGTCAGAGACGTATCCCCGTACTTGAGGCGTGAGAGGACCAGCCTGAGATGTCTGAGTTTGCTCATGCCAAGCACGCCCGGTTTGTCCAGGTGCTTGAGCGCCTCGCGTAAAGCTTCGAGCACCTCCTCTGCACTGAGGTGGAAGAAGGAGAGATGGCAGGTCTCACGCACAAATTTACGGAAGAGCGCGCTTTCGCTCAACTCCGGCAGATTGCGTTCTGAGAAGTCTTTACGCTGCGCCTCTTCCTGCAATTGTTTCTGTTGCTTCTCATCCAGTTCTTGCCAGAGGTATTCAAAATGAGGGAAAAGGTCATCATATGCCAGCCTGGCGATCTGCTTTTTATTGACAGGGGAACCTGCAAGCTCGGATTTCTTCTCAAAGAGATGGTAGCAGACGCGCTGAAGAAAGAAGGGCATCCCTCCGGCCAGCCTGAGAACCCACTCGGCCTCCTCCTCGGTGAAAGGGCAGCCTGCGCGCTGAGAAGGGATCAGCACCAGGTCGCGCGCCTCTTCGGGCATGAGCGGCTCGACCCGGTAAAAACCGAAGATATTGAAGAACGGGCTCGTTTCCAGCGCCTGGTGGCGCACCTGGTTGAGAGGCCGGCCCGATGCCGTAATATAACTCGTCGACTGGTTGGTGGACTGTGCCCGCAGCAACTCGAAAAACTCTGGAGTGAAAGCCGTATTCCTCGTAATATGGTCAAAGGCATCCAGTTGCAGAACCGTATGAAAGCCCCGATCGTGGACCTGTGCGAGGACACTCTTAAAGCGAGTTTCTCCCTCCTGCTCTGACACGTCTATTTTCAGACGCCCCTGGCTAACCTCAATGATCGCCGCGCTCACCGTATTGAGGAAATCCTCGCTGGTCTTGTTGAACCAGTTCCTGATATCGATATAAACAAAAAGATGACGGCTCAAATCATAGCCCAGGCGCTGCTGAATGCCAGGCTGGCGGAGACACCACAAAATGGTCGTTTTGCCTGAGTGGCGCAGGCCAAACAGCGAGATGTTCTGAAAGCTTTCCAGTGCAGAGCAGATGCGGTGCATCAGGGGCAGCGGACCAAAGACCATGTTGGGATCAACAATCGGTAGAAAAGCCTGGTAGGGATTGGTAAGCCTGGTTTGCATCAATCTACTCCTTTGGGCAGTCTCCAAGAATCCTTCACATATGCCTGTATTATACGGCTCTCGCTGAGGAAATCCTCTGCCAAATTCCTGTCAAGATCCACAAGAGTGCTGAAAGCCTTCCCTACGCAAAGACGATGGAGCAAGAGAGGAGCGTGTCTACTGGAAGTAAATTGCATCTGTTTTACCTGCAAGGCATAACTCTGGCAGACCCTGGCAACGCATCGACATAAAACTATAGTATACTTATAACAAAATGCCGTAGAAGAATCAAGAGGTGATAGCTATGGTATCTGCCAAATTAACCACATCTCTCCGAGATATGCTGAGAGCTGGCTGTTCTGTGGTCAGAGAACTCTGGAGTAGGAACGCAAGAGATTGGATGATGTGCGTCCATGCGGCAGATATCAATAATGATGGCGAGCATGAAGTACTCGCCTCATCGCGCGATGGGCGCATCTATGTCTTTAACAAGAGCGGCGATGTGCGCTGGAAACGCATCGTTGGCGAGAAAGCCTGGGTGGGCGCTATCGCCGGCATTCCTTTCCAGAGCCATCTCCTGACCAGCGACGACGATCTTTCCGAACACAGGCACATGCTTCCTGTGCGAGTGATCGCCGGAACCCGCGACGGCAAGGTTTACACGTTCGATCAGTATGGCAGGACGGTCGGCAAGGACGGAAGGACCTTTCTCTTTCCCGAGAAGGAGCGCCCCTTTGAAGAAGGAGAACTGGCTGCATACTGGCTCGATACCGGCACGGTCATTAGCCAGATTGTGGTTGATCCGCTCACCGCCCCCGACGCTATCATTAGCTCGCATGATGGATGCGTCTACGCGCTCAACTATGAAACCGGTGAACTCCACTGGCAGTTTCGGGCAGATGGCTGGGTGCGCGCGATCTGTGCCGCCGACCTGAACAACGACGGGAAGGCGGAGATCGTTCTGGGAACCAATGAGGCTTCGCTGTATATCCTCACCGACGAAGGGAAACTGCTCGCCCAGACGAACCGGCGCTATTCGATCCACGCCCTCTACGCCGCCGATATCGATAACGATGGCACGACAGAGATACTCGTCGCAACCTATGGCAAAGATCTCGCGGCGCTGACTCCTGAATTTGATGAGAAATGGCACCATCCCGTTGGGAGTCGCTATCTCTGTCTCTGTGCCGCCGACGTGGCCAATAACGGGCACTACGAAATTTTTGCCGGTGCGGAAGATGGACATCTGTATATTCTGGACAAGGCCGGGAAACCTCTATGGCAGCATTTTCTCGATGCGCGCTTCTTCAGCGTGTGCGCCGCCAATGTCGATAACGATGAGGACCAGGAGATCCTGGTGGGCACGGAGGACGCCAAAGTTCATGTCTATAAGATCCGGCTCCCCAAAGGACTGAAGCGTCGTATTCATCAACGCTATCTCGCCCTGGGACCGGCGACCGGCGAGGCTGAAGCGGCCCTGGCCGCCGATGAGCGAGCTTTGCTTTACGATCTTCTCAATGAGGAAAAGCAGCAACGCATTGCCTTTCAAGATATCCGCCTTGAACATGCAGAGGAATCGATCGCAAGGAAAGACTATGTGAAAGCGCTGTCAGAGCTACTTCGCATGCAGGAGCACAAAGTGCAATTGCTCTGGGGCAAAGGCCGGAAGCACATAGGTTTCCCGCGCAGTCTCTGTCTTGGCCGCATGAATGGCGAGGGAATGAATGTGATTGTGGGGACCAACGACGGCCAGGTTTCTATCTTCAGTGAAGCGGGCCGGCGCATGAAAACGCTGGATGTCGGGCAGCGCGTGCTGAACGTACACACCGGCTTTCTGGATAGCGACAGGACGGAGAAGATTATTGTCTGTACGTCAGACCACCAGACATATATTCTCTCCGCACGCCAGAAACAGGAGAAGCAGCTCTGGCCGCTTGGGTACGAGACTGCCTGTATCTACGTGACCGGCGGCCGGCCAAGACAATCCGAGATTCTGATCGGCTCCAACGATGGGATTCGCCTCTATCGGGATGATCCGCGCACGCCGGCTCATTCAATTCCTCTGCAAGAGGATATCCGACATGTCCACGCCTACACCAGGACAGGCGAGGATATGCCAGAGGTGATCGTTGGCGCGGCAAATCGCACGATTTACGCCTTCAGACGCGGAGGCACCGAACCGCTCTGGAAGTACGCCGTGTGGGACCGCGTCCAGGCGCTCGAGATCAAAGATATCGATGGCGATGGAGAGGCCGAGGTGCTGGTCGGCTCCGAAGACCGCAACGTCTGCGTCCTGGATAGTCAGGGCCATCTGCGCTGGCGCTATTTTCTCCAACACAACGTTCTCGCCCTCCAGGCTGTGGATATCGATCAGGATGAGAAGATTGAGATTCTGGCTGGCTGCGCTGATGGCAACCTGTACGTCCTCGATAGAGAGGGAAATCTGCTCTGGAAATATCGCGCCGGCGACCGCATTCGCGCACTCAAAGCAGCAGATATCGATAACGATGGCAATCTGGAGATTGTCCTGGGCATCGAGGATAAGCTTGAAGTTCTGCGCGTGCTGGACCAGCGAAGGATTCGTGAGTTGATCGAGCGCTGTCTCTCCCTGTGGGAGAAGGAAACCTCGCCTGACGATATAGATTTTCAATTGCGCCATAGCTCTGAGCCTCTGCTCCAGGCATTCACGATCAAGCGTCTGGCTCAGCAGGCTCACCTTCCATCAGATGTCCTGAGCCGGCTTGAGCAGTTGAAAGATGGCCCCATAGAGGTGCGCAAGGAACTGCTGCGGGCCGCAATTCAGCATTATGCGGATGACCCACAATGGGCCGCCTCCCTGCTTGAGCAGTTCTTTAAGGATAGACACTATAAGGTGCGCCTGGCCCTGATTGAACAGCTGCACCTGCTGGCAAAAAGCGATTGGAAGCTGAGTATTCTCTATCTCGAACGGTTTTTGAAAAACGATGATCGCATGCTGCGCCGGGCTGTTGTGCGCCAACTGGATCAACTCCTCACGCTCTCGCAGAATGGCAAACGCGATCGGGATATCTCCGAATTGCTCTTTAAAGCTGCGAAAGACGAGGATTTCATATGGACCCGGCAGGAGGCAGCTCGCGTCCTGGCACATCTCCTGGATCGCCGCCCCAGCCGACTGATTTTCTACATGCATCTGCTGATCGTGAAAGAGCTGCAGCCCGATATCCTGAAAATAATTGCCAACCTTACCACTATTCCCCTGACACGCAAGTTTATTCGGGCCGTGCTCCCGCTCCTGAGTGATTTACCAGAGAGTGAGGTGTCCGATAGGCTGAAAAATGTCGTCGACATTCTGAAAGAGATGACTTCGTTCGAATATGGGAAAGCTGCCCTGAAACGGTATACCGAGTTTTATCGCCTGTTTACTCTCCATACCATTGAAGAGATCGCGCATTACCGCTACGAGCTCCGCGCAGACGATTTTGAAAGAGGAAATGAACTCGCTCGAATCGTTTTGATCATTTTCGAGAAAATGAAGCCCATCCATAGACAACTCGCCATCTATACGAAACGTGTCAGCGTTGATGACCGCCTGGCCAGTCTGCTCGACGCGAACAAGGCGATTGAGGAGGCGCTGAGATTCGAGGAACATGAATATTCAGGCAGCCTGGTCGGCCAGTCCATCACCCATCTGCCCGAACATCGCCTGTTTACCCTGCTCCTGCGACGCTGGTCCACCCTCATAGCGACCCGGTTTACAGAACTGCGCGGCAGAGCAGATCTGCGCGTGGAACTGCAAACGAAAAGTGTGCGCCATGAGGAGCGCGTGAGCATCCGCCTGCTTCTCAAAAACGTCGGACGTGGCTCCGCAGATACGATCAAGCTGACGCTCCTGCATAAGGATGATGATGAGTTTGCGGTGTGCGGTTCCCCCTCACTCGAGATCGAGGCGCTATCCCCCCAGGAGGCGCGCCCGGTCGAGTTTACCCTTATCCCCTACGCCTCCAACCTCGATCTCTCCTTCGAGGTCATCTACAACGACGCCGAAAAAGAGATGAAAAACCGCCTCTTCCCTGAGCGGCTGGAACTTCTCGATATCTCGTTGCCACAGGAGATTCGCTATATACGCAATCCGTATTCAACCGGCACTCCCACGCAAGATCTGTTTTTTGGCAGGGATGAGGACGTTGACGCGCTGCGCAATAATCTTGCGCGCTCCGCCGCGCAGACGGTTCTGCTGCTCTATGGGCAGCGGCGCATGGGCAAAACCACGCTCCTGCTCCACCTGGCAAATACCTCGGCGCTGGACGAGCATATTCCCGTCTTCGTAGATATGCAGCGCGAATCCTTTGAGATTAGCGCCGGCAAGTTTCTCTATCACCTGGCTTTCTATATCTCCCAAACCCTGCGGAAGCGAGGATATGCCGCGCCTCAGCCAGATCAGAGCGACTTTGCCAGTGATCCTACGCTCGCCTTCGATCTCTTCCTCAGTGAGGTGGAGGCTCGTCAGATGGATCGCAAGCTTATTATTCTGATTGATGAATTTGAGGTGCTGGAAGAGCAAATTAAGAAAGGGAGAATCAAGGCGGAGCTGCTGGAGTATCTGCGCAGCACGATGCAGCACCACCATACGATCAACTTCCTGCTGGCCGGAACCCACAAGCTCGACCAGTTGACTGAAAAGAACTGGGAGGTGTTTTTTAATCTCGCCCGCCACTACCGTCTCTCCCGGCTGACCCCTTCCGGCGCTGAGGATTTGATCGTCAAGCCCGTCGAGAACCAGCTTGAATATGCTCCCTATATAGTGGACAAAATTCGCCAGTTGACGGCCGACCAGCCGTACCTCATCCACCTGGTGTGCCGCTCGCTGGTCGATCATTGTAACGCACAGCGCAAGAACTATGTCGCGCTCAACGATGTGAATACGGTGCTGTCCGAGGTGATGCTGACCTGCGGCACCCATTTCGATTGGCTCTGGAGACAGTTGAGCGAGCCGGAGCGATTTCTTCTGGCAATCATCGCCGACCTGGATAACGAGGATGGGAAATGGCTGACGCTCGCCGAGATTGAGGGCAGGTACCGCCATTACCATCTGCCCTACGAGAGAGAACATTTGCTGCTCTGCTTGAAATCTCTCGCGGAGGCCGATATTGTTGAAACAGCGTCCGGTTATCCTCCTGAACACCATTTCGGCGGTACGCGCGTGAGAATCCCTGTGGGACTTATGCGCCTATGGCTGCACAAGGAGAAACCTCTCGAGCTGATCCTCGCGTCCGAGGCGGTGAGCCTGTGAGACCCGCTCCCGCTTAAGAGCCGTTTTTCCATAAGGCTGAGAAAATCTCGACATACCTGGCGATCGTTCGCTCGTCGGCGGTCACGACGCTCGTTCCGATGCGACCCTGCCGGTCGATGGGAATCTCCCAGGCAATCCTTCGGCGCGCTTCGACGAAGAAGAAGTTCTTGAGGTCGCATGGGTAATCGGCAATCTGCACGGAGACGCCTATTTTTTCCAGGTGAGCAAGGGCCACGCGCATCTCTACCGAGGACTCGTCTTCCAGACTCTTGACGAAAAAAATCTGCTTGACCCGTCCACCGGCCCGAATAAAGTCGGTCAGCGCCTGCGCGACCTCTCTGTTTGTCCAGAGGTGCGAGATGCTGAGCGAACTGGTGGAGAGAAATGTCGCTCCCGGATAGGCGCGTAAAAGCTGCTTGAAGTAGAAGCTGAAGTCGTTCACCTCGACTCGCCGCTCTTCGATGGCCGTTTGTAGCAGATTGCCCATGCGGGCAAAGTAATCATCTCCCCATACTTTGCGTAAATTGAGGTCGATTTGCATGATCATTTCATTCATATTGTTCAATTCAGTCTTGCCTGAAAGGGGCGCCAGGGCGCGTCCGATCTGGGCACATCTGTTTTGGATGAAACCTGCGGTGCCCAGGGCCAGCAAGGTAATCATGAGGAGCAAAAAGGAAAACTGGGCCGAGGGAAGCATGCGAAAGAAGCCCGACAAATCCCCAAGCGAGGCTGCCAGGGAGATGAGAGCTGCGACCGGCAAGAGTGTTTTTTCAAGCAGAGAGAAAAAACGTGACATAATGACCTCTACAATCTGGAATATTTCTCGCTACTTCCACGCTCTACTTTTATGTATTATCATCAATTGTATGTCTCAAAACGTGACTATTTTCTGCCATAAAGGTGCTGTTCACTGATTGGAGAAGAAGATCCCATGTCCAGATACCCACCTATCTCCCCGGTGGAGACGCTGTTCGCGCAGGAGGCCGGCGAGCCTCTTCCGCTCTCCGGTGAGCTGGCGAGGATTTTTGGCCTGCTGCGCCTGCCCCGCCAGCGCACACCCGCTCATGTCATCGGCAACTTCGTCATGACATTGGATGGGGTGGTCGCGCTCAATATCGCCGGGCATATGAGCGGCGCCGATATCAGCGGCTTCAATCGGCAGGATCAGGCGCTGGTCGGCCTGCTACGCGCCGTAGCGGACGCGGTGATCATTGGCGCGGGTACTATGCGCGTTGAGGAAGGACATCTGCTGACGCCGGAGGATATCGCGCCCGATCTCGAGGCGGACTACCGGGCCTTGAGAGAAAAGCTCGGCAAAACGGAGGCGGCCTGGAATGTGATCGTCAGCGCGCGCGGGCGCTTGAACCTGGAGCAGCCGCTATTCCATGCGGGCCGGGTGCCGATTCTGGTCGTGACCACCGCGCGTGGCCTGGAGGACTTGCGCAAGCAGACCTGGGGCCCCTCAACCCGCGTCGTGGCGGTTCAGGAAGAGGGAGCAATCTCCGCGTCCGCGCTGCTCAGAACGATCGGGGAGGTCTGCGGGGGACATCTCTGGCTGCTCGAGGGCGGTCCGCGTCTGCTGGGCGATTTCCTGCAAGAGAGCGTGCTCGACGAGCTCTTTCTCACGCTCGCGCCGCAGATCGCCGGGCGTGCCGACTCCTCGGAGAGGCCCGGCCTGGTCGCCGGTAAGCTCTTCGCCCCGTCAACGCCGCGCTGGAGCCAATTGACGGCGGTGCGACGGAGCGAGAGCCACCTGTTCCTGCGCTACGCGTTGAAAGAGCCTGGCGTGTAATAGGAAGTCCGGTGATGTCGTACCTACACCATGCATAGAGCGGCCCTCGCGCCACCTGCTCCAACAAATGATCCTGACTGTGTGCGCAACGCGTGAGGTCCATCGTGAGGTCCATCACGGGGGTGATTCTTAAGTCCCGCGCGTGGGAGGGGGGCCGAGAGGCAGGCAAGCTGCCTCTCTACTGTATAGGTGGAGGGCAGGCAAGCTGCCCGGCCAGCCCTGCGGGCTGGCTTTATTGGTGGTAGGGGCCAGGCAAGCTCACCCCCACCACCGTAGATTGCTTCCCTATCCCGTTCTTCCTCCTTCTCTACGAAATATGCGTTTCATGCATATTTCATAGTATTGCCCTTCTCTTAGATCTTACGAGCGCATACGCGCGCTGGTGAAGGGTTGTGTTTTTATGGAACTAATAACGCCGATAGTAGCGGCGCCGGCTGTGCCAGGAGCGATAGGTCAGTGCGTGCCAGAGCGCGATGAGAATGGTCGCGCCGATCAAAGCGCGGATCAGGGGAACGCCGTTCAGGTACACATCACCAAGTCCCGAGATGACAATTACCTGCGTCATCAGCCAGACGCCGATCACGCCGGCGATGACCGCTCCGATAATCCCTAAGGGCAAACGCCAGCCAACGATGAACTCAGCAATGATGCCGACAATGGCGGCAATGATCAGGTAGATGATGAAGCTTGAGCTGAACGTCCAGACGTTATTGCCTATGTGAATAGAGACACCACCGTCCGCGAAGATCAGCAAATGACTTACAAGGGATGCCATATCGTTCCTCCTTGATTTATTATCTGAAACCCTCTAACACCTGCGCTCAAAACGAGTTTGAAGGCGTAACCTGTCAGCAATGTTGCAGATACATACGATTTTTGAATTGACTATCACTACTCCTATACACGAAACTTCCTCCATAAAGTAGACGTTTATTGCGCTCCATTTTGGGGCTCTCAGCAATTTCTAATGCTGAGTTAGAACGCGCAGGCCGTTTGACTTTTTCGCATGGTGCTGGTATGCTGAAGGCACAAGACAGAGAAGAAGCTGACCTGCGTCGAACGAACAGAACCCTCTTTACAGAGAACAGCCCAGAAAGCCCCGGTCTTTCAAGCCAGGGATGAATGGGCGTTCCTTCTTTGGGGCAGGGGAATGGAAGATCGTCTTAGTTCTCGCTTCGTTGCTGAATAGAGCGTTGAATCGTCTCACTGCTGACATTGCCTGCTGTGGAGAGAAAATAGGAAGGAGACCACAGAGCAGGCAGAATCCGCTTTGAAGACGGGTGGGAAGAACAGGGAGAAGAGGGGATGCAAGAGGCAATCACCGCCACGCACGCGGCTCTGGGCTGATTGCGGTGCGTGATAAGGGTGGCTGCTCCCAGTTAGATGACGGGCGGGACAAGAGCGCGTTCCGTCACGGTGTGGAAGAACTTGTAGGCGTCCTGGTGGGCTATCTGTCCGGTCCCTTGCATCCTGAAACGCCAGAGGAACGCGCCAGGCGCGAATCAGAATGTGTCGTCATCGAGGAGGAGAAGGACAAGTAAGCTATGCTGATCTATGAGTACAAACTGGACGGGAACCAGCAGCAATATGCTGCGATTGATGAAGCCATTCGTGTGGTGCAATTCATCCGCAACAAGTGTCTACGCAAGTGGATGGATGGACGTGGTGTCTCAAAGAACGACTTGCAATGCTATTGCGCGGTTTTAGCCCAAGAGTACTCGTTTGCCGCCCGTCTTAACTCCCAGGCCCGACAAGCCAGTGCTGATCGAGCCTGGACCGCTATCGCCCGCTTCTATGAGAACTACAAGAACCACAAGCCTGGCAAAAAAGGCTATCCCCGCTTTCAACACGACAATCGTTCCGTTGAATACAAAACGACGGGGTGGAAGCTTGAGCCAGGTGGCAAGCACATTACATTCACCGATGGCTGTGGCATCGGGCGTCTGCGACTGGTAGGCAACAAAAAGCAAGCGGTAGCAACCTTCCCGCTCAAACAGCTCAAGCGAGTGCGCATTGTCAAGCGGGCAGATGGCTACTATGGTCAGTTTGCGGTTCAGGCAGTACGTAAAATTGAACATCTTTCAACAGGTGAAGCGATTGGCATTGATGTTGGTTTAAAGTCCTATTACACCGACTCGGATGGGAACACCGTCACGAACCCTCGCTACTCCCGCAAAGCAGAAAAGCGCTTAAAGCGATTGCATCGGCGGCTCTCTCGTAAAAAGAAAGGCTCAGCCAACCGCAAAAAAGCCAGCAAACACGTAGCCAGAGCGTATCTCAAAGTCTCAAGGCAGCGCGAGGATTTTGCCAGGAAAACGGCAAGCGCGTTAGTGTCATCTCACGATTTCCTTGCCTACGAAGACTTGCAGATCCGCAATCTGGTGCGCAACCGTCATCTTGCCAAATCGATCAGTGATGCCTCCTGGGGCACGTTCTTGCAGTGGGTGAAGTACTACGCCACCGTGCATACCATCCCGGTCATTGCCGTTCCCCCGCAGTTCACCTCCCAGGATTGTTCAGCGTGTGGAACACGGGTCAAAAAGAGCCTGTCCGTCCGTACCCACATCTGTCCAACCTGTGGAATCGTCCTGGATCGAGACGAAAATGCCGCGTTGAATATCCTACATGCGGGACTCTGCATACACTTTCTCATGGTTTTTGCCGGTACCCTGGGGCACAGGGAAACCTCCGAGGATTCGGAAAACGCTTCTGGACAGTTTGCCTCTACTCATCGTTCTCCTCGGAGGAAGACGGGCAAGCGGGCTGGATGAAGGAAGAACCTCCCGCATAGAATGCGGGAGGGTGTCAGTCTCGTCCCCTCAGCAGCGTCAGGCAGGGATGAGGGTTCTTTCTATTTTGTCTCTTCTCAGGATTGGATCTTTTTCATGATGGGAGGTTTTTTCGTTGGCAAATGTATTTCGCGAAGTAGAAAATAGCGTGACGGCGCCGCGCGGATTTCGCGCCGGGGGCGTGGCCTGTGGGATTAAGTCGGACGGCGGGGTGAAGGACCTGGCGCTGCTGATCTCCGACGTGCCGTGCGTGGCCGCCGGGACCTTTACGACCAGCAAGACTTATGCTGCGCCGGTGCAGGTGTGCCGGACGCGCTTGCAGAGCGGCAAGGCCCAGGCGATCATCGTCAATAGCGGGAATGCCAACTGCGCAACAGGCAAGGTGGGCCTGCGCAACGCGTACCGCATGACCGAACTGGTGGCGCGCCGGTTTGGTCTGCCAGAAGAGCTGGTTCTCTGCTCCTCGACGGGCATCATCGGGCGCCAATTGCCGATGGAGAAGATTGAGGCGGGCGTGGCCTCCATCGAGGTGAGCGAGCTGGGCGGATATACCTTCTCCGAGGCGATTATGACCACCGATACCCGTCCCAAGCGCATCGCGCTCGAATTTGAGATTGAGGGACGCGTGGTCCGCCTGGGCGCGGCTACAAAGGGCGTGGGCATGATCTATCCAAACATGGCGACGATGCTCTGCTATCTGACGACCGACGCGGCTCTCGAAGAGACCTGGCTGCGCAAAGAGCTTAAGGCTGCCGTTGACGATTCGTTCAATATGATCGCGGTCGATGGGGATATGTCCACGAATGATACCTGCATCCTGATGGCGAACGGCCTGGCCGGCAATACGCCGCTCAACGAGCAGCACGCGGACGCGCCGATCTTTCGCGAGGCCCTGCGCCGCGTGACGCAGTACCTAGCGATCGAGCAGGTGCGCGACGGCGAGGGCGCGCAGAAGATGATGACGGTGCATGTGCGCGGGGCGAAGGATAAGCCCGACGCGGTCCGCGCCGCCCGCGCGATTACGACCTCGCCGATCTGGAAATGCGCCCTGGCCGGCGGCGATCCCAACTGGGGCCGCATCTCGTCTACCCTCGGCGCTTGCGGCTGCGAGCTCGATCGCGACTCCTACGATATTTTTGTCGGCGAGGTCCAGCTTATGCGGGCCGGCCTGGCGGCGGACTACGACCAGGACGCAGCAAAGGCCGCGATGGCGGGAGATGAGGTGACGATTACGATCGATCTGCATCTCGGCAACGCAGAGGCCACAGCCTGGGGCTGTGACCTTACCTATGGCTATATCGACGAGAATAGCCTTTACACCAGGTAGCCGTTGTTTCAAAACCCGCCGGGCGGGAGGGAATAACGCGCCTCGTCGATTGGCCGATTTTTCATCAATCGCTTGCACACGCTCCCGTTGCACGCAGCGGCGATGCTGGCCATCGTCGTGTGTCGGCTCCTGGCGGCCCTGGCGCGCTAGCGAGCATCGCCCCTACAGATAACGAGCCAGGTGGCACGCACCTGATTTGGGAACGAGCAGGAAGATAGCTTATTCAAAGGAGAATACCACAACATTATGTCCACAACACAGCAGACGTTTGAGAGCGCTCAGCAGCATTGGATGGAGCTTGAGCATAAATACTATCAGGGCACGTTTAAACGCTATCCGCTGGTCTTTGTGCGCGGGGAAGGCACACGCGTGTGGGACACGGACGGCAAGGATTATCTGGACCTGGTGGCGGGCATCGCGGTCAATGTGCTGGGACACTGCCATCCGGCGGTGGTCAAGGCCATCCAGGAGCAGGCCACGAAGCTGGTGCATGTCTCGAATCTTTACTACAACACGCGCCAGATCGAGCTGGCCGAGCAGCTTGGCCTGCTGAGCGGCGGCATGCGCTCGTTCTTCTCTAATAGCGGCGCGGAGGCGAACGAGGGCGCGATCAAGCTGGCCCGTAAGTATGGACGCGTCAAGAAGAACGGCGCGTTCGAGATTATCAGTATGGAGCGCAGCTTTCACGGGCGCACGCTGGCGACGACCGCCGCGACCGGCCAGGCGCACTATCAGGCCACCTGGGCTCCCCTGCCCGATGGTTTCAAGCAGGTGCCCTATAACGACCTGGAGGCGCTGCGCGCGGCGGTGAGCGAGAAGACGGTGGGCATTCTGTTGGAGGCGGTGCAGGGCGAGGGCGGCATCTGGCCGGCCTCCCAGGAGTTTATGACGGGCGTGCGCCGGCTCTGCGATGAGCAGAACCTGGTGATGATCTGCGATGAGGTGCAGGCGGGCATGGGGCGCACTGGCAAGTTCTTCGCCTGGGAGAACTATGCGGTCACGCCGGATATCGTCACGATGGCGAAGGGTCTGGCCGGCGGCGTGCCGATCGGCGCGATGCTGGCAGGACCGCGCGCGGACCTCTTTGAGTACGGCGATCACGGCACGACCTTCGGCGGCAATCCAATCGCCTGCGCGGCTGCCGTGGCAACGATTCGCACGATCAACGAACAGGGTTTGGTGGAGCATGCGCGCAAGATGGGCGAGTACTGGCACGGCAAGATGCAGGCGCTGTGCGCGAAGTACGATTTCATCGACAGCCCGCGCGGCATCGGCTTGATGCGCGCGGTCAACGTCCAGCGCGAATTGGCCGGTAAGATCGTCGAACGAGCCATGTATCACGGCGTCCTGCTCAACAATCTCGGCACTGGCACCCTGCGCATCGTCCCGCCCCTGATCGTCAGCCAGGGCGACCTGGACGAGGCAGCCGACAAGCTGGATAAGACACTGGCGGAGGTCGCGAACGAATTGTAGAATCTTGTTCCCTGCGCAAGGTTAATTTCGTGAAAGGAGCGGCGGCCCGCGCTTGCCTGCGCGTTGTCAGCGCAGTTTTTTGCGGCAGGCGCGCGGGCCGCCGCTCCCTTCACAGAACGATATCCGCATCTGTGGGGCCAAGATATTTCGGGGGATCGCTCAGTTGCCGGTGGCCGATCGGCAGGCAGGACGGGTCGGTATTGTGATAGGTGTGATAGAAGCGCTCGACCGTCTCACGATGACGCAGGAATGCAACAAAGTTGCATACTATAATAGCAGAGGTAAGCAAAGGAAGGATGGTTAGGATGGCGTTCACGATCGTTGCTCCTTCATTGCCCGTTAGCGAAAAATCTCGACGGAAAGACAGCGTTCTTAGTGATTAGTATAGCGAATCCTGCCTAAAAAAACAGGCACATTCCCACAAATTTGCGGATAGCTGGCTCACAATGGCCTCTATCTCGCCAGCTTCCTACACGCTCCCTCCGAAATGATAAATCCGATAAACAAACTGATAAGAGATATCTTCACTCTCCGCGCACTTCCCAGGCATACTTAGAACAGAGAGGGCAGGATGGCAGTACGTTCATCTACATGGCGCCCTATTGTTACCGAACATATGTTCTAATCGTTTTGGTACTGGCTGTGATTTTTTACGACGATGCGAGCAGGCCCCTGGGGACGTAGCGCCGCCGCGCGCCGGGTTTGCGGGAGGCCGAAGAATTGAAGGAGAGCGACTATGCAGCGCCTGGCTGTGCGCAGGGACACGACAAAATTGAATAAGCTGGAGAGCGGGCAGATGCTCTACTTTACGTTGCAGGACGCCCTGCCCCCAGGCCACACCCTCGCACTGAACACCCGGCTGGGCACGCTCTCCTATCTCTCTATCGATGAGAATGAGCAGCCGCGTATGCTGGCGCAGCAGCAGTTCAGCCAGAGCGAGCTGAGCCTGCTGCGTCCCCTGCTGGAGCACTATC
>Ga0209581_1001701_pt1 | contig 24071 bp, 27 predicted proteins | sample Coa_R2_FD_187160 | JGI IMG/M metagenome (GOLD analysis project Ga0209581, IMG submission 187160) | Surface soil microbial communities from Centralia Pennsylvania, which are recovering from an underground coalmine fire - Coalmine... | ecosystem: Environmental > Terrestrial > Soil > Unclassified ...
GCGACCAGCCGGGCGACGCCGTTGTCGAACACCTCGCAGCCGATGAAGCCGATCCCGGGATGCGCGGCGGCCTGCGCCGCCAGGTGCTCGCCGCCTCCGAAGCCGATTTCCAGCCACACCGCGGCCGGCCGGAACGCGAACAGGCCGGTGGGGTCGAGCGCCGCCGATTCGGGAAGGACGAAGGACAGCTGCGGCAGCAGCGCGGCGGCGAGGTCGCGCTGGCCGCGGCGCAGTTTGCGTCCGCGCCGCCTGCCGTAGAGGCGCGGGGGATGCACCGGTTCAGAAGGCGCGGCGCAATTCGTCGGCGAGGTCGGTCCGCTCCCAGGAGAAGGCGCCGTCCGGCCGCGGCGCCCGCCCGAAATGGCCGTAGGAGGAGGTCACCGTGTAGATCGGCCGGTTAAGCCCGAGATGGGTGCGGATGCCCTGCGGCCGCAGATCGACCAGCTCCTGCAGCACGCGGGCGAGCTTGTCCTCGTCGATGTCGGCGCCGGTATCGACATAGAACGACAGCGGCCGCGCCACCCCGATCGCATAGGCGATCTGGATCGTGCAGCGCTCGGCGAGGCCGGCGGCGACGACGTTCTTGGCGAGATAGCGCGCGGCATAGGCGCCGGAACGGTCGACCTTGGTCGGGTCCTTGCCCGAGAACGCGCCGCCGCCGTGCGGCGCCCAGCCGCCATAGGTATCGACAATGATCTTGCGCCCGGTCAGCCCGGCATCGCCGTCCGGCCCGCCGATGACAAAACGGCCGGTCGGGTTGACGAGAAAATTCTCCTCGTCGCACATCCAGCCGTCGGGCAGGGCGGCGAGCACATAGGGGCGCACGATCTCGCGCACCTCTTTCTGCTCGATGCGGTCGGAATGCTGCACCGAGACGACGACCTTGGTGGCGCGGACCGGCTTGCCGTCGACATATTGCAGGGTCACCTGGCTTTTCGAATCGGGGCCGAGCAGCGGCGTCTCGCCGGCATGGCGCGCCTTGGACAGCCCTTCGAGGATCAGGTGCGCGTAATAGATCGGCGCCGGCATCAGTTCGGGCGTGCCGGTGCAGGCATAGCCGAACATCATGCCCTGGTCGCCGGCGCCCTCGTCCTTGTTGCCGGTGGCATCGACGCCCTGGGCGATGTCGGCCGACTGGCTGTGGATGTGGCAGGCGATGTCGGCGTGGCGCCAGTGGAAATTGTCCTGCTCGTAGCCGATCTCGCGGATCGCCTTGCGCGCCACGTCGATCAGCAGATCGGGGGTGATCGAGGCGGGTCCGCGGGTCTCGCCGGCGAGGACGACGCGATTGGTCGTCACCAGCGTCTCGACGCCGCAACGCGCCTGCGGCTCAGCCGCCAGATAGGTGTCGACGATGGCGTCGGAGATGCGGTCGCAGATCTTGTCGGGGTGGCCTTCGGACACCGATTCGCTGGTGAAAACAAAATCTCGTTTGGCCAAGGACTATCCCCCTCGTCTTGGCGCGGTCGGCGCCGTCGCGTGGTTGTCGAATGTCGGGGAGTGGGCGTCAAGCCCGATCTTGCGGCGGCGTCGGGCGCGCCCTATTTGTCGCCGCCGGCCGCCAGGGCCTTGGCCAGGTCGAACAGGCGGCGGCGCAGGACGAGATCGTCGATGCGGTAATAGGCGTTGACGAGGTCGAGCGTCTCGCGCCGGCGCAGCGGGTCGGCGTCGAACGCGTCGGCCGGGGCCTCGGCGAACCCGGCAGGGATCGCCGGGGCGCGCACCGGGTCGGTGTCGTCGAAAAAGAACGAGACCGGCACGTCCAGCACCCGGCTCAATTCGTGCAGCCGGCTGGCGCCGACGCGGTTGGCGCCGCGCTCGTATTTCTGCACCTGCTGAAAGGTCAAACCGATCGCTTCGCCGAGCTTTTCCTGGCTCAGCGCCAGCATGTTGCGGCGCAACCGGATACGCGAGCCGACGTGCACATCGATCGGGTTCGGCCTGTCGGTCTTGCGGCGGCCGGGGCGCCGCGGCTGTCGGGTTGTCGCCATGGACGCTCGTGTGCTTTCCGCCACAGTCGCGGTGATAAAGCACACGATGGTATGCGGTCAAGCCGGGACGACGGATCGTAACAGGTTGTCGTAGAGATTACTCGCCCGGCCAGCGTCGCCGATCGAGGTAGGCGGGCACCAGCACGATCAGCAGCATCACGGCGAAGATCGTATCGTGGGCGCGCGCATAGGGCGTCGCTTCCGCCGGCAGCGGCAGGACCACGTCGGCGTACCCGACCGCGTCGAGCGCGGTGCGCGCCAGCACCCGGCCTTCCGGGTCGATCACCCCGCTGATGCCGTTATTGCCGGCGCGCACCAGCGGCAGGCCTTCCTCGACCGCGCGGGTGCGGGCGATCGCGAAATGCTGATAGGGACCGGAGCTGCGCCCGTACCAGGCGTCGTTGGTGACGTTGAGCAGCCAGGCGGGACGCCGCTGGGGGTCGACGACCGCGCCGGGAAAGATCGCCTCGTAGCAGATCAGCGGCGAGAACGCCGGCAGACCCGGCAGCGCGATTGTCGCCGGGCCCGGTCCGGGGCTGAGGTCGATGCTGCCCGGGGTCAGCTTGTTGATCGGCAGCACCGAGCGCAGCGGCACGTATTCGCCGAACGGCACCAGATGCGCCTTGTCGTAGACCGCGCGGATCGCGCCGCTCGCATCGACCGCTTCGAGGCTGTTGAAGACTCGCTCGACCGGCCCGGCGGCGGGCTCCTCGCGCAGCGCCCCGGTCAGCACGTAGCCGCCTGCGGGCGCCACCGCGGCAATCGCCTGGCGGTGCGCCGCGTCGCGGTCGAGAAAGAAGGTCGCCGCCGCTTCGGGCCAGACGATCGCGGACAGCGTGTGGGTCTTCGGCGCTGCGCTCAGCTCGGTAAGCCGCCGGAAATTGCTCTCGGCCGCCGCCGGGTTCCATTTCAGCGTCTCCGAGATCGACGGCTGCACCAGGCGCAGCCAGGTGTCGCCGAACGCGGTCGGCCGCTGCTCGAGCCGCAACGCGCCGGCGCCGGCCGGGATCAGCAGCAGCAGCGCGGCGGCCGCGGCGGGGGCGAACCGGCGCACCCGCCCGGTCGGCCGGAACACCGGCTGCCCGAACCAGGCGGGCAGGGAGGCGGCCAGCACCGTGACCAGGCTGAGGCCGTATATCCCCCACCAGGCAGTGCTCTGCAGGACCGTGATCGCGCCGGGAAATCCGCCCGCCCAGACATAGCCGACGAGGTTCCACGGCAGCCCGGTCAGGGCATGGCCGCGGACCCATTCGGCGGCGCTCCACAACGCCGCGAAGGCGCAAATTCGCCCGGCCGCGCCGAGCCCGAAGCGGCTCGCGGCGGCGCGCAGCAGCGCCAGCGCCGCCGCCGGCAGCAGCGCCAGGCCGGCCGGGATGCCGAGCACGGCGAACGGCAGCAGCCACCAGAAATCGGCAAGATCGACGAACAGCGCCGCGGCGATCCAGTAGAGCCCGGCGACAAAGAAGCCGAGCGCAAACACATAGCCGAGCCGGAACGAGGCCCCCGGCCGGTTGCTGCCGTCGTCGAGCCACAGCAGCCCGGGAAAGGAGATGAAGATCAGCGGCGTCAGATCGACCGGCGGCAGGGCGCCGGCCAGCACTACGCCGAGCAGGAAGGCCGCGCCGTAGCGGCGCCATCCGGTCAACGTGGCGAGAAACTGCGCGATGCGGCACGCGGGCGTCGCCATCCGCGCGCCCGGCGCCGCCCGCCACACCGCCGGCTCAGCCGCCTTCGGCATGTCTCGCGCCCTGGGCCGCCGGAAGGCCGCGCAGGCGCAGCCGCTTGATCCGGTGCGGATCGGCATCGAGCACCTCGAACTCGATGCCGCCGGGATGGGCGATCACCTCGCCGCGCTTCGGCACGCGCCCGGCAAGCGCGAAGACGAGGCCGCCCAGCGTATCGACATCCTCGAGCCCGTCGCCGGCGCGCAGCGGCGTCGCGAGCTGCTCTTCGACGCCCTCGATCGGCATCCGCGCGTCGGCGACGACGCTGCCGTCCGGCCGCTCGCTGAGCGCCGGCGGCGCATCGGTGTCGTGTTCGTCCTCGATCTCGCCGACGATCTCCTCGATCAAATCCTCGATGGTGACCAGCCCGTCGATGCCGCCGAACTCGTCGACCACCATCGCCAGGTGGGTGCGCGCCTGGCGCATCTGTACCAGAAGATCGACAATCGGCAGCGACGGCGCGACGAACAGCACCTTGCGCAGCAGCCGCGCCAGCCGCGCCGGACGATGCTCGGCGACCGGGGCCAGCACGTCCTTGACGTGGACGTAGCCGATCACGTCGTCGAGGCTCTCGCGGTAGACCGGCAGGCGCGAATGCCCGCTCTCGACCAGGCGTTTGACCAGCTCGTCGAACGGCGCCTCGCTGTCGATGGCGACGACGTCGACCCGCGGCACCATGACGTCGGCGGCGGTGCGGTCGTGGATTTTGAGGATGTTGCCGAGCAGCACCCGTTCCTGCGGCGCGATCGGGATGCCGCCTTCGGTCTCGGCCACCGCGACCATCGCGTCGATTGCCTCGGGCAAGGTGCGCGGCCGGCGCAGCAGCCGGAGCAGATGGCGCAGCCGCGACAGCGACCCGTGATGCTCGGGGGCGCCGTCGCTACTGGGCGGCTCGGTATCGGTCATTGCTGGGAACGTCCCGCTCTTGCTGTTCAGATGGTGTCGCGATAGGGGTCTGGCACCCCCATTTCGGCAAGGATGGCGATTTCCCGCGCCTCCATCGCCGCCGCCGCCGCCGGCTCGTCGTGGTCGGCGCCGAGCAGGTGCAGCACGCCGTGGACGACGAGGTGGCGCAGATGGTCGGCGAGCGGCTTGCCTTGCGCCTCCGCTTCCGCCCGGATCGTGGTCAGCGCCAGCACCACGTCGCCGAGCAGCAGCGGCGCGCCCGGCGGCGGCGGCCGCTGCGGATCGGCGGCGGGAAAGGCGAGCACATTGGTCGGCGCGTCCTTGCCGCGGTAGGCGCGGTTGAGCCGACGCTGCTCGTCGTCGTCGGTCAGGGCGATGTCGACGACGCTGCCGGCCGGCGCCTCGCGCAGGGCGAGCCGGGCGGCCTCGGCGGCGATCGCCGCAGCCTCCTCGCCCCAGTCGCCGGCGCGCACCGTCACCCCGACCTCGACGCTCATGTCCGCTCCGCCGCGGCGGCGCGGTCGCGCTCTTCGTAGGCGCCGACGATGCGCGCGACGAGGCGGTGGCGCACCACGTCGCGCTCGGTGAAGCGCACCGTGGCGATGCCTTCGACCCCGTGCAGCGCCTCGAGTGCGTCGGCGAGGCCGGAGCGCGTGCCCGGCGGCAGATCGACCTGGCTCGGATCGCCGGTCACCACCATGCGCGAGCCTTCGCCGAGCCGGGTCAGAAACATCTTCATCTGCACCGGCGTCGTGTTCTGGGCCTCGTCGAGGATGACGAAGGCATGGGCGAGGGTGCGGCCGCGCATGAAGGCGATCGGCGCCACCTCGATCTCGCCGTTGCCGAGCCGCTTGGCAAGCTGGTCGGCCGGCAGCATGTCGTTGAGCGCGTCGAAGATCGGGCGCAGATAGGGATCGACCTTGTCGCGCAGGTCGCCCGGAAGAAAGCCGAGCCGCTCGCCGGCCTCGACCGCCGGGCGGGATAGGATGATGCGCTCGACCCGCCCGGTCATCAGCAGATCGACCGCGGCGGCAACGGCGAGATAGGTCTTGCCGGTGCCGGCCGGGCCGAGGCCGAACACCAGCTCGTGCTCGCGGATCGCCTTGACGTAGGCGGCCTGGGTCACCGAGCGTGCGGCGATCTTGCGCTTGCGGGTGCGAAAGCTGGCGTCCTCGCGCCACAGGCTGAGGTTTTTGTCCTCGACCTCGGCCTGGGCGAAGCGCATCGCCGCCTCGACCGCGGCGAAATCGACCTCCTGGCCGCGCTTCAGCCGGTCGTAGAGCTGGCCGAGCGTCAGCGAGGCGACCTCGGTGGCCGAGGCCGGGCCGGCGATCGCCAGGCGGTTGCCGCGCGGCACCAGCGAGACCCCGAGCTGGCGCTCGATCCGGTCGAGATACTGGTCGCGCTCGCCGTAGAGCAGCGGCAGGAGCAGGTTGTCGTCGAATTCGAGCTGGCCGTGCCCGGCGCCGAGCTCGGGCGAAATCGCGCTCACAGAACGGTCCCGGCAAGGCTGTTGCCGTCGACCCGGTCGATCCGCACCGGGACGATCTCGCCGAGGCGGCCGGCCGCGGCGTGGACGCTCTGGGCATAGGGGGTGCGGCCGACGAGCTGCCCGGGATGGCGCCCCGCCCGCTCGAACAGCACCGGCACGACGCGGCCCACCGTCGCCGCGTTGAAGGCGCGCTGCTGGCGGTTGAGCACCGCCTGCAACGCCGCCAGCCGCTCGCTCTTCACCATCTCGGGCACCTGGTTCGGCGCGACCGCGGCCGGGGTGCCGGGCCGCGGCGAATACTTGAACGAATAGGCCTGGGCAAAGCCGATCTCCTCGACCAGTTCCAGCGTCCGGTTGAAATCCGCATCGCTTTCGCCGGGGAACCCGACGATGAAGTCCGAAGACAGGGCAAGGTCGGGCCGCGCCGCGCGCAACCGGCTAACGGTCCGGCGATAGTCGTCGGCGTCATGCCGGCGGTTCATCGCCGCCAGCACCCTGTCCGAGCCGCTTTGCACCGGCAGGTGCAGGTGCGGCATCAGCGCCTCCACGTCGCGATGCGCCGCGACGAGCTCGTCGTCGACGTCGCGCGGATGCGAAGTGGTGTAGCGGATGCGCGCCAGGCCGGGCAGCGCGGCCAGCGCGCGGATCAGCCGGCCGAGGCCCCAGACGCCGCCGTCCGGCGCGGCCCCGTGATAGGCGTTGACGTTCTGGCCGAGCAGGGTGATCTCGCGCGCACCCGCGGCGACGAGGCGGGCCGCCTCGGCGAGCACCTGGGCGGCCGGCCGCGAGAACTCGGCGCCGCGGGTGTAGGGCACGACGCAGAAGGTGCAGAACTTGTCGCACCCCTCCTGGATCGTCAGCAGTGCGCTCGCCGCACCGTCGCCGGCGCTCTCCGGCAGGTGGTCGAACTTGGGCTCGGGCGGAAACTCGGTGTCGAGGATGCCGCCCTCGGCGCGCCCGGCCGCGGCGGCCAGTTCGGGCAGGCGGTGATAGGATTGCGGCCCGAATACCAGGTCGACAAACGGCGCCCGCCGCAGAATCTCCTCGCCCTCCGCCTGGGCGACGCAGCCGGCGACGGCGACCACCATGCGGCCGCCGCGGCGCGCCTTCTTCTGCTGCAGCCGGCGGATTGCGCCGAGTTCGGAATAGACCTTCTCGGCCGCCTTCTCGCGGATGTGGCAGGTGTTGAGGATCACCAGGTCGGCGTCGTCCGGGGCGTCGGCGGGCGCGTAGCCGTGCGGCGCCAGCAGCGCGGTCATGCGCGCCGAGTCGTAGACGTTCATCTGGCAGCCGTAGGTCTTGATGAACAGGCGTTTCGGCATCGGCTCACCCGGCTGCGGCGGCGGGCGCCTTGGCGCGGCGGCCGCGTCCGGCGGCGCGCCGCCGCACCGGCGGCTGGTTGCGCCGCCGCCCGGTCAAAGCGGCGTTGACGCCTTCGGTGACGCGCGCCTCGCAATACGCCGCCAGCGCCTTGCGCGAGCCGCATTCGGCCAGCGTCGTCGGCGGGAAGAACTCGACCACCACCTCGACGACGCCGAGCCCCAGCGCGCGCCACAGGTGCGGCGCCATCGCCATGTCGCCGTACCAGGCGAAGAGCGGCCGGTGGGCCCTCCCGATCGGGATGCCGTCGAGCCGGGTATAGGTGATCGAGACCGGCTGCACCGCCACCTCGGGCGCCCCCTCGGCCGGCTCGGCGACGCTGAACAGCGCGCTCTTGAACGGCAGCACGAAGCTGCCGTCGCCGCTCGTCCCCTCGGGAAACAGGATCAGCGCGTCGCCGGCGGCGAGGCGGGCGGCGATCGCATTGCGCTGCTCGGCGGTGCTGCGCACCTGGCGGTCGACGAACACCGAGCGCTGCAGCTTGGCCAGCCAGCCGAACAGCGGCCAGCGCGCCACCTCGGCCTTGGCGATGAAGCTGCCGGGGATCAGCGCGCCGAGCACGGTAATGTCGAGATAGGAGACGTGGTTGCAGGCGAACAGCGCCGGCCGCCGCGCCGTCGGCCGGCCGATCCGGCGCAGGCGGAAGCCGAGGATGCGGCAGCAGATGCGGTGATAGACGCGCGGAAAGGTCGTCGCCCAGGCGCAGCCGAAGCCGACCCCCAGCGCCTGCACCGGCATCAGCGCCACGGTCACGATCAGGTAAAGCGCCAGGCGCCAGATGCGAAGCGTCGTCGAGCCCATGCCAGCTACGCCGACCACTCTTTCGCCTGCCGTTCGTAGTGACGGGTGTATTTCTGGGTCACCAGGTCGGTCTTGACCACGACGCACACGTCGGTGGTGTTGAACTGGTGATCGACGACCGCGCCGTCGCCGACGAACCCGCCGAGCCGCAGATAGCCCTTGATCAGCGGCGGCAGCGCGGCGAGCGTGCGCGCCGGGTCGATCGTCGCCGGGTCGCGGCGGCGCATGTCGACATAGCGCTCGGGCAGGGCGCGCGCCCGCAGCGCCGGCGGCGCCAGGTGATGGTGATACAGGTAGCTGAGCGGCGCCGCCAGGGCGTCGAGATCGGTGCCGTGCAGGCTGGCGCAGCCGAACATCAGCACGATGTCGTAGTGGAAGACATAGGCGGCGATGCCGGCCCACAAGAGCTGCATCGCGGCGCGTCCGCGATAGGCCGGATCGACGCAGGAGCGGCCGAGTTCGAGGATTTCGCCGGGATAGGCGACCAGCCGCCCGATGTCGTATTCGCCGGCGGTATAGAACCGGCCGCAGCGCTGGGCCGCCTCGCGGCGGATCAGGCGATAGGTGCCGACGACCGCCTCGGCGCCGCAGCCGCGGCCGTGATCCAGCACCAGCAGGTGGTCGCAGATCTCGTCGAACGGGTCGACGTCGCGCCGCGCCGGCGCCATCCCGGGCAGCGGCCGCGCACCCATCGATTCGTAGAAGATGCGGTAGCGCAGCGCCTGGGCGGCGTCGATGTCGCCGGCATCCTCGGCAAGGCGGACCTGGAGCCGGTCGGCGGAAATGTCGACGATGCGCCGGCCCGGTGCGGCGGAGGCAAGCGCGGTTGCCGCATCGAGCGGAGCCGCCGGGGGCGGGAACCTGCCGCCGGCGATCACGCCGGGCGCGGTGCGCAGCTGCGCACGAGGATCGGTCGCAGGCATCTCATTTGGACACCGGCGGGTCCCGGCCGGCGAGCGGCACGGCATAAAGCTCGAGACGATGGCCTACCAGGTCGTAGCCGAGCTCCTCGGCGACCTTCTTCTGCAGCCGCTCGATGTCCTCGTTGCGGAACTCGATGACCCGCCCGCTCTGCAGGTCGATCAAGTGATCGTGATGCGCGCTCGGCATCTCTTCATAGCGGGCGCGGCCCTGGCCGAAATCGTGCCGTTCGAGGATGCTGGCCTCCTCGAACAGCCGCACGGTGCGGTACACCGTGGCGATGCTGATATGGGAGTCGATCTCGGTCGCCCGCCGATACACCTGTTCGACATCGGGGTGGTCGGCCGAATCCGACAGCACCCGGGCGATCACCCGGCGCTGCTCGGTCATCTTCAATCCCTTGTCAAGACACAGTTGCTCGATGCGGGAGGTCATCGCGTCGCTGCGGCTGCGGAAGTCATCCGCCGCCATTATAGCCGAACCCGCTCCGCCAGCCTATGCCTCCGCGCTCGCTTTCTCGCCCGCCTCAGCCGCGCGCCCGCCGCGCCCTCGTCCCCAGCCCGATTTCCTTGGCGAGCCGGCTGCGCTGGCGCGCATAGTTCGGCGCCACCATCGGGTAGTCGGACGGCAATCCCCACCGCTCGCGATAGGTTTCGGGGGTCATGTTGTACGCGGTTTTAAGGTGACGTTTCAGCATTTTCAGCTTCTTGCCGTCTTCCAGACAGACGATGTAATCGGGTTGCACCGATTTCTTGACGCTGACTGCCGGTTGCGGCCGGGCCGCGGCCGGCGCCGGCGCCGTGCCGATATTGGCTAACGACTGATACACTTGATTGATCAGGTGGGGCAGGTCGTCCACCGGCACTGTATTGTTGGCAACATGTGCCGCCACGATTTCCGTCGTCAGTGCCAGAAGGTCGTTTGCTTGCCCGGTGCTGTCCATATCGGGTGTCCTAGCGCATGTTGGTCAACGAAACATAGGGATTTATTGACAGCGACGCAATCGGGTCTTGAAGCCGTCTTGAGAAATTTGATCGAGGCCAAGAGTTTCGCGGTCGTCGATCTAGCAACTTGCAGTGGAATCTGTCAGCGCCCGTCGCATGATCAGCGCATCGGCGAGGCCGTCGCGGCGCCGGTAATAGCGCGGCCGGTGCCCGACCTGGACAAAACCGAGCCTGGCATAGAGCCGGCGCGCGGCCTGGTTGTCGGTCGCCACCTCGAGCACGACGGAGCCGGCGCCCTGCCGCCCCGCCTCGGCGATGGCGGCGGCGAGCAGCCGGCCGCCGAGGCCGCGGCGGCGATAGCCCGGGGTGACGCCGAGCGAGAGGATTTCGCATTCGTTGCCGAGGTCTCGCGCCAGCACGAACCCGCGCGGCGCCGCGCCGTGCCAGGCGACGTGGCCGAAGCAGCCGCTCAGCGACAGGACGCGCGCCAGCGCCCCCGCATCCCACGGCTCGTCGGGAAAGCAGGCGCGGTGCAGCGCCGCCAGCGGCTCGGCGGCGCCGAGGGCGAGCGGCAGGATGCGCGGCCTCGTCGCCGGCAGCGTCACATCGGGCGGGCGCAGATAGACCGGGTCCGGGCTCGCGCAATCGTGATCGCGCGCCGCGGCGAGCACGCCGAGCGCATCGGGCGCCGACCCGGGCACCGGGGTCACCCCGGCGCAGCCGGCCAGCGCGGCGACCGCCGCCTCGGCCGCGTCCCCGGCGACCCGCAGCGGCCCCGTCACCCGGGCGGCGAGGGTTTCGGGCGCCACCGCCTCCGCTTCGCCGCGCGGGGTGCCGCCGGGTTCGTAGACCTGGACGTAGAATTCGCGGCGGCGGCTGTCGAGCGCGACCAGCAGCGGCTGCGGCCCGGGTCCGACGGCGGCGGCGACCGCGGCAAAGCTGGTCACCCCGATCAGCGCGGCCGGGGCGGCGAGCGCGATCCCGGTGGCGGCGGCCAGCCCGGTGCGGATTCCGGTGAAGCCGCCCGGCCCGGTCGAGACCGCGACGGCCTGCAGCGCGGCCGCCGCCACGCCGGCCTCGCGCATCGTTGCGTCGATCAGCGGCAGCAGTGCCTCGGCATGGCCGTGGCGCATCTCCGCCCGGCGATGGGCGAGCACCCGCCGGCCGCTGCCGACCGCCGCCGAGCAGGCCGAGCCGGCGGCGTCGATCGCCAGGACCGGCGCGTCAGACGGCACGGACCTCGACGACTTCGGGGATGTAGTGGCGCAGCATATTCTCGATCCCGGCCTTCAGGGTTGCGGTCGAGCTCGGGCAGCCCGAGCACGAGCCCTGCATGTGCAGGTACACAACGCCGTCCTCGAAGTCGTGGAAGATGATGTCGCCGCCGTCCTGCGCCACCGCCGGACGCACCCGGGTCTCGAGCAGTTCTTTGATCTGGGCGACGACCTCGTCGTCCTCCTCGGCGCTGTCCTCGCCAGCCGGCCCGTCGCCTGTGATCACCGGGCGCCCGGCGGTGAAATGCTCCATGATCGCTGCCAGCACCGCCGGCTTGAGCTGATACCAGTCGCTGTCCTCGGTCTTGCTGACGGTGATGAAGTCGGCGCCGAGAAACACTCCGGTCACCTCGCTGAGCTGGAACAGCCGCTCGGCCAGGGGCGAGCGCCGCGCTGCCTCGGCGGTGGTGAAATTGGCGGTGCCCGACGGCATCACCGCGCATCCCGGAAGGAATTTGAGGGTGGCCGGGTTCGGGGTCTGCTCGGTCTGAATGAACATCGGCGGCTCCCAAGGCGGCGGAAATTACAGCGCTTCCTTAGCATGGGGCTTTGCCGCGCCGAATCAAGCCTGCGCGGCGTCTTCGTCAGCTCACCGCGTCGATCTGGTCGGGGGTCAGCCCACCCGGCACGATGGTGACCGGGATGCGCAGCCGGGCCGCCGCCTTGCCGGTGAGGTACGAGACCAGCGGGCCGGGCCCCTCCGGCCCCGTCCCCGCCGCGAGCACCAGGATCGAGATGCTCGGCTCCTCGTCGATCAGCGCCAGCAATTCGTCGCGCGGGCGGCCTTCGCGGATGTAGACGATCGGCACCGCCCCGGCGAGCGGCGCGATCTCGTCGCACAGCCGCGCCATCAGCGCCTCGGCCGCCTCGCGGCGCTCCTCCCGCGCCAGTTCCTCGATCGCGCGGAAGTGCTGCAGCTCGGCCGGCTCGATGACGTGGAGCAGGGCGAGGCGCCCGCCGGTATGGGCGGCGCGGCGGGCGGCGTACTGCACCGCGACGTGGTGTTCCGGCGTATCGTCGACGACGACCAGGAACACCCGCGGCGGTGCGCTCGCTTCGCTGCGACCCGACATGGTGCCTCACAGGCGCCGGAAGGGCAGGCTGGCCAGCCATCCTGCCATCATCGCCGTGACCACCGCAATCAGCCCGTAGATGGCGGGTTCGGCCAAGGCGAACTCGTAGACCGCGGCGTCGACCCCGACCTTCGACACCGACAGCGGCGTCGTCTGGCCGCCGACCACGTCGCGCTCGCGCACCAGAAAGACCTCGACCAGATAGGTTCCCGTCGGCACGTTGGCGGGAAAGTCGAGCGCCGCGCGGAACAGCCGCTCGCCGAGAAAGGTGACCTTGCCGACCGCGGCCGAAAACAGCCCGGCGCGTCGCTGGGTGTCGATCAGCGCCTGCGAGAACGCCGCGACGCGGTCCGGGTCGGCCGGCGGCAGCGGCTCGAATTTCAGGTTCTCGACGCCGATGCGGTACAGCGCGGCGACCCCCGGGCGCAGCGCCTCGCCGAGGCTGCGGCTGGCCGAGACCGCGTAAAAGCTCGGCACCCGGGCAAAGCTCATCGAGTCGGTATTGGCCCAGATGCCGGCGATCTCGCTCTTGCGCCACACCGTCACCGGGCGGTCGGGGCCGCGCACCACGGCGATCACGTCGCCCGGCCCGTCGGTCGCGCCGAACAGCACGACCGAGGCTCCGGTGAAGCCGGTGGTGATCGCGACGAGATGGCTCGACAGATCGGCGACCACCGCATCGGCGCGCCCGGCCGCCGGCCACCATCCTGCGGCGGCCAGCGCGCAGGCCAGGGCGAAGGCCGCTCTCATCCCTTGTCCGGCGCGACGGCGAACAGCGAGGCCGGCTCGATCGTCAGGTCGGCGGCGAGCTTGCCCGCCACCGCCAGCACCAGCATCGCCAGCAGGAAGCGCAGCTGCTCGCCGCGCAGCCGGGTGCCGAACCGGCTGCCGATCTGCGCTCCGAACACGCCGCCGACCAGCAGCAGCAGCGCCAGCACCGCGTCGACGGTGTGGTTGGTATAGGCCTGCAGCAGGGTGACGCTGGCGGCGACGAAGACGATCTGCAGCAGCGAGGTGCCGGGCACCATCGCGGTCGGCATGCCGAGCATGTAGATCATCGCCGGCACGATGATGAAGCCGCCGCCGATGCCGAGGATGCCGCCGATCGCGCCGATGGCGAAGCCGAGCGCCACCGGCAGGAGCGCGCTGATATACAGCTTCGAGGCGCGAAACCGCGTCTTCAGCGGCAGCCCGTGCAGCCAGTTGTGCTGGTGCAGCTTGCGCCGCGCCGCGCCCGGCCGGCGCTGGCGGAACATCGCCCCGACGCTCTCGAACACCATCAGCCCGCCGAGCGTGCCGAGCAGGACCACGTAGCCGAGCGAGATCGCCAGCTCGACCTGGCCGAGCCGTTTCAGCAGGGTGAACAGCCACACCCCGACGATCGAGCCGGCAAGCCCGCCGAGCAGCAGCACCAGCCCCATCTTCAGATCGACGTTGCCGCGGCGCCAATGCGCCAGCGCGCCCGAGACCGAGGCGCCGATCAGCTGGTTGGCCGAGGAGGCGACCGCGACCGGTGGCGGCACGCCGATAAAGATCAGCAGCGGGGTCAGGAGAAATCCGCCGCCCACCCCGAACACCCCGGACAGAAATCCGATCGCCGCGCCGAGACCGAGGAGGACGAAGATGTCCACCGACAGCTCGGCGATCGGCAGGTAAATGTCCATGACGGGAACGACGGCCCCGCGGGTTGAATCGGTGGCGGCGCCGTCCGGGCGATCCGGCGGCGTGACGTTCGACCTTACAGCCCGCTTCGCGCCGGGAAAAGCCGGAAGCCGCGCCCGCCTATGCCAGCGCGGCCGGCAGGTAGCACAGCGCCGCACCGGCCAGCGCCGCGGTCTCCAGCAGCGGCCGGCGGCGCGGCCAGTAGCGCTCGGTTGCGCACAGCACGGCGACCCCCGCCATCACCGGCAGGTGCTGGGCGACGACGAGCGGCGCCAGCATCACCGCCCAGCAGCTCATCACGCAGGAGCGGCCCTGCAAGACGCCGAAGCGCAGGCAATCGAGGTCGGCGCGCCAGCCATGCGGCCGCAGCGGCATCGTCCGGTCGCACAGCACCAGGGCGCGGCGCTTCAGCGGGGTCGCCTCCCACAAGGCCGCCGCCGCGAACGCCGCGGCCGGGACCCAGCGCGCCGGCGGCGCGGCGAGAAACGGCGCCGCCTCGACGGCAAGCGCGGCGAGCCAAGTCGCGGCGTAGCCGAGGAGAAACCCGGCGATCGCCCGGTGGCGCCGACGCCACAGGCTGGCGCACGCGGTGCGCCGCACCGGCACCAGAACCAGCGGCAGCATCATCGCCGCGATCATCAGCGTCGCCTCGCCGGCAGCGGCGGTCCAGCCCGCATCCGGCACCGCGCCGCAGAACGGCACCGCCGATTGCGCCGCGCTGGCCCCGCCGATCAGCGCCAGCCAGGCGCCGCCGCACAGGGCCAGCGCCCACCATTCCGGATGCCAGACGAGGCGCTCGCCGAGGGCCCGGATCACGCCGGCGGCCGGTGTCCGACCTTGTAGTGCAGGCTGGCGCGGCCGACCTGCACCGGCACCTCGCCGGGGTTTTTGCCGCGCGGCACAAAGGTCACTGAGAGACGCTTCGGGTCCCATTGGTTGTGGGCTTTCAGCCACTCGACGATCTCGGTGATGTCGAGCGCGTGGTTGAGCCCGCTGCCGGGGCTGTGCTCGTCCCGGCGCGAGGCTTCGGCGACGCCGAAGGACGGCAGCAGCCCGGCATAGAGGTGGCGGTGATCCTCGGGTTTACCGTCGTCCGGCAGGTTGATGTAGACGCCGTAGGTCGACGGCACGCCGCGGCTGGTGATGTTTTCCAGGTTGAGGAAGACGCGGTGCGGCGCCGCCGCCGCGGTCAGCGCCCGGGCCACCGGGCCGGTCGGATCGGAGATCGCGATCTGCGTCTTGTGCCGGTCCCTGGCCAAGGTCACCGGCGCTTCGGTTGCGCCGACCATCTCGTGAGCCGATGTCTGGGCCATGGCTAGACTCCTGGCGCAAAGGGATCCGAGACGTCCTCGTATCGATAGCTGAGCGGGGCGGCGGTGGTGTCGAGAACCTGTCCCGGGTTCATCGTCACCACCGCGCCGTCGGCGTCGTGGAAGCGGAAGCTCTGGCCGCGCCAGCGCGGGTCGTTCGGGTTGGTGTGCTCGGGATCGCGGCGCAGCCACACCTCCCACAGCCGGTCTATATTGGCGTGGTGCAGCCAGAAGATCGGGTCGAGCGCGGCGGTGTCGAAGCTGCTCATCCAGCCGGCATTGTTGCCGGTGCCGCCGACCGCGACATGCATGCTGCCGTGCGGCGTCAGCTCCAGCCCGCCGGGGCGGGTACCGTTGTGGAACGGGTTGCCCGGCGCGCCGCCGAAGCCGCCGCCGGCGCCGTCATCGGCCCCGAAATAGACGTGGTCGACCCTGAGGCAGTTGAGGCTGACGTCCTCGTCCCCGGCGACCGCCTCGCCGTCATTGGCGCCCGGCGCGCGCTGCTCGACGCGCAGCGGGTTGTCGGCGCCGCGATAAAAGGCCGGCGGCAGTTCGCGGGCCCGCGGGTTCTTGTCGTCGCTGTAGTTCCAGTACGGCAGCGTCCAGCCCGCCGGGCCGCCGAGCTTGACCACCGCGGCGGCGACGATCTGCTCGAAAAAGAACAGGTAGGCGCGGTGCCACGGCAGGAAATAGCTGCAGCCGTGCTGGCATTGCCGCCAGAACTGCGCGCGGTTGGCCGGCAGCCGGTCGTTCGGCGAGCGGAACGGATCGGTGGCGGTGTTGTAGTCGTGGATCGCGGCCTGGTAGCGCCAGCTTGTCGGGTCCGAGATCGGGCGCGTCTGCAATTCGGTGACCGCCTTGCCGTACCACTCCAGCGTGGTGTCGCCGGGCGGCAATTTCCACACGTCGCGTCGTATCCTGAGCGGCCCAGATGCTGCATTCGCCATGACATGACCTCCGGTCGTGGCCGAGCGCGTTCGGGTCTACCGCGGCAGTCTTGGCGCTTTTCGCCCCTGACGCAACGATCATTCGCGAAAACTTGACCAAGCCGAGGAAAAATTCGCGTTAAACGCGAAGTAATCCGGTAATGTCCTGTACTTCGCGCAAGATCGGCTCGGCGATCGCCGCCGCCCGCTCGGCACCGTCGTGCAGGATGCGGTCGATATGGCCGGGATCCGCCTGGAGCCGCCGCATCTCGCCGCCGATCCGGCCGAGCACCGCCACCGCAAGCTCGGACAGCGCCTCCTTGAAGGTCGAGAAATTCTGGCCGGCGAACTGCGCCAGCGCCGCCTCGCGCGACAGGTCGGCGAGCGCGGCATAGATGCCGACGAGGTTGTCGGCCTCGGGCCGCCTCTCCAGCTCGGCGAGGGTGGCGGGGAGCGGCTCCGGATCGGTCTTGGCGCGGCGGATCTTGTGGGCGATCGTCGCGGCGTCGTCGGTCATGTTGATGCGCGAATAGTCCGAGCTGTCCGATTTCGACATCTTCTTCAGCCCGTCGCGCAGGCTCATCACCCGCGTCGCGGTGCCGAAAATCTGCGGCTCGGGCAGCGGAAAGAAGTCGCGCTCGTAGCGCCGGTTGAACGCGCCGGCAATGTCGCGGGCGAGTTCCAGGTGCTGCTTCTGGTCCTCGCCCACCGGCACGTGCGTCGCCTTGTAGCCGAGGATGTCGGCCGCCATCAGCACCGGATAGGCATAGAGCCCCAGCCCGGCGAGGTCGCGCTGCTTGCCGGCCTTCTCCTTGAACTGGGTCATCCGGTTCAGCCAGCCCAGCGGAGTCAGGCAGCCGAGCAGCCAGGCCAGCTCGGCATGCGCCGGAACCATGCTCTGGTTGAAGATGATGCAGTGCACCGGGTCGACCCCGGCGGCGATGTAGGCCGCGGTCACCTCGCGGGTCGAGGCGCGCAGTTCGTCGGGGTCCTGCGGCAGGGTCAGGGCGTGGAGATCGACGATGCAGAAGATGCACTCGTAATCGTATTGCAGCGCCACCCAGTTGCGGATCGCGCCCAGATAATTGCCGAGATGCAGGTTGCCGGTCGGCTGGATGCCGGAAAAAATTCGATTCATGCGCGGCTGTTATCGCCGCTGCGGGGCCGGGTCAAGCCCGCGCAGGTCGCGCCGGTCGATGATGCCGAGAGCGAGGCCGAGCCCGGCAAAGACGAGAACGCCCGCGGCGACCTCGGCCGCCAGGGCGGGCAGGCTCGGCGCCAGCGCCGCGCGCAGGCCGTAAAGCGCTGCGGCCATTGCCGCCGCGGCGGCAGCGATGCGCGGCAGGTTGCGCCGCGCCCGCCGGTCGAAGCGGAAATGGCCGCGCCGGCGCAGCAGCCAGAACAGGCCGAGCGCCTGCAGCCAGCCGGCGCCGGACAGCGCCAGGGCGACCCCGACATGGGCGAGAAACGGCATCAGAATGAGGGTGAGGGCGAGATTCGCGGCGATCGCGGTCACCGCCATCTTGACCGGGGTCACCGTGTCCTGGCGCGCGAAAAATCCCGGCGCCAGGACCTTGACGAGCACAAAGGCGGGCAGCCCCAGGGCATAGGCGGCCAGCGCCGCCGCGGTCGCCGTCGCCTGCGCCGGGCCGAACGCGCCGCGCTCGAACAGCACCGCAAGGATGGGCTGCGCCAGCAGCGCCAGCGCCGCCGCCGCCGGCAGCGTCAGCAGCACGGCGAGCTCGATGCCGCGGTTCTGCGTCGCCACCGCGCCGTCGTGATCGCCCTGCCGCACCTGGCGCGACAAGGGCGGCAGGATCGCGGTGGCGACGGCGATGCCGACGACGCCGAGCGGCAGCTGGTTGAGCCGGTCGGCGTAGTAGAGGTACGACACCGAGCCTTCCGGCAGCAGCGAGGCGAGCGCGGTCGAGATCAGCAGGTTGAGCTGGGTCGCGCCGGCGCCGAGCACGCCCGGACCCATGACCTTCAGCACCCGGCGCACCCCGCTCGTCAGGTGCGGCCAGCGCAGCCGCAGCAGCATTCCGGCCCGCGCGCACGACGCCATCAGCCAGAGGAACTGCGCAATCCCCGCGGCCGTCAGCGCGGCGGCGAGGATGCGGCCGTCGCCGCCGCCCTCGCGCGCGGTCAGCAGCAGGCCGGCGATCAGGAACAGGTTGAGCAGCACCGGCGTCGCCGCGGCGGCGGCAAAGCGGTCGAGCGCGTTCAACAGCCCGCCCTGCAAGGCGACCAGCGAGATGAACAGCAGGTAGGGAAAAGTGATGCGGGTCAGCGAGACGACCAGCGCGAACTTCTCCGGGTCGGCGGCAAAGCCGGGGGCGATCACCCGCATCACCGCCGGCATGAAGATTTCCGCCGCGACGACGAAGGCGAACAGCGCCGCGAACAGCACGGCAAAGGCCTCCTCGGCGAAGTCGCGCGCCGCCTGCCGGCCGCTTTCGGCCAAGGCGCCGGCGGCGAGCGGCACGAAGGCGGCGCTGAACGCGCCTTCGGCGAACAGGCTGCGGAACAGGTTGGGCAGGCGCTGGGCGACGAAGAACGCGTCGGCGACCGGCCCGGCGCCGAGGATCGCCGCGGTCAACACGTCGCGGATGAAGCCGAAGACGCGGCTCAACAGGGTGAACGAGCCGACCGTCGCCGCCGAGCGTAAGAGCGCCATCGCCCGCGGTGTAGAGGAAAATCGCCCCGCTGTCATGGCGGGTGAGGGCGCCGCCGCGCCCGCCGTGAGGTTTCGATCGGGCGTTGCGGGGCGGGCGGCGAGGACGCAATCTTGCGCCGCACAGGCGCGGGGAGGGAACTATGGCCGAAACCAGGATCGGCGTGCTCGGCTGCGGCGGCCGCATGGGCCGCATGCTGGTCGCCGAGATCGCCGCGAGCGAGGGCTGTATCCTGTCCGGCGGCAGCGCGCGTCCGGGCAGCCCGCTGGTCGGCAGCGCGCTCGGCGGCGGGCTGGCCGTCACCGATTCGCCCGAGGCGCTGATCGGCGCCAGCGACGTCGTCATCGACTTCACCGCGCCGGAGGCGAGCGCCGCGCATGCCGCGCTCGCCGCGCGCCTGGCGACCCCGATCGTGATCGGCACCAGCGGGCTGGCGGCCGAGCACGAGCGGGCGGTGCGCGAGGCGGCGCGGCAGGTGGCGGTCGTCTGGGCCGCCAATACCAGCCTCGGCGTCAATCTGCTCCTCGGGCTGGTCGAGCAGGTCGCCGGGCGGCTCGGCCCGGAGTGGGACATCGAGATCGTCGAGATGCACCACCGCGGCAAGGTCGACGCACCGTCCGGCACGGCGCTGGCGCTCGGCCGGGTTGCCGCCGCCGCCCGCGGAACCCGTCTCGACGAGGTCGCGCAGCGCGGCCGCGACGGCATTACCGGGCCGCGCCGCCGCGGCGATATCGGTTTTGCCGCGCTGCGCGGCGGCGATGCGGTCGGCGACCACCACGTCGTCTTCGCCGGCACCGGGGAGCGGCTCGAGCTGGTCCATCGCGCCACCAACCGGGCGATCTACGCGACCGGCGCGGTGCGCGCCGCCCGCTGGCTGATCGGCCGGCCGGCGGGGCTTTACGGCATGAAGGACGTGCTCGGGCTGTAGCCTATTCCGGCGCCGTCGCCGGGTTCAGCGCGCGCCGCCAGCGGGCCAGCGCCTCGCGCAGGCTGGCCGCCAGTTCCGGCCGCGCCGGCGGCGGCAGAAAGTCGCCGATCACCAGGCTCTTGCCGTGCGAGACGACGGACAGGCGGTTGCCGGTTCCGGCATGCTCTTCGAGCACCACCCGCAGCCAGAATGGCTGGAACCGCCAGATCCGCCGCTCGCCGCGGATGCTGACCCGCTCGACGGTAAAGGCCTCGTCGGCAAGGCGCAGCGTCTCGCGCCGCCGCGCGCTGCGATAGCTGAGCCGGAAGGCGAGGTAGACGAGGGCGACGTCGAGACCGAAAAAGCCGCAGACCGGCCAGGCGCCGATCGAAACGAACCCGATCCCGACGCCGAGGCTGATCGCGAACAGCACCGCCATCAGGATGCGGAAGCCGCGCGGCGGCAGGCTCCGGTGCGGATAGAGGATGCGCTCGAAAAACACGCCGGACGCCATCCGTCCAACATAATGCGGCGGCGCTGGCGGGGGAAGCGTCGCGGTGTCATCCTGGCGGTCATGCGCAAGTTCACCAAACGCGAGGTCGAGGAGTTCTATGCCCGACTCGCCGCGACCCGGCCGATCCCGCGCACCGAGCTCGAATTCATCAACCCGTTCACCCTGCTCGTTGCCGTCGTGCTGTCGGCCCAGGCGACCGACGCCGGCGTCAACAAGGCGACGCCGGCCCTGTTCGACCTCGCCGACACGCCGCAGAAGATGCTGGAGCTGGGCGAGGAGCGGATCGCCGCGCTGATCCGCACGATCGGGCTCTACCGCACCAAGGCGCGCAATATCGTCGCGTTGTCCCGTCTGCTCGTCGAGCGCCATGGCGGCGAGGTGCCGCGCGACCGCGCCGCACTCGAAGCGCTGCCCGGGGTCGGCCGCAAGACCGCCAACGTCGTGCTCAACGTCGCCTTTTCAGAGCCGACGATTGCGGTCGACACCCACATCTTCCGCGTCGGCAACCGCACCGGCCTGGCGCCGGGCCGCACCCCGCACGCGGTCGAGCTTGCGCTCGAGGCCTGCACCCCGGCGAAATACAAGCTCTACGCCCATCACTGGCTGATCCTGCACGGCCGCCACGTGTGCATCGCTCGCAAGCCGCGCTGCGGCGACTGCGTCGTCGCCGATCTGTGCCGCTACGGCGCCAAAACGGTGCCCGACGAGGCGGCGCCGGCCTCCGCCGCGGTCAGTAGGCGGCGCGCGCGCCCTGCAAATCCGTGACCACGCCCTCTTCGGGCTGCGCCTGGATGTCGCCCGAAATCTGCCCGCCGCACTCGACCTCGATCTGGCCGTAGCGGATCACCCCGGTGACCCGGCCGGTGGCGCGGATCAGCAGGCGCTTGCGCACCACCAGCTCGCCTTCGAAGCGGCCGCGCACCTCGGCCTCATCGATCACCGCCGAGCCCTTGAACAGGCCCGATTCGGCGATGTCGACATCGCGGCAATTCTGCAGGTTGGCCTCGACGCTGCCCTCGACGACAAGCCGGTCGCACGAGTTGATCTCGCCGGACAGCGAAATTTCGCGGCCGACGATCAGGCGGCGCGCCTCGGGCTCGATGCGGCGGGCGGGCGGCGGGGCGGCCGGGGCCGGGGCCGGCTCGCCGGGACGGCGCGGCGGTTCGGCGGCACGGGCAGGCTCGGCCGGCGGGCGCGCCAGTTCCGGCGTGCGCGGCGGCACCGGGCTCGGCACCCGGGCGACCGGCGCGACGCTCGCGGCCTGTCCGGGCGGACGGGCGGGCTTCATCGGGATGCCCAGATCGTCGGGAGCATCTGCCATCTTGCGATCCTCTGCGTCAGGTCTTCTGCGGCCGAACATCGGTGAGATACCCCATCACCTGGCTGCGGGGGAGACATATTCGCGGGCGCCGTCACGGCGCAACGGCGCGCGGCTCCGGCAGGCGCACAAAGACATGCACCATGAAGGCGGTCGCGATCGCCGGCGCGAGCAGGTTGACGAGCGGCAACAGGAACAGTCCCGCAATCACCACGCCCCCTAGGAACACGCGGCCCCCGAACCGCCGGCGTACCGCCGCAACCGCCTGCCTGTCGAGCCGCCGCAGCGCGACGACCTCGAAATACTCTCGGCCGAAAAGATATCCGTTCAGGCTCAGGAAAACAAAAAAATTTGCCCCGGGGGCCAGCAGGTAAACGGGTAAAGCCAAAAGGTTAAGGGCGATCGACAGCCCCATCATCCTAAGGGTGACGGCGAGCCCCTCGCTTGCCGGCCGGCGCCGCGGCGGCGCCAGAGCGGGATAATCGAGCGCCTCGACGGCGGCGGCGATGCGGTCGAGAAACAGCCCCATGATCAGCGTCGCCACCGCCGGAAACAGCAGCCAGGAGACGACCAGCACGCCGGCCGCGCCGAGCAGCTGCACCGCCCAATCGAGCGGCTGCCAGGCGAATCGGACCAGCCGGTCGAGCGCCAGCGCGACCGCCAGCCACAGCAGGATGAAGCTCGCCACGGTCAGGCCGAGCCCCAGCCCGACCACCCGCCGCATCGGCGGCGCCGACAGGTCGGCGAAGGCGCGGGCGAGGGCGGCGAACATCGCCGGCGTTGTAGCGCAACCTTGCCGGCAGGGCGATCGCCCCTATACTGCGGCCCCCGCGCGAAAGAGGCCCGCCCCGCATGCCCGCCGCCTATGACGTTGTCGGCATCGGCAACGCGATCGTCGATGTCATCGCCGCCGCCGATGAGGCTTTCCTTGCCGCGGAGGGCCTGGTCAAGGGGGCGATGACGCTGATCGACGCCGAGCGCGCCGCCCGGCTCTACGACCGCATGGGCCCGGCGCGCGAAAGCTCGGGCGGCTCGGCCGGCAACACGATGGCAGGGCTCGCCGCGCTCGGCGGCTCGGGCGCCTATATCGGCAAGGTGCGCGACGATCTCCTCGGCCGCGTCTTCCGCCACGACATCACCGCCGCCGGTGTCCACTTCGCGACGCCGCCGGCGACCGACGGGCCGGACACGGCGCGCTGCCTCGTGCTGGTCACGGCCGACGGGCAGCGCACGATGGCCACCTATCTCGGCGCCTGCGTCGAGCTTGGGCCCGAGGACGTCGATGCCGCGCTCGTCGGCGCCGCCCGGATCACCTATCTCGAGGGCTACCTGTTCGACCCGCCGCGCGCCAAGCAGGCGTTCCGGACCGCCGCCGCCGCCGCCCATGCCGCCGGCCGGCAGGTGGCGCTGAGCCTGTCCGACCCGTTCTGCGTCGAGCGCCATCGCGAATCGTTTCGCGAACTGGTCGAGCGCGAGATCGACATCCTGTTCGCCAACGAGGCCGAAATCTGTTCGCTGTACCGGACCGCGTCCTTCGCCGAGGCGGCCGAGGCGGTGCGCGGGCGCGTCGCGATCGCCGCGCTGACCCGCAGCGCCGAGGGCAGCGTCATCGTCGCCGGCGGCGAGACGCACCGGGTCGCGGCGCGGCCGGTCCCCCGCGTCGTCGACACCACCGGGGCCGGAGACCTGTACGCCGCCGGCTTTCTCTATGGGCTGACCCGCGGCCGGCCGCTGCCGGTCTGCGGCGCTCTCGGCAGCCTGTGCGCGGCCGAGATCATCGGCCATGTCGGCGCCCGCCCCGAGGCGTCGCTGCGCGATCTCGCGGCGGCGGCGGGACTGGCCTGAGCCCCGGATAGAAGTGCGCCGCCCGCAACTCTACCGCGACAATTTGGCGCACCGGCATTAGACTGGCGGAAAAGCGCTCCGCGAGAGGGGCCGATCCGAACCGGGAGGTGGGCCATGGCGACGCGCGACGCCGCAAGCGACATGCCGTGGTGGAAGGAGCCGACCGGGGACCAGTGGCGCGCCTGGATCGCGGCGTGGCTCGGCTGGACCCTCGACGCCTTCGATTTCACGATCTTTCTGCTGATCATGCTGCCGATCGCGCAGGAGTTCGGCGTCTCGCTGACCGCGGTCACCGCCGTCTTCACCCTGACGCTGTGGATGCGCCTGCTCGGCGCGACCGCGGCGGGGTGGCTGGCCGACCGGATGGGCCGCAAGACCCCGCTGATGATCTCGATCGGCTGGTATTCC
>Ga0209581_1001702_pt1 | contig 24056 bp, 21 predicted proteins | sample Coa_R2_FD_187160 | JGI IMG/M metagenome (GOLD analysis project Ga0209581, IMG submission 187160) | Surface soil microbial communities from Centralia Pennsylvania, which are recovering from an underground coalmine fire - Coalmine... | ecosystem: Environmental > Terrestrial > Soil > Unclassified ...
GCCAGTTCTTCGTCCTGCCGGATAACGGCCTCGTCACTCCGGTTCTCGATCGCGACGGCCTCGATTCCGCCCGCGAAATCACGAATCCCGCCTGGATGCTTCAGCCCAACGTGTCGTCCACGTTTCATGGCCGCGACGTCTTTTCTCCCGCGGCCGCTCATCTCGCCGAAGGCTGGGACTACACTATCGCCGGGCCGCCCGTCGCTCAGCTTGTTCGCCTGAACGTCAAGACCGCCGTCCTCGACGAGAAGGGCGTCTCCGGTGACGTCATCGGCCTCGACGATCCTTTCGGCTCTCTCATCACGAACATTCCGGGCGACGACCTCGCCAAGCTCGGCTACTTTGTCGGCGATAAGGTGATCCTCCAGCTCGGCAAAAAATTCGTCATCCTGCCCTTTGTCAAAACTTTCATGGACGTTCCGGTGGGCGATTCGCTGCTCTACATCGATTCCCGTGGCCGCGTCAGCATCGCCATCAATCAGGGCAACTACTCGAAGAAGTTCAACGTCACGCCGCCCGGCAAAATCTTCATCCCCCACAAATCCGCCCCCATCAAGGGCCGCTGATACGTCCTGACGCTGCGTCGCGCTATTTCTTTATCTCGCGCCGGGCGTTTTTCCCTGAGTCGATGGGAGGCGTGACCAGCGATCCGCGTTACCTTGGCGGCCTGCCTTCCATCAAATGCATCGAGGTGCTATTCCCGAACACCGCAGGCGGCACAACCCATCGTTTGCCGATTGCGTGAGCAGAAAAGACTTCAAGTCCGCCTTGCTACAGAATTCCGAGCCGCTCCGGATACTTCGCCTGCAACGAACTCACCAGAACCTCGAACTCCTCCAAGCCCCGCAAATTCTTAAGGCATGGATCCTTCAAAAAGAACGGCCAGCACGCAAAGCCGCTGCTCACGCTTCGCTCGAGCCATTGAAACGCTGTTTCACGCCTCCTCAGCACAGCCAAAATACAGGCAATTTGGTAATACGTATGATGCGCGTGACCGAAGGATTTCGGGCTCGCGCAGGCTTTGTTCATGCAATCGAGCGCCTGCCCCTCGTTTCCCCTCAGCGCATGATAAACGCCTTGCAAGCTGCTGATCATGGGTTCGTCAGGAAGGAGTTGGCCCGCTTCGCTCAGCAGTGCCTCCGCTTTTTTCCAATCACCTGTCATCATCGCCAACTGCGAACCAAAATAGATCGGATATTTGTTGCCGGGATTCTCGGCCCGCCATGCCTCAACCTCTTTGCGCGCCAGTTGGTACTCCTGATTCCACACATAAACCTGCACGATGCTGTGGCTGATGGCCTTTTTCGGGTGGAAAGGCCTCGCCCTCTCGTACATTTCGCGCGCCTGATCCAGCAGCCCGATGTGCGCCAGTATCGTTCCAAGCCGGTTGTATGCGTGCGGCAAATTGTTCTGCAGCGCGAGCGCCCGCTTCAGTTCGGCAATCGCCTCAAGGTGCTGAAAGTTCTTTGATGGCCCCCAGAGCAAAAAAGCGCGCGCCACGTGTCCTTCGGGCAGGTCTGGATCGAGCTCCAGCGCCCGCTCGCAATGAAACTCCGCTTTCTCCAGCCAAACGCTGGCCGGGTCAAATTCGAAATGGCGTGTGGCGCACACAAACGAAAGAACTGCATGGGCAAGCGAAAAACTCGGATCGCGCGTCACCGCGTTGGTTAGATGGCTCGCTGCTTCATCCAGAAGCGAGGCGTCCCCCGAAGAGCTTAGCCGGTAGCCGCGCGTGAACTCGGAGTAGGCCAGTGGGTCCTTGCTGTATCGGGGCCGGCTGACGGCTCGTGGGGCGACCGGCCTGTTCAACGCGGCGCCGATTTGCCGGGCCACCTCGTCCTCAATCTCAGGCAGGCGGCCTGGGTCGAGATCAAGTTTCCTGGCGAAGCACACGCGATCCGTCTGCGCGTCATACAGCTCTGCCGACAGTCGCCATAGCCCCTTTGAAAGCTGAATGCCACCGTGAACCACGAACCGCACACCCAGCCGCGAAGCGATCTCCGAAGGCGCTGCATCGGCTGGCACACTTAGTACCGCCGAAGTCGGTAGGACATCCACTCCCGGAAGATTTCCAAGCCGCGAAACCAGCGCATCGGCAAATCCCAGACACAACCCTTGGTCGTCTGTGCCGCTTCCCGCAAGCAAAAGCGGCGGTATGGCCAGGGACGCTCGTTCGTCGCGCACGCTCCATTTCTCTTGCCCATTGCTGCTGCCGGCATTCTCCTCGGCACCTGACCGCGCATGGATCGCATGGATCACCTGCACCGGTCCCACGAACCGGTATCCCTTCCCCACTACCGTTTCCAGGAATCGCGGCCTGTCTGCATCGTCGCCCAGCGCGGACCTCACCTTCCGCACAATGTTATTGATATTGGATTCCGTTTCGATGAAAAGGCCGGATCCCCACAGCTTTGCGACGATGTCCTTGCGCGTGACCAGTTGCTCCCGCCTGCTCACCAGCAGGATCAGCAGTTCCATGGGCTTCTTCTCGATCCGGATACGCCGCCCGTCGCGGCGAAGCTCGTAGCGCCCTAAGTCAACTTCGATTTTCGGTGTAGGCCTTCGTCTCATCAGGAGCAGTGTTCCGAGCATTATCCCCTAAGATTCAGGAGGTTGCTAGGATAGATAAAAAACAGACAAGCGTTATCTCGCGACGATTGAAAAACGGGCAGAGTCTGAGACATCATTCCCGCCAGTTCCCCTAAAGAATGGAGAAACTCTATGAAACGAAATCTGTATCTCGCTCTTGGATTGGCTGGCCTGCTTTCAGGAACCGGATATTGGCTTGCCTCTGCCTCACCCGCGCACCCGGCAGCCAAGAATCCATCCACACCGAATTCGATTGCGTGGGGCGCCCCGCCGCCGTTCGTTCCTCCGGGTGCCCAGTTCGCCGTGCTTGAAGGCGATCCGACCGCCTCCACGGGCGATTTCACCATTCGCCTCAAAATGCCGGGCGGCTATCGCATTCCGCCGCACTGGCATCCACATCGTGAAAACGTCACCGTAATCTCCGGCACCCTCAAACTGGGCATGGGCGATAAATTTGACGCGGCCAAAATGCAGGCCTTGCCTGCGGGCAGCTTCGGCTATCTCGACCCAGACATGCACCACTACGTCATGACCCGTGGTGAAACCATTGTCCAGGTTCACGGACAGTCCCCGGCTTTGTTCAATTACGTCAATCCCGAGGATGACCCCAGCCACAAGAAATAGCGAACTCGCCGGGCAGTTGAGCGAAAACCTTCGACCATAAATGTGGGCTCAACCTGTTCCGGAGCTTTTGAAATTGCGATCTGCCGCACCGGCTTGCAGGGCGTAGTTTCGCCATCTTCGGTGATCATTGCTGCGCCCTCGTTTTATATTGCTCTGGGTTCTTGCCCTCCAGGAAGGCTGTCGGCTTCTTTGTGTAGTGCCGAAGGATCGCTCGACGACAAGTACTGCGTTCGAGGGACAACGCTATTTGATAGCTCTCACATTATGTTGACGCCTGCTGTAACTCTGCGATATAGGATGAGCGCAAATCTTCTTGAGGCTTGGCCGGGATGTATTCGCGTCTCCTCTCTTTGTTGCTGGCGTCAACCATTCTGGCTGCGGAATGTCCGGCGCGGACAACAAATGCGCGCATCATAGGCGTGGTCACTCAGTGCGTCTCGGCTCATGTCGGGACTGCTCCCCTGTCCCCGGGCACAACGATCTTTCAAGGAGACCGCCTCTCCACAGAAGCCGCCGGAGGGCTGTCATTCAGAAGCGGCTCTTCGCAGTTCTACTTGTCGCAAAACAGTGCAATTACGTTGGGCGGCACAGAGGATGCCGCCTTAGTTCAACTTGTCGCAGGCATTCTAATTTTTTCCACTGCCAAGGGTTCGGGAATCGAAGTACTGGCATCAAATGCGCGGATTCGCCCACCGCGCAAGGCCAAAACAAAGGCACTGGTCGATGTTATGAATGCCAGCAACTTGCTTATCGCCGTTCCTCAAGGGGCGTTGCAGTTTTCCTATTGCGGCCAATCGGCAGCCCTTCCGCGAGGCTCTTCCTTTCGAATCCTCCTCCATCCTTGCCTAGGATCGCGCTTGGATAGCTCTCGTCACAGGCAAAAGCCACCGCCCCCTGGTAAAGAACCTCACACTTTAGAGCTTATTGCGGCAGCAGTCGCCGTCCCAATCACATGGATCGCCATCGACGAAGCCCTCGAATCGCCGGACCGTCCGTAAGAGTCTGCCACCCCGCGAATGGAGCTTGTTGCGAGAAGGCCGTTGGAATGCTACTTTAACTCTTCCGGTTTGATCACTTTACGGCAAGGGTGCACTAATGCAGTAAGTGATCAACTCCTTTGCCCATCGCCGCGCTTTATGGCCTGTTTCGTGAGATCGTGTGGATGGCGCGGCGCATAAAAGCATTTCCGGTGGAATGAGCAAAAGTGAAGGATACTATCTGCCTGGGAAACCTTGAACCGGGAACGCGCGAGGCTTTGTCCCTCCCGAGCTGGGCCTGTCATGTCTGACTCCAACCCCATTCCGAGAGTCCGCTCGCCGCAAGCAGCCAACGGCACGCCTGTTTATTGGCGCATTGAAGGATCACTTCTGGACCTCAGTCCCTGGCGACAGGTGGGATTCTTCATCTGGAACGCTCGCAGTTTTGACGAACGTTGGAAGCGCCGAGCCGCTATGGCCCTGCTGGTGATTGTCCGACCCCTCACGTACCTTGGCGGGAGGCGCTTCGCTACGCGCCTCCTTTACACTCTGCTGCGCGGAGTGACGCGTGATCGCCTGGACCTCCTCGGCGAGGAGTATTTTCTCTATGTTCTTAAGCCGCAGTTGCGTCAACCTGCCGTGGACAAATTGCGCGGCGCACTCGATTCGAGCGAAAGAATTGTCCTCGTAGGCCAGTCGCTGGATCACATTATTCGGCCGCTGGCCCGGCATCTCGGAGTTCAGTTTTTCCTTTCGAACCGGCTGGAATTTCGCGATGGCCGCGCCACGGGACGGCTGCTCGATCCGGTTATTCAGCCACGGGGCCCGCTTGCATGGCTCGCCAGCGGATCGCCCGACGGACGTGTCGCCCCGGATCAGTTGACGCGGCAACTCGGCTGGAAGGACTCTGTTCTCTTGGGGCCGATTCAGTCCGTCGAACGGAGTGATACGACGCCGGCGCCGCCCGTGGTTTTGTTTGACAGGATTCCGCGAGTCGAGTCGCTGTCCGTCCGGCAAGCGCTTTCTCACCGTCACATCCTTTTGATCGGCGTCACCGGATTCATCGCCAAGGTCTGGCTCGTGGACTTGCTGCAAAACGTGCAGGACATCGGCCGTATCAGCTTACTCATTCGCCGCAGCCGTACGACTTCGGCTCAGCGGCGTTTCGAGAAGATTGTGGCGGAATCCCCCACCCTGGATCCCTTGCACGAGCTTCACGGAAAGAAGCTGGGCGCGTTCCTCAAAGAGAAGGTCGAAGTGGTGGAAGGTGACCTGAGCTTGCCCGGCCTAGGGTTAGATGATGCCACACGCGCGCGGCTGGCAAAATCTCTCGATCTGATCGTGAACAGCGCGGGATTGACGGATTTCAATCCAGACCTTCGAGACGCCCTGGCGTCGAACGTCGATTCCACGCTCAATCTTTTGGAATTCCTGAAGGAGTGCGACCATGCGGGTCTGATGCATCTCTCAACCTGCTACGTGGTGGGAATGCGCGATGGCCGCGTGACGGAGGAACTGCAAGACAACTACAACCCCTCGAACGACCCGGCGTTCGAAGCGGAGAAGGAAATCGCATCGCTGCGCGCGATGATCCGGCGCATTGAGGAGCGCGCGCAGGGCCCCGAACTCTCCAAAGCGCTTCGCAGGCAAGCGCTAGGGCGCGAAGCCGAAGAATCCAGTGTGGAAGTCTGCGAACTTGAAGGCGTCGTCAAACGCAATCGTGTGCGATGGGAGCGCAACAAGCTGGTTCGCGCCGGGATGAAGCGGGCGCAGCACCTTGGATGGCCGAACACGTACACCTTCACCAAAAGTTTGGGAGAATCCCTGCTTGCCCGGCATGGCCGGGGTCTGCCAATCGCCATTGTCCGGCCTTCCATTGTCGAGAGTTCGACGCGCTCGCCCTTCTGCGGCTGGAACGAAGGCATCAACACGTCCGGACCGCTCTCCTACCTCCTCGGCACGAATTTCCGGCAGCTTCCTTCCAATGAGCGCAAGTGCCTCGATGTTATCCCCGTGGACATGGTTTGCCGCGGGATGACTCTGATCGCCGCCGCCGTCATCCAGCGCCGCCACGCGCGCCTGTACCAGCTTGCGACGTCCGCCATCAACCCTTGCGACATGAGCCGCAGCATCGAACTGACGGGCCTGGCGCATCGCAAGCACTACCGCACGCAACAGGGGATCGAACACTGGCTGAAGGTGAAGTTTGAGACCATTCCCGTTTCCAAGCAGCGCTATGAACGGCTGTCCATCCCGACGCAAAAAGCGGTGGTTTCCGGGATTAACCGCGTGGCGGAAAAGCTGGGCATGAAGAAACCGCCGCTGGCGCGCGCGGAGCGCGACTTGAGCCGCGCGGAGAAGCTGATCGAGCTTTACGAGCCTTTTATCCTCCACAACGAACATGTCTTCGAATGTGAAAACGCGCGATTGCTCTCCGCCGCACTCGTCCCCGAGGAGCGGGAGCTTTTTCGATTCGATCCGGAGTCCGTCGATTGGTGGGACTATTGGATCAATATCCACATTCCGGCCCTGCGCAGGTGGTGTTATCCGCTGATGGAGGGGCGTCCGCTGGAGTCCCGCGCGCCGCGCGAATTGGATTGGGGATCGGAGCCGACGGAAATGCGCGCGGTGAGCAGTTCCGGGAACAGCGACTGAGTCCGCCATGGCGATCTTCTTAACTGGCTCGACCGGCTATCTTGGGAGCTATGTTGCAGCGGGCCTGCTCTCAGGCTACCGCGATTCGTTGAATCTCCTGGTACGCGCCAACTCCGAGCAGGAAGCGCGTGAGCGGCTTTGGCATTCCCTTCAGTTGCACCTGGAATTTCCCGAGTTGCGCGAATATCTGGACACGCGCGTGCGGATTTTTCGCGGGGACCTGACCGCGGAGCGATTCGGGCTCGCCGGCGACGAGTATCGCTCGCTCGTGCAGACGACGGACTCCGTGATTCATTGCGCCGCTTCCCTGAACCGCAAGTCGGAAAAACAATGTCTAAACGTGAATCTGCGCGGCTCGCTTGAAGTGATCCAACTGGCCAGGCGCACCCGGGACACTCACGGCCTGCGACGCTATTCGCACGTCTCAACGGTTGCAGTGGCAGGCCATCGCCAGGATGAAGTCGTGCGCGAAGACGAGGCCATCGATTGGACTCGCTCGGATTACGATCCCTACGCACGTACGAAGAAATTCTGCGAGCACATGGTCAGGCAACTCTTGCCGGATGTGCCGCGCACGATCTTTCGTCCTTCGGTGGTTTTAGGCGATAGCCGCAAACCTGAAACCACACAATTTGACATGGTGCAGGCGTTCAGCGTGCTGGCGAATCTTCCCGTGCTGCCTTTGCAGCCGGAAGATAAGATCGACATCGTTCCCGCGGACTACGTGGGAAAGGCGATTGTAGCAATCCATCAAAAGGAACAACCCTCGCACGGCATCTATCACCTTTCTTCGGGCACCGGTTCCCAAACATACCGCGAAATCACCGACGCGCTGGCGAAGGCCTCCGGCAAGCGGCCACCCAAATTCATTCCTTCGATGGGCGGCCCGTTTGCGGGGACGGTGAACTGGCTCTCGCGTCGCAAGGGCGGATTGGGCCGGGGCGCGTCGCTCCTGAAAGTGTTCTGGCCTTACCTGGTGTGGAACACGGTGTTCGAGAATTCCCGCGTTGTTGCGGAGTTGGGCGGAGAGACGCCGGCGAAATTTTCCAGCTACGCCTTTCCGCTGTTAGAATTCAGCCGCAAGAATCGATTCAAATATCCGGCAAAGCCGTGGCCCGCGGAAAGCGAACTGCGGCGGGCGGTCTCCGGAGGGGTCCAGGCATGACGGATTTGCTGCTCGTCGTATGGGTCAGCGTGCTGATCGAGCTGGCGCGCCTGCAATGGATGCTCGGGCGGGGCACAAAGTGGCAACCTGGCGAAAAGCTAAGGCTGCTCTTCGCGGGTTACAACGGCACGCGCAACACCGGGTCCGACGTGCGCGTAAACGAAATGTTGCGCCAGATCCGCCACGTGCTCGGTGCGCAAAACGTCGATTTCAGCGTGATGACGCAAAATTTTGACCGCACGAAAGGCTATTTTGAAGGAACGCGGCAAGCCCATCTCCCGGACCTCTTCCCGCCGTTTCTCTATCGTGAAGTCCGGCGGAATCACGGGGTGGTGGCCTGCGAAGGGTCGATGTTCAAGAGCAAGTTCGCCAATGCCCTGACGACGATGATGATCGGCTCGCTCGGACTCGCTTCAGCCGAAAACAAGCTCTCCGTCGGATACGGCGCCGAGGCCGGTTACATGGACGAGCTCATCGAAAAGATGTGCGAGCGCTACGTGCGAGATTCCTTTGTGATTACACGAAATGTGGAGTCGCAGGGAGTTCTGAGCAAGCTGGGCATTTCCACCGAACTTGGCACGGATACGGCTTGGACCTTCGAGCCGTATCCGCCCGAGTACGGACGGAAAGTCTTGTGCGACGCGGGGTGGGATGAGAGGACTCCCGTGTTGGTGTTGTGTCCCATCCACCCGTTCGTTTGGCCAGTTGAGGCTTCTCTCGCCAAGTACGCGGCGCGGGTTCTGACCGGAGCATACAAGGAAAGTCAATACCGTACCGTTTATTTCCACCAGTCTGGAAAAGAAGTGGACCGCAAGTTCAAAGCTTATACAGACGCCTTCGTCAAAGCGACGCAAGCCTTCCAGCAAAGGCACCGTCTGTTCACGATTCTGGTTGCCATGGAACGTTTGGATGCAGTCGCTTGCCGTGAAATTGCCGCGCAGATCCCCGGGACACCGATACTCACTTCCGATGACTACAACATGTATGAGCTCGTCTCTGTCCTGAGGCAATGTTCATACATGGTCTCTTCGCGCTATCACGGAATCGTGACCTGCATGCCGAGCCTCGTTGCTTCCGCTGGTGTGACCATGGACGAACGAATCCGGAACCTGATGCGCGAGCGCGGGCATCAACACCTCTTTCTTACTGTGGACGATCCGGAACTCGAGCCTAAGCTTCTGCAAATCATGGAAACGCTGGTCAGAGAAGCGGATGCAGTTCGCGACGGGATCGCTCGCACCGTGGTCCAGAACCTCAAAGCCATGGCGCGCATGGGCAAGATCTTCGAAGACCTCGTGCGCCGTCAGTATCCGGAATTCCCGCTGGGTTCGGGAGTACGTTCGTGGGAAAACTATCTGCCTCCACTCAGCGACACTCTGATTCGCCTGGCCGAACGATATGAATCCGGGGACGCGGTTATGGCCGCTAAGAACTGACCTTCATGCCGAACTTCCTCGAAGAGATCTTCTGCCAATTACAAAAAGCTGGGGATCGCGTAGTGCTTCGCGAGATCCAGGGAAAGTCCTTCGTCTCTGTCACCGGGCGCGAGCTGCTCGAAAAAGTCCGCGCATACCGCGGATATTTACGCTTCGCGGGATTGCAGCAAGGAGACCGCTGCGCATTGCTTGCGCCCAACTCGATTCGCTGGGTCGCGCTTGATCTGGCGCTGATGGCGGAAGGCGTTGTCGTGGTGCCGCTCTACTCACGGCAAGCAATCGGAGAGCTCACTTCAATGCTTAGAGATTGCCAGCCAAAGGTTCTTTTTCTCACTGACCCCGTTCTCGGAGATGCCGTTGCAAACGCTCTTGCAGATTGTCCCGCACGGGTTCTGCTGGAAGAGCTGGAAAAAAATCCTGCGGTTTCTTCTTCGCTTGCGGATGTTCCCAACCCACGCACCAACGCTGATCTCGTCACCATCATTTACACCTCTGGAACGTCGGGCGAACCGAAAGGTGTTTGTCTGAACACCGGCAATCTGACCTTCATGGTCGCACGGACCACGGAACGTCTCAATCAACTCATGGACGCGACGCGGGAGCCGGATCGCATCTTCTTGTATGCTCCGCTCAACTTCGCGGCTTCGTGGATGTTGCTGCTCACCGCTTTCTCTCGCGAGAGCACGCTGACCCTTTCGACCGACCTGAACAAACTCGCCGACGAGATTCGGCTTTCCGCTCCGCATTACTTCCTGAATGTTCCGACGCTCTTGGAACGTGTGAAACGCGGCGTGGAAGAGACTATAGTCAAGCGAGCAGCGCCGATTCGCGCGCTCTATGCCCGCGCCTGCGAAGCATGGCACCGTCAGCATGCGGGCCGTGGCCATACTCTCGACGCATTTTGGGTCTGGCTGGGCCGTGCGCTAATCTTCCGGAAGGTTCGGGCGCGCTTCGGCCCGAATTTGCGCGCGTTGATCTGCGGATCTGCTCCGCTTGCCCCTGAAACTCAGCTCTTCTTTCTAATGCTCGGAATTCCCGTGCTGCAAGCTTACGGATTGACGGAAACAACTGCGCTTTGCACGCTCGATGACCCCCGCGTGCCCGTGGAGCCCGGTTTTGTCGGACCGGCCATTGCCGGCGTAGAGATGAAACTCGGCGATAACAATGAGATTCTCGTTCGCGGACCGAATATCTTTCCCGGCTATTGGAACCGTCCTGATGAGACGGCAAGAGTCATGCAAGACGGCTGGTTTCACACGGGAGACCAGGGAGAAGTCAATGTCCGTGGGAACTGGAGAATCGTGGGCCGGCACAAGAATTTAATCGTCTTGAATTCGGGTCACAAATTTGCCCCGGAGCCGATCGAAGACAAGCTGGCTCGAATGTTGCCCGCGGCGCAGCAGGTTGTACTTGTCGGCAACGGGCGCGGGTTCGTCTGTGCGCTGTTCACCGGGAACGTCGAACGCAGCGCGGCCCAAGCCGCTATCGATGCGCTCAATCCCGAACTCCCTCACTACCGGCAGATCCGCAATTTCATCGTTTTATCCCTACCGTTTACTCACGAGAATGGACTATTGACGGTCATGGGCAAGCTCAAACGCGACGCGATCGCCACGCGATTTGCCGCAGAAATCGACGCTATGTACGGCAGTAAGGCTTCTGCATGAAAAGCTTCATTGGGAAGGCGATGCGCTGGGAATGGCGCGAAGGCGTCTGGGAGCTGACTCTCGATCATGCGCCGGCAAATGAGATCGGCACGCTCGTGCTCAGCGAACTCGAGGATTTTCTTCGCGCCATGAAGTCCCTGGAAGGCGAGACGGCAGCCCTCATAATCTCCAGCGCGCAGCGCCGCGGATTCTGCGCGGGCGCAGACTTGCACGAACTTTATCATGGCGCCGCTCCGCTTGAGGAGCGCGCGCGAGTCGCGGGAGTCCGTGGATTTCTGGAGCGAATCCATTCCGTGCTGAACGCCATCGACGCAGCACCCTTTGTCACGATTGCCGCTGTGCATGGCGTCTGCTTCGGCGGAGGGCTTGAACTTGCGCTCGCCTGCGACCTGATTATCGCGGACAAGATGGCGCGTTTTGCGTTTCCGGAGCTTCGCCTCGGTTTGATCCCCGGCTTTGGCGGCATCCCGCGCCTCAAGCGGGATCTCGGCAATGGCTTCGTGCGCGACTTGCTTCTTACGGGGCGCAGTGTGAACGCAAGCCGCGCCCATACCGTAGGACTCGTTGCACAGCTTGCTGCGGAAGGTGAGGCACTCAAGATTTCACGCGCCACCGCCACTCAAATCGCAAAATTTGACCCAACGACCCGGGCCACGGCCAAAAAATTCATCAAGCCGATTCCCCATGAGGAACTTCGCAGGGAAATCGAGATTTTCTGCGAGCTCTTCACGCGCCCGGCGGTCATGGCCGGCCTCAAAAAGTTTGTCGAATCCACGGACGCCATGCCTTATCTTCCATAGCCCCGTCGGGGCATGGGTGTTTTGCGGCTGTCCGCAGGGAATGATAAATTTACGCTTGTATGCGCACCCTGAACCAAACGACCCAGGAAGTTCTCGATCTTGCCGCGAAACATTTTCAGGTCGCCCCGGGTTCTCTCGCCCCGGAGGACGACTTCTTCAAGAAGCTGGGGATCGATAGCTTGCAGGCCCTTGAACTGCTCTCTCGCCTTGAAAACCACTTTGGAATCGAGCTCCCCGATTACGAGGTTCAGGGCGTGAGCGACTTCAAGACACTCGCCGAACGGATCCAATCCCGCCTGTAATGCTGGACCTCTCCAAGTATCAATCCGTTGGCGCTGCCCTCAAGGACGCACTGGACACCTTTTCCAACGAAGTTTGCCTGATCGAGTCTGACCGGGACCGCGAAAAAGAGCGCCTCACTTATCGTGAATTCAAGCAGCGCGCCCACTCGCTTGCGCGCGCCATGCAGGAAGCAGGCTTCGGTGCTGGCGATCGCGCCAGCATCATCATGACGAACCAGTCCAAGTGGCTGATCACCGCGTATGCGATTTTCTATTGCGGCGGCGTTCTGGTTCCTCTGGACTACAAGCTCACGCCCGAGGAACAGTGGCGTTTGCTGAAGCATTCCGGCGCTTCGATGCTCATCACGGAGTATCCCATCTGGCGGCAACTTTCTCTATCGGGGGAACGCGCTTCCGCCTCTAACGTGAGAAAAATCCTGGTCGCGGAAGCTCCACCAATCGAACTCGGCGGCGCGCTTCGTTGGGAACAATTCAGTTCTCCTTCCGAGCCGCTTTTCGTCCCGCGCAGCCGCAGCGATCTCGCCTCAGTTGTCTATTCCTCCGGCACGGGCGGCCGGCCGAAGGGCTGCATGATGACGCACGAGAACTATCTCGAACAGTGCATCGCGCTCACGTCGATTTATCCCTTCTGGCCGGGCGTGCGTTATCTGAGCATTCTTCCCACGAATCACGCCATTGACTTCATGGTGGGCTTCTTCGGGCCCTTCATCTGCGGCGCCTGCGTCGTCCATTTGCGCACGCTCCGGCCGGAATACGTTCGCGAAGCATTTCCGAAATACAAAATCACTTATGTCAGCCTGGTTCCGCTTGTGCTAAGGAACCTGCAGAAAGGGTTGCAGGCGCGCTTCGACGCGCTTCCTCCCGGCAAGCGTCGCCTTTTCAATCTGCTTGTGGCCTTGAATAGGGCTCTCACAAAAAAACGCCCGCGCCTTGGATTGAGCCGCATGCTACTGAAGCAAGTCCATGCCGCTTTTGGCGGAGAACTGCGGGCCATCATTGTCGGCGGGGCGTTTACGGAGCCGCAGACGCTACAATTCTTTTACGACTTGGGCATTCCCGTCGCCAACGGATACGGCCTGACGGAAGCGGGCACAGCCATCACCGTCAACGACCTGAAACCCTTTCGAGCAGACACCGTCGGCAAACCCCTGCCCGGCATGGAAGTGAAAATTGTCAATCCGGACGCTGACGCAATCGGAGAAGTGTTGGTGCGCAGCAAGACGGTCATGTCTGGATATCTGAATGATCCGGAACTGACCGCCGAAACTATCCTCGATGGGTGGTTAAAGACCGGTGATCTCGGCCGCTTTGATGCCGCGGGACACTTGCAGCTCTTCGGTCGCAAGAAAAATATGATCGTTACCGAAGAAGGCAAAAACATCTACCCGGAAGACATTGAGACGGTCTTTGAGAGTCTGCCGGTAAAGGAGTTCTGCGTTTTTGCGGCCAACTACGTTTGGTTGCAGAAATCCATGGTGGGCGAGCAGCTCGTTCTGGTCCTGCACCTGGACCCCGGCCAATCGCTCACCGAAGATCTGCGGAAGGAGATTTCCGCTCGCAACAACCGGCTGCTCAATTACAAGCGGGTCCACGGTGTCGTGCTCTTCCAAGAGGATTTCCCGCGCACCGCTTCGCTTAAAATAAAGAGAAACGAACTGGCAGAGCGGTTGGCCCAACTCGATCGTGCTTCCGCCATTCTGCCGTTGTGAAACATGGCTCTCCAGAAAGACCGCTTTCTCGCAATCGTAAATCCCGCGGCAGGCGGAGGGAAGTCCGCACGGCTGGCGGGGCCGGCCCTGGCGCGCCTGCGCGAAGCAGGACTGGGCGTGGATGTAATCGCTTCAACAGCACCCGGCCAGACCCTTCAGCTTGCCGGCGAAGCCTATGCGCAAGGATACCGGCGCTTCCTCGCCGTTGGGGGTGACGGCACCGCACACGAAATCCTAAACGGAGTCTTCTGCCGGGGGGAAGTTAAGGATCGCGTTTCCCTCGGATTTATGCCGCTAGGAACCGGTAACTCCTTCCTCCGCGACTTCTCCAAAGATGGCGCGGAAGCCGCCATGCGCGCGCTTCTGGAGCGCAGAACGCGCCCAGTTGATTTGATTCGCCTCAAGCACTCCGCCGGCGAAGTCTATTCTCTGAACATCCTCAGTTTCGGTTTTACGGCCGACGTCGGAGCTCTCACCAATCGGCTGTTCAAACCACTAGGACATTTCGGGTACCTTCTCGGCGTGTTTGTTCGCATAATTCAGCTCAAGCGGCGCGTGTTCGCCCTTCGTTGCGACGATGATCCTTCCTGGGACGAGCGGCGCTCCCTGTTTCTCACGTTCAACAACAGCAAGTACACCGGTGGCACAATGCTCATCGCCCCTCAGGCCGACCCCTCTGACGGCTTGATTGAATTCGTCCGCTGGGGCCCCATCGGCCGGCTCGGTCTATTGCGCACGCTGCCGAAGCTCTACGACGGCACGCACATTCAGCATCCGTTGGCCTCGCGTCGCGCCGTGAAACACGTGGAGTTCAATGTGCCCGTTTCGATGGACGTCATGATTGACGGAGAAATAGCTACTCTCGAATGCCGCACCCTGGACATTCTGCCCGCTGCCCTGGATGTGTACATATGAGACGCGCCTGGCTAGGCGTGCGCAGCGCGCTGCTTTGGACCGTGAGCCTGCTGCACTTCGGCATCGCCGTGCCTACCCTGGTCGGTCTTGCGGTCTTTCTGGACCCGAAGAAACACGACTGGCTGCAGCGCGCTTTTTGCCGGCGGATCATCTTTTTCGCGGGTGCAAAGCTCCGGGTCGTGCGCTCTCCTGGCTTCAATTCCAACCGCACCTGTTTTTTCATCTCCAACCACGTCAATCTGTTCGATCCCTTCGTGCTCTACTGCGCCATTCCACAGTTCGTCCGCGGCTGGGAACTCGAATCGCACTTCAAGATTCCTGTGTACGGCTGGTTGATGAAGCGCTTCGGCAACGTGCCCGTGCCGGACGTGCGCCGCCCTTCCGATCTTAAGCGCATGTGGCGATTGACGAAAGATGCCATCGACAACGGAACCAGCCTGATCGTGTTTCCAGAGGGAAAGCGCACTCGCGATGGCAGGGTCGATGAATTTCAGGATGGCGCGTTCCGGATTGCCCAACATTTCAGCATTCCGATTGTCCCTGTAAGTATCGTCGGCTCATTCCAGCATCACCGCACCGGGCACTGGATGTTCTGGCCTGCAACGATCACTATTTATCTGCACGATACAATCGAGCCGCACGACCATTCGAAGGACGACTTTAAGGTTTTGCGCGATCGCGTTCGCGCCACAATTTCCGCGCCAGTGGAGGCTTCGCTGCAAGTCTCGGAACTACCTCGGAGTCTTGCGGCTACTGCATCTGAGGATTGAAGAGCTAGCAATTACAAGGAAAGCTTGATTCCCGGCAGGGTCCGGCCTGCCCGCGTCTCCTGCCACGTGTAGAGAATCCGGTGGATGACCGTGATGGTGGAAACCACGGAAATAACCCAAAGCACCGGCGCCATCCGATTGAAAAGTCCGCCGATGATCAAAAGCACCAGCCGCTCGGGACGCTCCATGAAGCCCACCTTGCATTGAGGAATCAATGATTCCGCGCGGGCCCGCGCATAGCTGACCATCACGGACCCCGCCGTCGCCAGCGCGGCCACGACAACGTAGAGCGTCCGGCCGGCTACCGAGTAATAGACAAGCAGGCCCATGTATAACGCCATGTCGGCGTAGCGGTCGAGCGTCGAATCATAAAACGCTCCGAATGCGGTCACGCGTTTCTGGCGCCGCGCCACCTGCCCGTCCAGCATGTCAAGGAATCCGGCAAAAAGGATGATAATAGCCCCCGTCCGGAAGTTCCCGATGGCAAAGTTCCCCGCGGCCACGAAGTTCACCACGAGGCCCAGAAACGTCAGAAAGTTCGGATTAACCCCCGTAGCGGCGATTGCTCCGACAATCCTGTCGAGCAGCCACTTGCCGCCGGTTCCGATTGCTCCGGTTATTGTCGCCATTGCGAAATCTGCTAAAACCTGAAAGGGTCAGTCAGCAATATTTCGTTGAAATCCTACACTAGGCGTCCGCTGAGCGGCAAACTTCAGTACAAATCATCGAGAGGTTTCGTGGCAGGCAACTCTCTTTCATGTTGACCGCGCTCGCTTGCGAGAATAAAGTGCCGTTCATGCAAAACAACGAGTCTTCCGCAATCAAACCAGTCAGCCGGCGTCGCTTCATGGCGCGCACATTCACTGGTCTCTCCGTCGCGTGGGCTTCGGCAAACTGGCCGGCCATGCTGCGAGCCGCCGAACATGCTCGTCGCGCGGTGAACTCCGCCTCACCGCCGCCATTTGAGTTCTTCACTGCGGAAGAGGCCGCTGAACTGGATGCGATTACGTCGCGCATCATCCCGACCGATGACACGCCTGGCGCTCACGAAGCAGGGGTCGTCTATTTCATCGACAAGGCGCTGGTTACTTTCGACAAGGACAATCAGAAGACTTATCACTCCGGACTGCCCGAAATTCAGGCGCGCGTTCGAGAAATGTATCCGAATAGGAAAAAATTCACTGACGCCACGCCGGAAGAGCAGGATGCGGTCCTGCTCTCCTTAGACGAGCATCATCCCTCGGGGCGTCGCGCCTTTCGCGCTACGGCCAATGTCCCGGATTTCTTGGATACCCTTCGCCAGCACACCGTGGCGGGATTTCTCATCGATCCTGATTCCGGCCGAGGCAGCAACCAGGATGGTGTCGGCTGGAAAGTCATCGGACGCGACCCTGGGCACGCCTTTCAGCCTCCCTTTGGCTTCTATGACAAAGACTACCCCGGTTGGAAACCGGCTCCCGGTAACGGGGACAAACAATGAAAATGGACACTCCCAAATACAAGCCAACCGAGACAGTGGATTTCGTCATCGTTGGATCTGGCGCGGCGGGCGGGATCCTCGCCAAGGAACTCTCCACCAGCGGATTCAGTGTGGTCGTCCTGGAGCAGGGACCTTACCTCACCCCAGCGGATTTCTCGCACGATGAAGTGAAAATCTTTGGAGAAAATCTGCTTACCAATCACCCTGAGCTCCAGCCGAATACCTTTCGCAAGACGCCGGATGAAAAGGCAAAGAAGCAGCGCGCTCTCGTGTATGGCCGCGTTGTCGGCGGCACAAGCGTTCACTTCACGGCAAATTTCTGGCGTTTTCATGAAATCGATTTCATTGAGCACAGCAAGGTTGGGGCGATACCGGGCGCGAATTTCGCCGACTGGCCCATTACGTACACGGACCTCGAGCCTTACTACACGAAAGTAGAATGGGAGGTCGGCGTCTCCGGTCTTGCGGGGGCCAGCCCCTTCGATCCTCCACGGTCGAAGCCCTATCCTATGCCTCCTCTTCCCGTGAAATCTTCCGGCGTGCTTTTCGAACGCGCTGCCCGCAAGCTTGGCTGGCATCCTTTTCCCGCGCCGATGGCGATTCTTTCGCAGCCGCGCACGGGCCGCAGCGCTTGCGTCAATTGCGGCTTTTGTCTGGGCTTCGGTTGCGAAGTCGGCGCAAAATCAAGCTCTCTTGTCAGCATGATTCCGCTTGCGGAGCGCAGCGGTCATTGCGAGATTCGACCCAATAGCTATGTCCACCGCATCGAAGTCGATTCAGGCGGACGCGCAACCGGCGCCGTATATTTCGACGCGAAGCGAAATGTCCACCTCCAGAAGGCCAAAGCCATTGTCGTCTGCGCAAACGGCGCGGAAACCCCTCGCCTTCTGCTTCTTTCCGCCTCCAAACAGTTTCCCGATGGTCTTGCCAATTCCAGCGGCATGGTCGGCAAGAATCTGATGTTGAATTCCGGCGGCATCTCTCTCGGAGTCTTCGATGAACCGCTGAACGACTACAAGGGGTATTCCGTTAGCCGCGTCCTTCACGATTTTTACGAGCTCGACCACGAAAAACTCGGCTTTTTTGGTGGCGGCGGACTGGATGCCCGTTTTGACATGACTCCGATCTCGTTTGCCATGGGTTCTTTGCCGCCCGGAACACCCGGTTGGGGCAAAACTTTTAAGGATGCTCTCCGACACAACTTCCCTCGCACGATGGAAATTTTCGCCCATGGCACGTCCTTGCCAGTCGAAAACAACAGCTTCTCGCTTGATCCCGAGGTGAAGGACGCCTGGGGGCTTCCCGCCCTGCGAATGACCTACAAGGACCATCCGGACGACATCAAGCTCTCCAAGTGGCTGGTGGAACGTTCCTTGGAACTGCTGGACGCCGCGGGCGCCAGGCAAAAATGGAGCTTCCCCGTGCAGGAACAGCAATTTGCCGTGCACCTTTTGGGGACCTGCCGCATGGGCAATGATCCGAAAACGTCGGTCATCAATTCGGACCATCGCGCGCACGACGTAAAGAACCTGTTCCTTTGCGACGGGAGCAGCTTTGTCACTTCCGGTCGCGGCCAGCCGACGTGCACCATCGAGGCGCTTGCCTTCCGCGCCGCCGACCGCATTCGCGAACTTGCGAAGCGCGGCGAATTGGGAGTTTGAGCTTCTTCGCCGCTGACTTCTTTTGCTAAACTTTCACCGCAATTTTCGGGGGATACCGATGACGCTTCACAAGAGATGCCTCTTCGTCTTTGGTTCTGCATTGTGTGCCGTGGTCGCTTGCACCGCAGGAGCACTCGCACAGGATTCCAGCACACACGCGCACACGCCCAAGACGGCAGGAGAGCAATTCAAGAATGTTCGCGTTCTCAAGGACGTTCCCGCCGATCAACTCATTCCTGCGATGCAGTTCATCACCGCCTCTCTCGGCGTGGAGTGCGAGTATTGCCACGTCGAGCGCGCTTTTGACAAGGACGATAAGAAGCCCAAGGTCACTGCCCGCAAAATGATGGAGATGATGTTCAATATCAACAAGGAGGATTTTGAGGGGCACCGTGGCGTCACCTGCTACTCTTGCCATCGGGGCGCGGCAAAGCCCGTCGGTACTCCGATCATTACAGCGGAGCCCAAAATGCCGGAGATGATGTCGGGCGAAGCCACCCCGCCGGCCAATCTGCCGAAACCGGAGGAATTACTGGACAAGTATCTTTCCAGTGTCGGCGGCGCGGATGCGCTCAAGAAAGTCGCCACTCGCGTCGAGAAAGGCGCCATCACCGCATTTGGCGGCAAGAAATTCCCCATTGAGATCTACTCCAAGGCCCCGGATATGCGCGTTTCCGTCACGCATTTTCAGCAGGGCGAAAGCATCACCGCCTACAACGGCAAGCTGGGCTGGCTCCAGATGCCCGGCCGCGTCCACATGATGAATGCCCAGGAAAGCAGCGAGGCCCGCATCGATGCGGACATGGCATTTGCCGCGGACGTTCGAACGATGTATCAGAAGTTTGAAACCAAGGAGAGCGATCCCATTGACGGGCACGAGGTTTGGCTTATCCTTGCGCGCAACGAAGGCCAGCCTCCGCTAAAACTCTATCTCGACCGCCAGAGCGGCCTGCTGGTTCGTATGGAGCGTTATGTGGATTCGCCGCTTGGCTACAATCCTACGCAAATCGATTATGCGGACTATCGCGACGCCGGCGGAGTCAAAATCCCTTACCAATGGACGCTTGCCCGCCCGAACGGCCGTTTCACAATTCAAGTCTCCGATGTTCAGCAGAACGTTCCAGTGGACGATGCAAAGTTCACTCCGCCTCCTCCGCCTGCTCACTGAAGGGACCGCCTTTGGCGCGAGAGAACCGTTAGAACCGAAACATAATGCCGCCGGTGAAGTTCACGCGGTTCAAATAGTTCGGCACATTCGCCAGGTAGCAGAATCCGAATACGTCGCAATACGTCCCGGGCGTGGAGTTGGCATACGCGGGCACGTAGCGAATATCCCCGCGCAGGCCGAAATGTTGCACCGGAAAGTATTTCACGCCTCCCCCTATGCCAAAGGAGAAATCCGTGCGATTCGGCGTCCCCCCGGAGTTAAACTGGTGCGAAAACCCGATTCCTCCGGCGGCATAGGGCCGCAGCTTGGCGTCCGGACTGCGGAACATGTACAGCACTCCGAAATGGTACAGGTCGATATCCGAGTTAAACGCCTTTGTGTAAATTCCCGTTATTCCGTTGCGTTCGCTGAACGTCGTGGAATTGCGGTTCCACATCAGCTCAAATTGAAAACTGTCCGTGAACGAATAGTCCAAAAAGGTTCCGTAACTCAACCCTCCGTCGGCTTTTAATCGGTCGATCGTGAACGGTGTCGTCACATTGTTGAGCGGAAAAGATCCGCTGGTCTCATACCCCGCAAACGGCGAAACCTCCCATTTGGGAGTCGGCCGATACTGTGCCGAAGCTACTCCTGCCATCGCCAGGCTCATCCATGCAAGCCATGCTAACTGGTGTTTCATCTCGATCCTCTCTTCGCACGCCAACTGTTCCGTTGCTTTTTCTGCGTCATTTTTAGATGCACACCAAGTGCGCGCAAGTTTCTTCGCTGTTCGTAATCGAGCAAGGTATGGCGTGGAGCTACGGTTTTTGAAAAGCCTGCCGGTTCTTCTTCATGCGTTGGCTGATTTGGACTGGCTCGGGAGAAACGTCGCTATGCCGGCGAGCAATCCCAGCACGATAAATGCCAGGAAGTGCGCGTCACGATGAATCGCCACAAAGGCACATACGCCAAAAATCACGTAAAACAGGGCGATCCATCGCACAAGCGCATCCGCGCCGCTGCTCTTCCCTGCTCGCAGCCCCACCGTGATGACCATCACTGCGAATGTCAGCATCGCCCCGCTCGTGAACGTCCAGACAGCCGTGGCGCCCGCCCACAGCTTCTCCGGTGCATGGGCAGCGGCCAGTTCTGCGCGCAGCGCCGGCAGTCCAATCCACCAGTGAGCCACGCCGCCCAGGAACATCAACACCCCTGTAATCACCAGCAGAGCTTTCTTCATATCGTCCCTCCTTTGCTCACAGATTTATACAACATCCAGGGCAAAAGCTTTAGGCCGCGCAGACCTGAATTTCAGGCCAAGGCACTCGGTCTCCCGAACTTGAACTGGTGCCACTCGCGGGACACGATCTTCGAATTCTTTCGGGCTTCCTCGAACTGAGCGCTTGCAGCCCCTCGGTTTGGCCGTAGCTTTTGGGTTTGAGCATCAAGCGTTTGACGCTAAACTTCCTGTTCGTGTGCAACCCGTTGGCCTTGGAGACCGAAATTTCACAATGCCGTAAGTGCGCCGAATTTCTTGCGCACAAACTCGTGGACCCAACATCAGGCGTCGAGCGCGTCGAACCGCGCCCGATCGTTCCACATTTTCGATCTCAGGCTCTCTTACTAATTGGCTAGGCTCCGGGCCTCACCGAGTACAGAACTGGCAAGCCTTTTCAGGGCGATGCGGACCAGGGCATTCGACGAATTCTTGCCGAGGTTGGGATGCCCCCTAGTCGCTTCGATGAGATCGTTTATTCGACCGCTGCGGTCAAGTGTTTTCCAGGAATCAAGAGAGGCAGGCGTGGGCGTGAGGATGAGAGGCCCTCTAAAGTCATGGTCGCCAATTGCCTCCCTTATTTGCGCAAACAATTCAAGCTTTTTCGGCCACAAGTGGTCATCACATTAGGCCTATTCCCGCTCACCGAGTATCTCAAACTGCGAGGCAGGCCTCACAATGCCGTGACCTTGGACAAGTTTGTGGGGACAGTGGACGAATGGGAACGCGCCGCTGTCATTTTTCTCCCGCACACATCGGGCTGCTCGCGCTGGTTGAGCGATGCGGGGAACCGTGCGTTGTTAGACAGAGCCAAACAGATCCTCGGCTCTGTGCTCGTTGAGCGCAAGCTCGCGTGCTGACACAAAGGGCAAAGGTTCGCCTCCGCGGAGGCAATGACGAAATCCTTCGGGCTCCGGCGTGGCAGCCTTCTCTCGCTTCGCGGGCGAAGAATGGTGGGCCTGGGTGGACTTGAACCACCGACCTCGCCCTTATCAGGGGCGCGCTCTAGCCACCTGAGCTACAGGCCCAAAAGGAGACGACTTTGAAATTTTAGCATGCCCTCGCCGGAGCCGCGCAACTTTTGCCCCGGGCGCTTCTATTGCACGAAGCCGACGTTCGGCACCGGTGCCCCGCCTTCCGGCATCTCCTTGATCGGACCGAACTGCGCTTCGTAGCGCGAAATATTCTCGCCCAGCGCCCTCCAGATCCGTTTGGCGTGCCCCGGGCTGACGATAATGCTGCTCAGCAGCTTGCCCTGCGTGCCGTTCGGGAAGATGTAGATGAAATTCAGCGTGAATTCCTCCACGTTGTGATGAATCATCATCAGATTGCTGTAGAGCCCCTGCAACTCCTTCTCGTCTGCTTTGATCTGCATCTGCCCCGATACCGCTTGCTGCTCTGCCATGTACGCCTCTCCTTGGATGCCGCTCCGAAGTTACCACAGCGGGCCACGAAGTGCTCGTTCGCCCGCCTGGTAGTTCTTCCCATTGCCATCGTGGAAAAACGCTCCGGAGTTCCATTGACAATTCTTCGTGTTAAGTATAGTTTGTTAGTGTTATTAACCATAGTTAACTACACATGACCCATTTTTCAGGCCCCGAACTCGACATCGTTCAGCCTGCCCTGGAAGCCGACGCGGTCTCCGCACCGGCGCCCCGCTCCCTTTTCCGCCCTTCTTTGCCGGAGGCTCACCGCACCGTCCCCATCGCACAGGGAGCGTCCTGGCTGCGCAAAGTGTTCGCGTTCGCCGGTCCCGGATACCTCGTCGCCGTCGGCTACATGGACCCCGGCAACTGGGCCACCGACATTGGTGGCGGCGCCAAATTCGGCTACACGCTCCTGAGCGTAATCCTGCTGAGCAACCTCATGGCGATGCTCCTTCAGGCCCTTGCCGCCAAGCTGGGCATCGTCACGGGCCGCGATCTCGCGCAAGCCTGCCGCGAACACTACTCGCGACGCACATCCATGTTTCTCTGGATCGTGTGCGAAGTCGCCATCGCCGCTTGCGACCTCGCCGAAGTCCTGGGTTCCGCGGTTGCGCTGAAACTTCTCTTCGGGCTTCCGCTTCTCGCCGGCGTGCTGATTACTGCTTTCGATGTTCTTATTATCCTCGCCTTGCAAGGGCGCGGTTTCCGCCTGGTGGAAGCCTTCGTCGTAACTCTGATCGCCACCATTGCGGGCTGCTTTGCTTACGAAATCTTCTTTGCCCGCCCGCTGTGGCTCGAAGCTGCTCGCGGCTTCATCCCCCAGGCCGAAATTCTCCGCAACCGCGAGATGCTTTACATCGCCATCGGCATCCTCGGCGCAACCGTCATGCCGCACAATCTGTATCTCCATTCCAGCATCGTGCAGACCCGTGCTTTCGGCACGGACAAAAAAGGCAAGCGCGAGGCGTTACGCTACGCCATTTTCGATTCCACGGTCGCCCTGGGCATCGCTCTGTTTATCAACGCCGCCATTCTGGTGCTCGGCGCCGCCGCGTTTCACACCCGCGGTCTCTCGAACGTCGCCGATATCGCCGAAGCCTACAAACTCCTCAGCCCTGTTCTCGGCGCCGGTCTTGCCAGCACCGTTTTCGCCTTTGCTCTTCTCGCTTCCGGACAGAACTCCACGCTCACCGGCACGCTCGCCGGGCAGATTGTCATGGAAGGTTTCCTCAATGTCCGCCTCAGGCCGTGGCTTCGCCGCTTGATCACCCGGGGCATTGCGATTCTTCCCGCGGTGCTTGTCATCGGGATTTCCGGAGAAGGCAAAGTCACCTCGCTTCTGATTCTCAGCCAGGTCGTTCTCAGCTTTCAGTTGCCCTTCGCGGTCATCCCTCTCGTGCGATTCACAGGCGACCGGAAAAAGATGGGCGAGTTTGCCAACTCGCGGATCACTGCG
>Ga0209581_1001703_pt1 | contig 24054 bp, 14 predicted proteins | sample Coa_R2_FD_187160 | JGI IMG/M metagenome (GOLD analysis project Ga0209581, IMG submission 187160) | Surface soil microbial communities from Centralia Pennsylvania, which are recovering from an underground coalmine fire - Coalmine... | ecosystem: Environmental > Terrestrial > Soil > Unclassified ...
AAACGCGTCCGTCACCGCAACCAACGAGCAAACCGCCGCCACGTGGAACACGACCGCGAACGCAAACGGCGAATATACGTTCACCTTCCTTCCGCCCGGGCGATATTCGATTGCCATTCGCGCCGCCGGCTTTAAGGAACGCCGCAGCACGGGGCTCGAGCTCGCGGGCGGGCAGGAAGTGCGGCTGAAGACGACGTTAGAGCTGGGCGCCATCACCGAGACCGTAAGCGTCACCGCCGAAGCGCCGCTGATCAATACGGCTAACGCCGAGCAGGATCACAACGTCACCACCCTTCAGATCACGCAGCTTCCCACGGTCAACCGCGATTGGAGCGCGCTGCTGAATCTCGGCGCGGGCATTACGGTGAGCAGCAACGCCGTCGCCATCAATGGTCTGCCGCCCGACGGGTTCCGTTTCACGGTGGATGGGGCAGATGCCAGCGGCAGCGGCGAAAACGAGTCGCTCACCACGATCGGCTATATCAAGGCCGTCAGCCTGGAAGCCATTCGCGAGATTGCCGTGACGAGCGGCATCGCGCCGGCGGAGGCCGGTCCCACCATGTCCGGCAATGTCAACGTGATCACCAAAAGCGGCACAAATGAGTTCCACGGCTCGCTGTTTGAAAACAATCGTCTCGAAGACTTCAGCGCGCGCAATCAGTTCCTGACCGCCAACCCGCCGCTGACCTTCAATCAGTTCGGCGGATCGCTGGGAGGACCGATTGTCAAGAACCGGTTGTTTTTCTTTGGCGTATATGAAGGATATCGATCTCGCGCCTTCTCCTCGGTGAACGGCAATGTTCCGACGCAGGAATTTCGCAACCAGGCGATCGCGGCTGTGCCCGCCTTGAAGGCCTTTTTCGACACCTTGCCGCTGCCCAACACGCCATACGCGCCCGGCGCGGTCACCGGCTTTTATCAGAGCACCGGCTCAAACGCCGAGAACAGCAACCATGAGAGCGTTCGCGGCGATTACCAGATCACCAACGGCAATCTGCTCGCCATCCGGTTTACGCACGAGACGCCCTTCCAACTCACTCCGCGCGTCTCGCCGGCCAACAGCCGCACCTTCGACGTACAGGCCAACAAAGGCGTGGCAAGCTTCATCCATTCCACTTCCGCCTGGAGCGCCGAGAGCCGCTTCGGCTATAACCATTTCGACCGCGTTCGCCTGGACAACATCTACACGCTCGGCGTCAGCGCCATCACGGGATCGCTCGGCTTCAGCAACACGGGCGAGATCATGCAGAATTTCGGAACCAACTGGAGCGCTGAGGAGGTTTTTGCGCTCAATCGCGGGCGGCATGCGATCAAAGCCGGCGGACTGTTTCATATCTACAAGTCCGGCCGGTTCAATGTCACCGTCCCGGAGTTCCAATTCGCTTCCGTGGCGGACCTGCTGGCGAATCAGCCGAGCCAGGTCACCATCAGCTTCGGCGTGAATCCCTACGATCTGTACAACTGGATTAACGGCTATTTCATTCAGGACGACGTTCGAATCAGCAAGAACTTCATCCTGAACGCCGGCGTCCGCTATGATCATTTCTCCGTACCCCGCGAAGCGTCCGGGCGGCTGTTCAACCGTACGGGTCCCTTCGGCATAGGCCCCTACACTGATCCGGACCGGATCTATCAAGCCAACTGGCTCGACTTTTCGCCCCGGCTGGGATTTGCGTGGTCGGCCACTCCCAAGACGGTGCTCCGCGCCGGCGCCGGGAAAATGACCAGTTCGCATAACCAGTTCGGCGGACCGGTGGAACTCATCCAGAACGCGATCGATGAACCGAACCGGGTCATTTTCAGCGCGGCCGAGGCGGCGAGATACGGCATTCGGTACCCCACGACCAATGCAGCCATCCTGCCGCTGGTCAAAGGCGGAGGCGGGCCCATCGCCGGGACAGTGATCTCGCAGCACTTCCCGCAGCCGTACAGCATCCAGTGGATGTTGAGCATAGCGCGCGAGCTGCCGGGCGAGATCGCCTTGGAGTCGGCCTACATCGGCAATCACGCTGTGCACGCCAATGTCGTGCGCAGAATCAACCAGGTCAGTCCCATAACGGGCCAGCGGCCATTCCCGAACTACTCAGAGTTCAACTACTACGACGGGTCTGAAAGCGTCCACTACAACGCCTGGCAGAACACCTTCCGCAAACGCTTCGCCAACCATTTTCAGATGGGCGCGGTATATGTCTGGGCCAATACGGTTTCCTACACAAACGCTGCGAATCTCGGGCTTCCGAATCCGCCGCAGGACGCAAACAACATCCGCGGCGAAAAAGGGCCCAGTCCGTTTGACATTCGTCATCACTTTCATTCAGATTTCCTCTACGAGCTGCCGCTCATGGCGCTCGCCGGCGGCAAGAGCCGGGGGGCGAGGCTTCTGCTCGGCGGATGGCAGTTCTCGGGCATCTTCACCGCCGAGACCGGCGCGCCGATCAACGTGACCCAAAGCACAACCTACGCCTCCAGCCGCCCGGACTATATCGGCGGCGATCCCTACGCCGCCAATGCCGAAGCGACGCTGCGGTATTTGAATCCTGCGGCTTTCGCCAAGGTTCCGATTGGCGCAGGGGGCGCGCCGCTGCATTTCGGCTCAATCGGGCGCAATGCTCTGCGAGCGCCGGGCTACTGGAATCTGGACCTCGCCCTGGCCAAGAACCTGGACCTTACCGAACGGTACCGTCTTCAGATTCGCTGTGACATGTTCAATTCGCTGAATCACACCAATTTCGCCGGCATCCAAACGGGAATCGACGCGGCGAACTTCGGACGGTTCACATCCACGCGCGGCGCGCGGCTGGTGCAGTTCAACGCGCGCCTGTCGTTCTAAAACGCGCGCTCATACGACGCAGGGCCGCAACGGCTGGCATGAAAAAACACATCGACAGGAGAAACCGGCATGAATCGTCTTTCTGATGCGCCCGCGCGAGTGATGGCAATCCTCGCAGTGACGGCGCTGATCGCTTCCGCGCAATTCAACAGCGCTATTCAAGGAGTCGTCACCGACAGCGCCGGGGCGGCCATTCCGGGCGCCGCGGTGACCGTCGCCAATGTCGAAACCGGCGTGGCGCGCACCGTCGAGACGCAAGAGGATGGCTTGTATCGCGTACTGAGCCTGGCGCCCGGTCAGTACCGCATCGCGGTCCGCAGGGCGGGCTTTGCCGAGGCTGTGCGCGAGTCCGTAACGCTGGCCACGGGACAGGCTTTGCGCGCCGACTTTTCCCTCCAGGTCGCCACTCGGGCCGAGCAGGTCACTGTCGCGGCGCAGCCGGCGCTGGTTGATACCGAGCAGGGCGCGATCGCCGGCCGCATCAGTCCCGTCGAATTGAAGGAGGTCCCGCTCAACGGAAACAACGTCTTCAACCTGCTGGCGCTGCAAGCCGGCGTGATCGGCCGCAGCCGGTCCAGCGCAAGCGGGGGCGGAGGACGCAGCGGCAACGATCCGTTTTCAGGGGAAGCCGGCCCGACAATTTACGCCAACGGTCTGCGTCAGGAAGCCAACAGCTTCACCATGGACGGCAGCAGCATCAACTCCTCGGTGAGCCCCGGCTTTACCAACCTGACGCCCACCGAGGACGCCGTCCAGGAGGTTCGCGTGGAAGTGAACAACGTCTCGGCGGTCGAAGGCCGCAACGCCGGCGCCCAAGTGCAGGTAATCACCAAGTCCGGCACAAACCAGTTTCACGGCGGCGCCTTCGAGCAGTTCCAGAACAACACGCTGTCAGCGCGAGGGGAATTCGACCCGGCCTCGATTCCCGTGTTTCGAAAAAACCAGTTCGGGGCCCAACTCGGCGGCCCCATTCTCCACAATCGTACGTTCTTCTTCACCTCCTATGAGGGCTTGCGCCAGTCCGGCGGCCGGGGACAGATCGTGACCGTCGAGACGCAGGCCTTCCGCGATTTCGTGACCAGCTCCCGGCCGAATTCGATCGCCGCCAAAATACTCAGCCAGTACCCGCCGGCTGTCTACCCCGCCTCCAATTTCAAGGATCTCGGCAGTCCGGCGCCGGGCGTCAATATTACCGGCCCCCCAGACGGCATTATGGATATCGGCAGCGCTAACTTTGTTCCGGCCACCGCGCACAGCGGCGATCAATGGCAAATCCGTATTGATCACGAACTGCGGCCCGGCAAGGACCGTCTGTACGGCAGCTACTACCTGAACCAGGACTATTCACTCGATGGCAACGTCCGTCCCGCCCTGAACCGACCGTTTCGCGAGCGTTCGCAGTTTGCCGATCTCAACGAAACTCACATTTTCAGCCCGGCTGTCCTGAATGAATTCCGCGCTGGAGTAATCCGGCTGCGCGGCGGCAACGATACGCCAGCCCATCTCGATCTTCCCGGCATCAGCATTACCGGCGTCACCGGTTTTTCCTACGGGCAGTATCCCAACGGCTGGTGGCAGACCAACTGGAACTTCAAGGATGTCTTCTCCATCGTCCACAACGCGCACACCTTCAAAATGGGGGGCGAGTACCGCCGCGAATTCGCCAACAATGTGAACACCGGAAATTTCATTCCGAGCTACAGCTTTTCGAGCCTGCTCGATTTCGCCAGCGATGAACCGCTGTCCATGTCGCGTTCCATTAATCCCCTGACCGGCGCGCCGACCACCGTCTACGTCGGTCTGCGCAACCGCTCCTTCGCCGTCTTTTTCAATGACGACTGGAAAGTCAGCCGCCGCCTCTCACTCACGCTCGGCCTGCGCTATGAATACTTCGGCCCGATGACCGACAGCAACCAGCGCGGCACGAACCTGATCTGGGGCGCGCAAGGCAACTACATTGACCGACTGGCCTCGGCGAGCGTGAACTTCGTTCCCCGGTTTTACAATCCGAGCAAAAACAACGTCGCTCCGCGTTTCGGTTTCGCCTGGGATCCCAGGGGCGACGGGAAGACGAGCGTGCGCGGCGGCTACGGCATTTCCTACGACCACATCTATTCCCTCAAGATTGGCGGATACGGCTCCAATCCGCCCATCGTCGGTTCGGCGACTTTGGGTCCTCAATACGGAACTTCTTTCACCTATACGCTCGGCGATCCCTCCAAGCCGCTGCTGGGCTACCCCGTCGATCCGGCATTGAAGTTGGGCCTCGACAGCCGGAACGGCATCATCGGAGCGCGCGTATCCGTCAGCGCCGTTACGCCGGATCTCAGCATTCCGTACGTGCATAACTGGTTTTTCGGCATTCAGCGCGAACTGCCCGGACGCGTCGTCGCCGAAATCAACTATTCCGGCTCGGCGGGACATCACCTGCTCGATACCTATAACGCCAACCGCTATGATGGCGACATGCTGGATAACGTCTTCAACGGGATCAATCCCAGCTTCGGAACGATCCGCCTGGTTGAAGCCGCGACAAATTCCATTTATCACGGCGGCAACTTCCGGCTGCGCCGCGAATTTCGCGACAGGTTTTTCATTCAAGGCGCCTATACCTTCGGCAAAACGATCGGTGAAATCGACGATGGCTCGGTCTCCAACAACTTCATGGACGCGAACAATCACCGGATTGACCGCTCCGTGGCCAGCTTCGATGTCCCGCAGCAGCTCAGCATCGTCGGCGTCTGGCAGTTGCCGTTCTTCCGCGGCGGAAAAAACATCGCGGAGCGAGCGCTTGGTGGATGGCAGCTCAGCGGGACATGCATCCTTCAAAAGGGCATGCCGTTCAACGTGACCAATGGCGCCGCTTGGCCGAAAGGCGATTTCAACGCCGACGGCAGCAATCTGGACCGCCCGGACGCGCCCGGCGCTTCGACGCCGCGCGGCGGCTGGAGCCGCTCGGACTATCTGACCGGGCTATTTCCCGCCTCCGCATTTCCGGTTCCCGCTCCCGGCGTCAACGGCAATCTCGGACGCAATGTATTTCGCGGGCCGGGCTTTGCGGAGATGGATCTCTCACTCGCCAAGATCTTCAGGCTGCGCGAAGCCGTTTCGGCCCAGGTTCGCATCGACGCCTTTAATGCGTTTAACCGCGTCAACCTGAACAACCCCGTATCCGATCTGAGCAACAACAACTTCGGCCGGTCGACGTCCGCCGATACGCCGCGCGTTTTACAGGCGAAAATCAGACTGGAATTTTGATGTGATGATCCGCCGCCGTGAGCTGTTGGGGCTGTTGCCGACTGCCGTCGCCGGAGGGCAGGGCGGCCCTTTGGAACTGCGCGTCGCCAAGGTCACGCCGCGGACGGTTCGACTGTCCCTCGGTCAGCCTGGGGCGCGGACGACAAACCCTGGAACCCTCCTACCCGGGGCCCTCACGACAGGCGGCGCCGGAAGGCGCGTACCGGTCCACTCCGCGGGAGCCATCGACGCGGGACGCGCCTGTGGCTTGCCGGGAGCGCCGCGGATCGCAATCGACGCCTCCACCGGGCAGGTCGCATTCGAAGCCGGGGCGCCAATTTTTGGACTGGGCGAGGGCGGTCCGCAGTTCGACCGCCGCGGACATCACGATGACATGCGAAACGGCCAGGTCGGGCCTCAGCAGCGCACATTCGGCGCGCGCATCCCCATTCCGTTCGTGATCGGCGCCAGCGGCTGGGCCATCTATTTTCATCAGCCGGCGGGCGCATTCGATTTCACGGACCGCCAAGAGGGGAAGTTCCTGCCGGCCGAGCCTCCATCCTCCCAGGCGCTGGTGTTCTTCGTAAGCGTGGCGCGTGATCCGGCGGCGTTGCTTGCCGAGTACGCGAACCTGACCGGTTTTCCCGAGATGCCGCCGCGGTGGAGTTTCGGGTACCTGCAATCCCACCGCACGCTGGCCAGCCGTGAAGAGCTGATGTCGGTGGCGCGAACATTCCGCGCCAGGCGGCTTCCCTGCGACGCGCTGATCTATCTGGGCACGGGCTTCTGCCCTTCCGGCTGGAACACCGGTCACGGATCGTTTCGCTTCAATTTGAGCGTTTTTGATAACCCGTCAGAGATCATTCAGCAGTTGCATGAGCAGCATTTCCGCGTAATTCTGCATGTGGTCTATCTCGGGCGCGCGCTGCGCGGCTCCGTGCATGATTCGTGCCGCGTGCAGAACGCGGAAGAAGCAGCCTGCTACTGGCGGCAGCACCAGCCGGTGGAGGAGACGGGAATCGACGGATGGTGGCCGGATGAAGGCGATGCGCTCGACATGAGTTCGCGGCTTGGCCGCACCCGCCTTTACTTTGAGGGCTCGCTGAGGGACCGGCCGAACGTCCGGCCTTTTGCGCTGCATCGCAACGGCGCGCCGGGAACGCAGCGATACGGAGCGTTTGTCTGGACCGGAGACGTCAACTCCAGCTGGGAAGCGCTGCGGCTTCAGGTCCCGGTAGGCATTAATGCCGGCCTGAGCGGCCTGCCCTATTGGGGCACTGACACTGGCGGATTCATCCCCACTCGGGAGCTGACAGGCGAGCTGTACGTGCGCTGGTTTCAGTTCAGCGCATTCTGCCCTCTGTTCCGATCGCATGGGCGGACCTGGAAACTGCGCCTGCCGTGGCAATGGAACAGCGGAGAAATGGGCCCAAGCGAGCTCAGCGGCCCCGGATCGGCCGATCCGGACCCCGCCGAGTTGCACAACGCCGCCGTGGAACCGATCTGCCGGAAATACCTGGAGCTGCGCTACCGAATGTTGCCCTACATTTATAGTCTGGCGCGCGAATGCCACGACGCCGGACTGCCGCTCATGCGCGCGCTCTGGCTGCACTATCCGGATGATTCTGCGGCAGCGGCGCGCGGGGACGAATATCTGTGGGGCAGAGACTTGCTCATCGCTCCTGTGGTGGAGCGCGGCAGTACGGCTCGCCGCCTGTATCTTCCTCGGGGGCGCTGGTATGACTTCTGGACAGAGACGGCGCTGGAGGGCGGACGCGAGATCACGCGGGAAGTGGACCTGGCGACTATTCCCGTCTACGCCCGCGCGGGCGCCATCCTGCCGCTCGGCCCTGTAAAGCAATATACGGATCAACCCGTCGATGGGGCGGTTCAGCTGATCATCTATCCTGGCGACGACGGGTTGTTCGTGCTGTACGACGACGACGGCGCCACGTACAATTTCCGCCGAGGCGCATTCACCCGCATCCGGTGTGAATGGCGCGACCGCCGGCGCGAGCTCGTGCTGGCGATGGAGAACGCCCCGCCAGGCCTGCGGCAGCGCGAGTTTGAAATCCGTATGGCCTCTGAGACCAATGTGAGAAACATTGTGCTCGGGCGCAAGTCTGTTGTCGTCAGGTTTTAGCTTTCGGCAGGAAGCGTACCAAAACCAAGCGAGGGAGACGGCGCCTCAACCCGGTCCGATCCGCCCGAAACGGACCGGGGAAGCGCATCGTATGCCGGCGGGATGCCCTTCCCGCCGTATTTTGGAGGTCCCCCCACCGTAGGGGCGCTTGGCTGCGGTCCGCACCTACCGCATCCAGGCGGCGTGGCCCGAAGGCGCAACGCACTCTCTCTCTGCCTTCAGCTTAGCGCGCGACCCCCGCGGGTTCTGCCTGCGCCAAACCCGTAAGTCAAACAAAAGAGGGTGGAAAATTTTTTGTGAACGGCTGTGAACGAACGCCGGCGACCCCTCAGCAAACCAGGCTCGAAGCCAGAAGTTCTTCAAGCAGGGGCGTTTGCGGATACGGATGGCCGGGATAGCGACGGAAACCTTCCGCCAGTTCCACGCCCGCAGCCCGCCCGCGCTCTCGCGTCCAGCGTTCCATCGTCTCCAGATAATCGTCGATCCCGTGCTGCCTCCTCAACCAGTGGCGCTGGCTGGCGTGCTGCGCCAGCATATTTCGTTTCGTCTGGAACACGCGCTCGATGTTGACGAAGAAATCCGGTTTTATGGGCCGGCCATCCCGATCCACGCCCTCGACGGAATCCATGAAGTACAGATGCGGAATTGCCGGCAGAGCCGGCGCCGGGCGATCAGAGTTCGTTTCGTAATTTGGCGCGGACGCGCCAAAGCAGGCGTCGCGCACCAAAGCGCTGGTCGCCTCGTGATCGCAGTGATAGTCAACCGGCGAAGAGGTCAGCACGACGTCTGGCCGCAGCCTCCGCAAGATTTCCGTGACGCGGCGTCTTGACGCGTCGTCATTGAAAATCGCCAGGTCCCGAAACTCGGCGCAGACATATTCGGCGCCGATGAGCGAAGCCGCCGCGGCAGCCTCGCGGCGGCGGATCGCGGCGATCTGCTCGCCCGAATACTCCGCTGATCCGCAATCGCCCGGCGTCATTGACACGATCACGATCGAGTGACGCGCTCCGGCCAGCAGCGCCAGCGTTCCGCCTGCGAGGATCTCGGCGTCGTCCGGATGGGCGTGAATCGAAACAATCCGCATAGGTGCGAAATCGCCATCGTACCAGACCCGGTTGCCGCAGCTTCAGAACCGGTCCGCAATTCTCTCATGCCGCCGCCGGCGGACCGTTGGCGGTTAATGCGCTCCCGCTTCCCCGCGCCGGACTTAATAGGCGAGCCGGCCCGTTCAGCTGGCGTGCGGGTGCGACAGATAATGCTGGCGCAACAGATCCTTGCCGTAGTCGTTGCCATTCGGCGTGCGGACGACCACATGAATGTGCTGCCGCGTCGGACGGTTCGGGTCCGGCGAGAACCGCGCCAGATTGGCGGGCCTTTGATGATCGAACTCGATGAGAATTACCGGGCTTTGAATGCGGTAATAATAGACGCTGTTTGAATCCGAGCCGCCGATCCAGGCAAACCAGGTGTTGTCGATGTGGCGCTTGATTTCTTCTAACTTGACGCGGGCATGGCCCTCATCCATGTTCGCGATGTACAGCTTCGCGAGGTCGACGAGCTGCTCCTTGCGGGCAGCGCTGAGATCGGCGCCGCGCACGCCGGCGTAATGGAGCACAACGTTGTCTTTGAAGGCTTCGGTCAGATTGTTGTTGCCCGTCTTGGAGACGTTGAGTATGGCGCGCTTGCGTTCGGCGCCGTTGAGCGCCTGGAGCATGGCCAACCCCCGATCCTGCTCTTCCTGAAGCACGACCGCGCCCTTGTACTTGCCCGATTCAGCGCGCACCGGCTCGGAGCCGGCAAAGAACGGCGTCATCACCACCTGATCGCCGAGAACGAAGTAATTAATAATGGCGTGATGGCCGTCCAGCTGCCAACCCCACGGTTCCGTTGCGGACGGCCGTCCCATGATGGTGATGTAATACAGCCACTCGCCTAAAAAATCGAAATCGCCGGTCATCTCCGCCAGCGTCTCATTCAGCCGCATGATATCGCGCATCAGCTTCAGGCCTCGCGCGCTGAGCGATGCGCTGAGGAGACCGAATGCAGCGTCGCGCTGCCGGTTGTCCATCTCCGCAAAGCTGACGCCTTGACGCACATAGAAGTGCTGGTTCATCCACCTGCGCCATTCGAGATCGTCCACCGGGAACAGCGTTCTCGATCGCTGTACGTTGGTCAAGCTCGCCAGAAATGCTTCAGCCGCGTTTCGAACGGGTTCGGTAGAGACGCCCGTGGATTGAATGGGAAACAGCCCGGGGACGATTTTGCCATCGGCGGTAATCCCCTTGAATGGCTCGGCGAGGCCCTTCGCTTCGAAATCCTCCGACATGCGGCGGAATCGCTCGGCCATATCGGCCGCGCTTGGCGGAGGCGGGTTCTGCGCGAGCAGACAGGAGGGGAAGAGGGAAGCGAGGAAGGCCCGCCGCGAGGGGTTTAGAGCGTGCGAACTTTGCGGGCCGTGGTGGAACATGCGGCACAGTATACCACCCGCACACGCCCAGCGCGGGTACAATGTCGGCAGTGAAATCGCTGCTGATCCTGCTGGCATGCGCCCCGCTGGCGGCGCAGGAGTACGATGTCGTTCTGGCCAACGGCCGCGTGATGGACCCCGAATCGGGACTGGACGCGATTCGCAACGTTGGCATCCGCGGCGGCCGCATCGCTCGCGTGAGCGAAGGCGCGCTACAGGGCCGTCTCGTCGTCGACGTGAAGGGCTTGGTGGTAGCGCCCGGATTTATCGACTTGCATTCGCACGGCCAGACCCCGGAGAACTATGCATTTAAGGCCCGCGACGGAGTGACCACGGCGCTTGAGATGGAGGTCGGCGTTTCTCCGGTGGCGCCTTGGTACGCGCAACGCGAAGGGAGGTCGCTGATCAACTTCGGGGCAACCGCGGGCCATATTCCGGCGCGCATGGCGGTGATGCACGATCCGGGCTCGCTGTTGCCGCGCGGCGCGGCCGCCACCCGCGCCGCAACGCCCGAAGAGGTGCGCGAGACGCGCCGGCGCATCGAGCAGGGCCTCGACGAGGGCGCGCTAGGAATCGGGTTCGGCATCGCCTACATGCCGAAAACGACGCGCGAAGAGATTCTGGACCTGTTTCAGCTCGCGGCGGATCGCAAGACGCCGTGCTATGTGCACGTGCGCTTTGGCGGGACGGTCGAGCCGGGCGCAGAAGACGCTGTGCAAGAAGTGATCGCGGATGCAGCGGCCACCGGCGCCGCCCTGCACATCGTTCACATTACCAGCGTGGGCCTGCAACAGACGCCGACGCTCCTGCGCATGATCCGCGGCGCGCGCGCCCGCGGCCTGGACGTGACGACGGAAGCCTATCCCTACACTGCCGGGATGACGGATCTCGCATCGGCCATCTTCGATGAGGGCTGGCAGGCGCACCAGGGCGGAATCAGCTACGGCGATCTGCAATGGGCGGCAACCGGCGAGCGCCTGACCGCTGAGACGTTTGCCAGATACCGCAAGCAGGGCGGCATGGTCGCCATTCACAGCATCCCGGAACGAGTGGTTCGCGAGGCGCTTGCCGATCCCATGGTCATGATCGCCAGCGACGGCATTCTCGATCACGGCAAAGGACATCCGCGCGCCGCGGGCGCCTATGCGCGCGTGCTCGGCCGCTACGTCCGTGAGCAGCATGTGCTGACGCTGATGGAGGCGTTGCGCCGGATGACGCTCATGCCCGCCGCCCGCGCCGGCCTTCCGGACAAAGGCCGGATTCGCGAGGGGGCGGATGCGGACATCACGGTTTTCGATCCCGCGCGCATCATTGACCGCGCCACCTTCGAAAATCCGGCGCAGTATTCCGACGGCATTCCGTACGTGCTCGTGAACGGCGTATTTGTCGTACGCGACGGCGTCCTGCAAAGCGGCGTAGCGCCGGGACGGGCGGTCCGCCGCGAGTCCCGCCGGCGGGATTGAGGCCTATTTGCTGCTCTCCTCCGCCTTCTCGCCGAGCTCCACGATATCGCCGGTGGTGAACAGGATCTTTTTCACGATCGATCGCCACTTCGGTTTTTTGCGCAGCACAAATTCCAAATCCATGCCGAAGTGCTTGAACTCCTCCTCCTGCGCGTTTTGCATGATCGCCTTCGCCGCCCGGTCCTTTTCCACCGAGATGCGCTGCTCGTACCAATTGATGGCCTCGAGTTCTTCGATGACGCCCATGATCATGCGGACAAAGGTGCGCGTCTCGTCCGATAACTCCTGCGGCGGTTCGTGGTATTGATCGAATCCCATGCGTTTACTTGTGTGAGATGCTCCGGATCGCCGGTCGATTTCAACTGACTATACCAGATGCCTGCGCGCGCGCGTGAACACATCGCGCAGCATGTTCTCGGTGAGTTTGCCGGTGGAGGTATTTTGCTGGCTGGGATGATACGAGCTGATGAGCAGCGGATAGCCGTCAGCAGTCCGGTGCTCCCGATCGTGGCCAAACGCGAACGCGGCGCGGCTGCGGATGACGCCGCGGTCCTTCAGGATCGACAGGTAGACGTTGAATGCGATCTGGCCGAGAGCGATCACGACTCGAATGTCCTGAAGGATGTCGAGCTCGCGTTCGAGATAGCGACGGCAATTCCGAATCTCGTCCGGCGCGGGCTTATTCGCAGGGGGCGCACACCGCACCGACGCCGTGACATAGGCCCCGGTCAACATCAGTCCGTCGTCCCGGCTGATGCTGTGCGGCTGGGAGGCGAAGCCAGTCTGGTAGAGCGCGCGGTACAGCCAGTCGCCGGAGCGGTCTCCGGTGAATATCCGGCCCGTCCGGTTGCCGCCATGCGCCGCCGGCGCCAGCCCGATGATGAGCAGGCGCGCGTGCGGATCGCCGAACCCCGGCACCGGCCGGCCCCAATAGTCCCAATCCAGAAACGCGCGGCGTTTTACGCGCGCTATTTCGCGGCAGTACGCGCGCAGACGCGGACAAAGCTCGCACGAAATCACTTCCTGCTCGAGAATGCGCAGCCGGTTTTCAACGCTCATGAACCGATTTCATTTTAGGAGAGCCCGATAGAAGGCCTCACGCCGATTTCTGCGATGGGCGCCGCCCTGCTGCTCTGATTCTGACGCTTGGCCTGATCAGGCCTTCCTTCGATATCGCCCCCGCCGGCCCGCAGAAGCGCGGGAGTAGAATAACCGAGAGGCGATATGCGTCGCTCGGCGCCCGCGACCTTGGCCGCCGCCTTTGCGCGGGCTCGAACCATCAACGCCAGGGCTGTCCGTCCCAACGCGACCTTCGAACCGCTGCGCCGCGGCCGCAGCGGAAAGAGTAGCCCGCGCCGCAGCGTATGACGTATCGACAATGCGCGGCGCTGCTTACAGCGTGCCTGGTTTGCGCCGCTCAGCAATCGCCCTTCGAGATCGCGCGCGGCCTTCAGAATGAGGGGCGCTATGCGGAGGCCGAAACATACTACCGGCGCGCATTAAAGTCCGATCCGCGATCGGTTCCCGCGCTCACAAACCTGGGAGTCGTGCTTGCGCGCCAGGGCAAGTATCTGGATGCAATCGCCGCCTATCGGTCCGCTCTGGCGATCGACCCGTCCGAAGCCGCCCCGAAAGTGAATCTCGCCATCGCCTATTTCCAAATCGGCGATTGCAAGTCCGCAACGCAGTGGCTTAAAAGCACGCTCGAGGCGCGCCCGGACGACCGGCGCAGTTTTCAGCTCCTGGGCGTGTGCCAGCTCGAACTGGGCCTGTTTCATGCGGCGACCCGTTCTTTCGAGCGCTTGATGCCATCCGACGATCCTTCAATTCTGCTTGGCGTTGCGACGGCGTACCTGAAGACCGGCAGGACTGCGGAGGGGCGCCGGATCCTGGACCAGCTGGTCCGAGAGCACGGCGACGACCCAGGCGTGGAAGTCGCCATTGGAATGGCGAATTTCGGCAGCGAGGAGTATAACGCGGCGTCATCGGCGTTTCGCGCCGCGCTGAAGCGAGACCCACGGAATGCCGCCGCGCATTTCTACCTCGGCGCGACGCTATTTAAACAAAGGGATTTCGACGGCGCGATTCGCGAGTGGAGAGAGGCGGTGCAGCAAAAGCCCGGCTATTTCCCGGCTGTGTTCGCGCTGGGCGCGATGCTCTCCGAGCGGCGTCAGTATCAAGAGGCGAAGCCGCTGCTGCGCAAGGCGCTCGAATTACGACCGGATCATCCCGCAATTTACTTTGAGCTGGGCAAGATCGCGGTCCATGAACGGCAACATGAGACTGCGGTCCGCTACCTGCGTGAGGCGACCCGGCTAGACCCCGGCTCGAAGCCCGCCAGCTTTCTGCTGGCGACAGCCTTACAGCGGCTTGGGCGCGACAAGGAGGCGCAGAACGAATTCGCCCGGAGCCGCAAATTGTATCAGGGCAGCGAAGCTGACGTAGTCGAGAGGGCTCTTGACGAGCCGCAACCCGGGGCTGACGCGCGTTAATTTCATCCATTGTCGGATTGACAGGCATGCAGCGATTGGATATAAGAACGCGGAGGGGTTTTCCATGTCCACTGCCAAAAATTGGCTCCACTATTTGCGAATCGCTCTGGCGCTTTGCATGCCTGCTTTCGGTCAGACGACCGGCGTAATTACGGGCACAGTCACGGACACGAGCGGCGCCGTGATACCCGGGGCGAGAGTGGTGGTTCGAAATATGGGAACCGCAGAAGAGCGGGTTGTGGAGACGAATTCCAGTGGATTCTACGTGGCTTACTCCCTTCCCGTCGGGACGTATGAAGTCGAGGCGTCGGCCAGGGGATTTAAGAAGACCACGCGCAGCAATATCCGTCTGGAGGTAGCCGAGCGGCTGGCGATCAACTTGTCGATGCCAGTTGGCGAGATCAACGAAACCATCGCCGTAACCGCGGAAGCGCCCGTGGTCGAGACGGAGAAGGGAGACGTCGGCTACTCGGTGGAAACCAAGCAAATGACCGATCTTGCGGTGAACGGGCGCACCTTCACGCAATTGCTGCAGCTTGTCCCCGGCTCATCGAGGACCATGGGCGATGAAGGCGGCGTCGCGTTCAACAGCGCCCGAGGCTTCGCCGTCAACGGGCAGCGGCCGAAATACAGCGGCGTTTCGCTGGACGGCGTGGAGAACACCGATATGGGCAGCCAGAACGGCATGTTCACCTCGCCGGGCCTTGAGACCATCGCGGAATTGCGAGTGCAGACCTCCAATTATTCGGCGGAGTACGGCACCGGCGGCGGCACGAATATCATTGTCGCCACGCGTTCCGGAACGAAGGACTTCCACGCAGCCGCTTACGAATTTTTCCGCAACAACAACCTGGACGCTCGGAATTTTTTTGCAGCGCAGGCGCCCACCTTGCGCTACAACAATTTTGGCTACCGCATCGGCGGTCCGGTGTATATCCCCGGCGTTTACAACAAGAACAAAGACAAGACCTTCTTTTTCTGGGCGCAGGAATGGCGGCGCAAGCGAACGCAGAGCATCATTCGCGCCGCAACGCCCACCGCGGCGATGCGCGCCGGAGATTTCGCGGCTGAATCCGTCCGCATCGGACAGCCCATTGTCGATCCCGATACCAAGGCGCCATTCCCGGGGAACCAGATCCCGGCGGCGCGGCTCAACCAGAATGCTCAACTGCTGCTGAAGAGCGTGTTTCCCCTTCCGAACGCGTCCGGGTTCCTGAACTTCATTGCCAACGGGCCCACGCCCGAGAACTGGCGCGAGGAGACGCTCAACGTCACGCACCAGCTTTCCAACAGCACGCAGATCATGGTGCGATTTATCCAGGACACCTGGGTCGGGCAGTATCCGACCACCTTATGGGCCAGCCAGTCCTTTCCTACTATCGCCTCCGTCGCCAATATCCCGGGCAAGAGTTTCGTAGCCAAGGCTACAAGCGTGATCAGCCCAACCCTTCTCAATGAAGTCTCCTTCGCATACGGGAGCAACTATCCGTCGCGGGACAAACGGGGAGTTACGCTGGTCGGAAATTACCTCGAGCCTGAGGGCCTGAATATTCCGCGCTTATTTCCACGAATACCGGGGCGACCCAAAAAAATTCCGAACCTGACATTTTCCGGCGGCTGGGGCAACATCGACAGCAGCTATTATCCGTGGTGGGCCCATCACAACATTACGACGTTTACAGACAATTTGTCCAAGACGGTAGGGGCGCACTCTTTGAAGTTCGGCGGCACGTACCAGTTCTCAAAAACGCCGGTGGAATCTCAGGTCAATCCCGCGGACCAGGGCGGCTTCAGCTTTAACGGAAGCTTTACGAATGATCCGATCGCTGATTTTGTGCTCGGCCGCGCCGCGAGTTACTCCGAGTTGAATAAATTACTAACTCCCAGTTATGACTATCCGCAGGTCGAGTTATACGCGCAAGATACGTGGAAAGTTAACCGACGCCTGACGCTCAACCTCGGCGTCCGCTGGTTCGGCATTCCGCATTTGCATGAGGCAAGCGATCTTATTTCGAACTTCCGTATGGATAAGTATGATCCGAAGCAGGCCGTCACCGTGCTGCCAGACGCCACGATTGTTCCGAACTCCGGAAATTTGTATAACGGCGTGCTGACTGTCAAGGACGGACTCCCGCGCAGTCTGGTTCAGAACCATTACAAGACCTTCGGCCCACGCATTGGATTTGCATGGGACCCAACCGGGCAAGGCAAGTGGTCCGTGCGCGGCGGCTACGGGATCGGCTACTACCGTGTCGAGGGCAACGACACCTATAACATGGTCAGCAATCCACCAGGCGCGCAGTTGGTGACAGTATTCAACCCGCTGCTGGATAACCCCGCCTCAGGCACGGCGGGAGCATTGCGTCCCATCGCGCTGAATGCGCTCGATCCGATTTACAACGTCCCCTATATACAGACATACAGTCTCGAAGTTCAACGCGAAATCGTGGCCGGAAATGCGATCTCCATCGGCTATGTCGGTACGCGGGGCAACCACCTGGACCGCGCCCGGAATGTGAATCAGCCGTTTCCAATCAATGGCTATGATTTCGACCCGCGACTGAACACGCGCGCCATTCCAGCCGAGGCAATCCGGCCGTTCCCCGGCTACACCAACATCACTATGCGTGAAAACACGGCGGCGTCCACGTACCACTCCCTGCAAGCCACTTACACGCGCCGTATGTCAAAGGGTCTTCTGTTTTCCGCGGCGTACACGTTCTCGAAAGCGATCGCTGATGCAAGCGACTTTGGCGAGCAGCCCCAAAATGCTTACAACCTGCGCGCCGAGCGGGCTCTGACTACCTTTGACCGGACTCACATGCTGATATTCAATTACGTGTACGAGCTGCCGATCTTCCGCGACCACTCCGGGCTTGCCGGCAAGCTGCTGGGCGGATGGCAGCTCACCGGCATCACGATGTATCAGTCCGGTACGCCGCGAAACCTCGGGCTCACCGGCGGCGCCATCGGACTCGCCACGCGTCCGGATGTGAAACCGGGCGCCGCGCTCACGTTGCCGAAGACTGTCGCGCAATGGTTCGATCCGAGCATCTTTCAGGCGCCCGCATTTGGATACTTCGGAAACGCCGGCCGCAATCTGATTCGGGGTCCGGGCATACAGGAGTGGGATATTGCGCTATTCAAGACATTCCACCTCACCGAGCGCCTGGGTTTCACGCTTCGCGGCGAAGCTTTTAACGTCTTCAATCACACAAACTTCGATGCCGTGAGCACCACCTTCGGGTCGGGCAACTTTGGGCAGGTCACCAGCGCGCGCCAACCGCGCGTGATGGAGCTGTCAGCGAAGGTGGAATTTTGAACTGACTGAGAAATATCCTCCCGCGGCGCCGGTTAGCCGCGAAACTGACTAAAAAGAAAAGCCGCCGGGGTCGCCGAGTTCGTTTTGTCGCCGGGACGCGGCGAGCAATTCTGGTTTGCAATCGTATTGACTCATGCGTATAATTCAATCATACGTATGAATGAAACAAAGATTCGAATCCTGGACGCGGCTGAACGCCTCATCGCCGAACAGGGTCTCGATGTTTCGCTGCGGGCCATTACAGCCGCCGCGGGCGTAAATCTTGCTGCCGTCAACTACCATTTCCAATCGAAGGATGCGCTGATTGATGCGATTGTGGCGCGGGCGATCGAACCGGTGAATCGCCGCCGGCTCGAAATGCTCGACGCGGTGGAACGCGAGTCGGCCGACGGACGGCTGCCGCTCGAGGGCGTTCTGCGCGCCTTCCTCTCTCCCCTGACTGAACTGGACCCCCGGGGGCGCGAACACGTCCGAGCGCTGATGGGTCGCATCTACAGCGTCCCGGACGAATTTATTCGGCGCGTTTTCGACCGGCACCTGGCTGCAATAGCCGAGCGTTTCCTGGAAGCTTTCGCACGAGCGGTTCCGGAGCTCACGGCCGAGGAGCGCGTGTGGTCCATGCTGTTCGCCATTGGAGCGGTCATTCACGTCTTGAACTGGTCCGGGACGTTGCCGCACTTGTTCAAAGACCTGGTGGATGTGTCGGACGGAAAAGCATTGACAGAGCGACTGATCGCTTTTACGGCCGCGGGCTTCCGCTCTCTTGAACATACGCGGCAACTGGAGCAGAGCCATGCTTAGTCGTTTTTTGTTGTTTCTGAGCGTCGCTGCGGCGCTGGCCCAGTCCCAGCCGGAGTTAAGAGAACGGCCGGTTGTTCTGCCGCTCAGCCTCAAACATGCCGTGGAAATCGCGCTGGCGCCCGAGGGCAATGCGCGCGTGCAGATTGCGGATGAGCTGGTGCACCAGGCCGAGGCGCGGGCGGCGGAGGCGCGCTCGGCGTTGCTTCCCAATTTCGACGCCTCCGTTTCGGAGTCCAGTCAGACGCGGAATCTCAGGGCCTTCGGCATCGATTTTCCAAGCGTTCCCGGCTTTGCGTTTCCGACCGTAACGCCGCCCTTCAACGTGTTTGACATTCGCGTGAGCGGATCGCAAAATCTGTTCGATTTTTCGAGCATTCGCCGCTTGCAGACGGCCCGAACCAGCGTGAAGTCCGTCCAGTCTGACGCTCGTGGCGCCCGTGACCAGGTGGCGGCCCAAGTGGCGCGCCTGTATCTGTCCGCCCTGCGCGCCGATGCCGCGTTAGAGACCGCCAAGGCGAATGCCGAACTTTCCGAAACTCTCCTGCGCCTGGCGAATTCGCAAAAGGCCGCGGGAACCGGAACCGGAATCGACGTCACGCGGGCGAGCGTGCAGCTTGCCAACGATCGCCAGCGGCTGCTGGCGGCCCAGAATGAACGCGAGCGCAGTCATCTTGAGCTGTTGAAGGCGCTGGGGTTGAGACTCGACGGACAGATTGAACTCACGGACGCGCTCGGTTTCAAACCTGTTGAACCGATAGCGGTTGAGCAGGCGATCCGGATCGCGCTGGAGTCGCGGCCTGAGCTGAAGGCGCAGCAGCAGCGGGAAGCCACTGCGCGCCTGAGCTACAGCGGCGTGAAGTGGGAGCGGCTGCCCTCGGTCGCTTTGTTTGGCGATTACGGATCAATCGGAACCGGTCCGGATGCGGCCGCTCCGACCCGCACTTATGGCATATCCGTGCGGCTGCCGCTGTTTGACGGCGGACGCCGCGACGCGCGACGGGCCGAATCGCTGTCGCAGCTGAAACAAGAACAGATCCACACGCGAGATCTGCGCGACCAGATCGAGCTTGATATCCGCACGGCGCTCGATTCGCTCCGGTCCGCCGAGGCGCAGGTGTCGGCCGCGCGAGAAGGGCTGGCGCTGGCGGAGCGCGAACTCGAGCAGGCGCGGCGACGCTATGAGGCGGGCGTCGCCAGCAGCATCGAGGTCACGGACGCGCAGACGCGTCTACAACGGGCGCGCGATAACCAGATCCTCGCGCTATTCAACCACAACCTCGCGCGCATCGATCTGAACAGCGCGATGGGAACCATCCAGCAGCTCATTGCTGACTACTGAGGCCGCCATGAAGAAGAGAATTATTCCCGTGGTTGCAATTGTTCTGATCGCGACAGCCGCCGTGGTCCTGTGGTCCGGAGGCTTCCGGCGGGATGACGCAAAGCGCATCCGGCTGTCGGGAAACATCGAGCTGACGGAGGTTGATATCTCGTTCAAGATTCCGGGCAAGTTGATTGAGCGCACGGTTGATGAAGGCGACGCGGTCAAAAAGGGGCAGCTGGTCGCGCGCATCGATCAACTCCAGTCGCTCCAGCAGAAGGCGGCGCAGCAAGCCAGCGTGCAATCGGCAGCCATGCAGCTGGCTCAATCGCTGACCCTGATCGCCTGGCAGAAGGCGACCATTCAGGGGGACCTCGCCATGCGCCGCGCCGAAGTCGAGCAGGCGCAGGCTCATGTCGACGAGCTGCTGGCCGGAGCGCGCCCGCAGGAGGTCGAGGAGGCGCAGGCAGCCGTCGCCGACGCGCGATCGCAGGCCGAGCAGGCGCGCCTGGACTGGGAGCGCGCGCAGACGCTCTTTAAGAACGACGACATTTCGCGCGCCCAATACGACCAGGCGCAGGCGCGCTGGAACAGCGCGCGCGCCATCCTGAAGCAGGCCGAAGAGCGCTGGCGGCTGGTGAAGGAGGGACCGCGGCAGGAACAGATCGCGGCGGCGCGGGCCGCGCTCGCCCGCGCGCAGGCGGCCCTCAGGGTGAGTGAAGCCAACGAGCTTGAAATCCGGCGCCGGGAGCAGGAGCTCTCCGCGCGCAAGGCCGAGCTCGAGCGAGCCAAGGCTCAACTGGGCGTCGCCGACTCCCAGCTTCAGGATACGACCGTCTATTCGCCCGTCGACGGAGTGGTGCTGGTGAAATCGGCCGAGGTGGGCGAAGTGCTGGCTGCGGGGGCAACCGTCGTCACCATTGGCGATCTCGATCATCCGTGGCTGCGCGGCTACATTAATGAGACGGATCTCGGCCGCGTCAAGCTGGGTCAGCGGGTCAAGGTCACGACGGATTCCTTTCCGGGGAAAGTCTACCAGGGCCGAATTTCGTTCATCGCCTCGGATGCCGAATTCACGCCCAAGCAGATCCAAACGCCGGAGGAGCGCGTCAAGCTTGTTTATCGCATCAAAGTCGACGTCGAGAACCCCAACCGGGAGTTAAAGGGCAATATGCCGGTGGATGCGGAGATCGAGTTTTAGCCGCGCAGGACGCGCCAATGAATGCAAATCAAACCATCATCCGCACAGAAAATCTGACGCGACGATTCGGCGCCTTGCCGGCGGTGGATCATTTGAATCTCGAAATCGAGGCGGGCGAGATCTTCGGACTGGTCGGGCCGGACGGCGCCGGCAAGACGACTACGCTGCGGATGCTCTGCGGCCTGCTCGATCCCACGGAAGGTCGGGCTATTGTAGCCGGCCGGAATGTTTCCGAAAACGTCGACGCGGTGAAGGACCAGATCGGTTACATGGCGCAGCGCTTCGGTCTGTATGGCGACCTGACGGTGGAAGAAAACATGGATTTTTACGCGGAGCTGTTCGGCGTCATGGACGGGGAGCGCGCGGCTTTAAAGGCGCGTCTGCTGCGAATGACGCGCATGGAACCGTTTGTTTCACGGCCTGCGGCGAAGCTCTCCGGCGGCATGAAGCAAAAACTGGCGTTGATGTGCACGCTGCTCCACCATCCCCGCATTTTGTTTCTGGATGAGCCCACGAATGGCGTCGATCCGGTCTCCCGGCGCGATTTCTGGGCAATTCTGTATGAGCTGGTCCAGCGCGGGCTCACGGTGTTGATCACCACTGCATATCTGGATGAGGCAGAGCGGTGCAATCGGGTGGGCCTGATATATCGCGGCCGCCTGATCCAGTGCGATACGCCTTCGGCCCTGCGCACCAGGATGCGGGAAGAATGCTACGAGGTCGCCGCTCGAGATCGCGAGGCGGCGCGCGGGCGGCTTGCGCGCGAACCCGGCGTTGTCAGCGTTGAGCCGTCCGGCGCCACGCTGCACCTGTTTTTGGATCCGGCCGTCACCTCGGCCCAACGGGTGCGCAGCGCGGCGCCGGAGGCCGAGTTTCGCCGGATCATTCCTTCGCTCGAAGATGTTTTCATCGCCGAAGTCAGAAAGCAGGAGGCCGGTCGTGCCGCTGGAACCTGAGGGCGACGCCGTGAAAACCCGCGAACTGTTAAAGCGCTTTGGCGATTTTGTCGCCGTTGATCATGTCACCCTCCAGGTCCGCCGCGGCGAAATCTTCGGCTTCCTTGGCCCAAACGGCGCAGGCAAGTCCACCACCATCCGCATTCTTTGCGGGCTGCTTTCACCCACCAGCGGCGAGGCGACCGTCGCCGGATTCGATGTGCGCACGCAGCCGGAGCAGATCAAGCAGCACATCGGATACATGTCGCAGAAGTTTTCGCTGTATGACGATCTCACGGTTGAGGAAAACATCGAGTTCTTCGCCGGCGTCTACGGCGTTCCGGAGGAGCGCCGCCGTAAGCGCAAGCAATACGTGCTTGAAATGGCCGGCCTCACCGAGCAAAGGACTACGATGACGCGGCTGCTTGCCGGCGGCTGGAAGCAGCGCCTGGCGCTGGGCTGCGCGATTCTGCATGATCCACCGGTTCTTTTCCTTGATGAGCCGACCTCGGGGGTCGATCCCATCGCACGGCGCGGCTTTTGGGAACTGATTTATCAACTGTCGGCCGCGGGCCGGACGATCTTTGTCAGCACGCACTACATGGACGAGGCCGAGTACTGCCACCGGCTTGCGCTGATGTATCGGGGCAGAGTGGTTGCGCTGGGCGCTCCCGCCGAACTGAAGGCGGCGCTGGCGGGGCGCGAGATTATATACCTGGAGCCCAGCGACATTCCGGCCGCGATGACAGCGCTCCAAAACCGTTCGGGAATTTTCGACGCCGCGGTATTTGGCGCGGGGCTGCACGTTGCGGTGGACAGCGCCGAATCCGCGATTCCGCACATTCGCGCGGCACTCTCAAACGCCGGCATTCCGGTGCGCCGTCTTGAAGTGATCGATCCCTCCATGGAGGACGTCTTTGCCGCCGTCATCGAAAAGGAGGAACAGATCCGGTGAATCTGCGACGCACGCGCGCCATTGCGAAGAAGGAGTTTCTGCACATCCTCCGCGACGTCCGCAGCCTGATTGCGGCCATCGCCCTGCCCATGGTGATGCTGCTGCTGTTCGGTTGGGCGCTGAGTCTCGATGTCGACCAGATCCCCACGGTGGTGCACGATCTGGACAACACTCCGCAGAGCCGCGATCTGGTTCAGGCCTTCTCTGGATCGCGGTATTTCAAGGTGATCGGGTATGCGACGGACGCACGCGCGATTGACCGGTCGATTGATCGCGGGGAGGCCCTGCTCGGCCTCACAATCCTGCCCGGCTTCGGCAGAAGAGTTCAGTCCGGAAAACAGGCCGATGTGCAGCTCGCTTTCGATGGCAGCGATTCCAATACGGCGTCGATTGCCCTCGGGTATGCTGACGCCTTAATTCAAGCGTACTCCTTCGGGCTCAAGTCGGATGCTCAAAGGAAATTCGGCGGAGGAGAGCTGAAGCCGGCTGTCGATGCGCGCGTGCGCGTGTGGTATAACACCGATCTCAAATCAAAGAACTACATCATCCCCGGGTTGATCGCCGTGATACTTATGATCATCACGGCGAACCTGACATCGCTCACGATTGCGCGCGAGTGGGAGAACGGGACGATGGAGCAGTTGCTGTCCACGCCGGTGCGGCCGGCGGAGCTGGTCCTTGGCAAGCTATCAGCCTACTTCGCGCTCGGATTCACAGATCTGGTCATCTGCGTGGTGGTTGGCGTTTTCGTGTTCGGCGTGCCGTTGCGGGGGAATATATTGTTGCTGTTCACTGCTTGCTGTGTATTCCTGTTCGGAGCTCTCTGCCAGGGGATCCTGGTCTCGGCCGCGACCCGGTCGCAGCTGATGGCCTACCAGCTGGGCTCGTTC
>Ga0209581_1001704_pt1 | contig 24053 bp, 16 predicted proteins | sample Coa_R2_FD_187160 | JGI IMG/M metagenome (GOLD analysis project Ga0209581, IMG submission 187160) | Surface soil microbial communities from Centralia Pennsylvania, which are recovering from an underground coalmine fire - Coalmine... | ecosystem: Environmental > Terrestrial > Soil > Unclassified ...
GCCGATCGTGGGCTGGCGGGCTTGCGCCTTCAGGTGCGGCCAGCGCGCTTCGGGCGGCACCCAGAAGATGTTGAGCGCGCGGTATTCGTCCGGGTCTTCCGGATCGGCGCCCTGCGCCTGCTCGGCGACGAGCTTCGCGTGCTGTTGCTCGAAGGCATCCGAGATGTACTTGAGGAAGATCAGGCCGAGCACGACGTGCTTGTACTCGGCGGCGTCCAGGTTGCCGCGCAGGGCGTCGGCCATTTTCCACAGTTCGGCCTCGTAGCCGACGGTGGCGGAAGTCGTATCCGGCTTGCCCGTGTTGTTCTTTTGCTTGGCTTTGGGCTCGCGCATCCGGTCCTTTCGCGGGCGGTGGAAAGTCGTCCGGCAGTATAACTTTCCGGCTCCGTGGCGCTGAGCGCAGCGAGATCGTCGATGAAGGCGACGGCATCGGCGTGCGCTCATGGACGCTGGTCTACAAGCCAGCCCGGCGCGGTGGAGTTCGTGTCGGTGTGATGAACCGGCATGCGCCGGCGGATGGTCGGCGTCGGTTCCATGGGCGGGGGCGCGCTGGCCCTGCGGCGGTCATGCCCACGCCGCTCCCGGTGCGGCGCAAGCGCGCCGCGACGCGCTCAACGAGCCGGAAGCCGCAAGCAATGCTTGCGGCTTCCGGCTCCACTGGCCAGCCCCTTCGGTTGAGCGCCGACCACGCGGCTTGGTTTCAGGAGGTGGACGGCAAAGCGGCGTGCACGCGGTTCAGAACGAGTAGCGGAGGTAGGTTTCGAAGACGTCGCGGTCGCGCCACAGGTTGTCGCGCCCGCCGCCGAAGTAGGTGGTGTAGGCGAACTCGCCGGTGAGGTTGGACAGGTAACGCCAGCCCAGGCTCGGCGTCAGGCGGCGGCTGTTCCTGACGAAGTTGTTGAGCGGCAGCGGCGTGATGCCGTCGACGTCGTGGTCCCAGCGCAGGCCGGGTTCCAGCGTCAGCCCGCCGAGCAGCACGTCGTTGTAGGTGGCGCGCGCGAGCAGTTTGTAGCCCCAGGAGTTGGCGGTGGGATAGCCGCCGGGCTGCTGCGGCACGTTGAACAGCAGGCTCTCCTGCGCGGTGTTGGGCTGCCAGGTGGCGGGGCCTTCGTAGGCCAGCGTCGCGGGGCTCTCCAGATCGTGCACGCGATCGCCGGCCACTTCCGCGATCAGGGTGAGCTGGTTCCAGCGCAACCAGTCGCTGCCGCCGATGACCTTGGTGAAGCCGAAGTCGAGCTGGCTCACCTTCTTGCGCCGCCAGCCGCGGATGTACTGGCCGCCCAGCGCTTCGCCGGCCACCGGCGCGAGCTGGCTGGGCGCGCCGAGCGTGGCGAGCTCGGATTCCACCGAACTCAATTGCAGCGGCTGATTGGGCTTGTAGCTGTATTCGCCCTGGAAGGCGATGCCCCAGAACAGCGTGGTGTTGAAGGAGAAGCCGTACATGTGCACGTCTTCGGGATACTCGGCGAAGTAGCGCGCGCTGGCTGCCGAGACGTTGCCGCTGGCGGCGGAGATCGTGCTGAACACCGGCAGGCGTTCGTGGTAGTTGGCCGCGTACAGCGCGGCGTCCATGTCGTTGAGGAAGGGCACGCTGAAATGGAAGGCGCCGCCGTACTGGCCGCCGTTCTTGGGCCGGCGGTCCACGCCGCGCGGAATGGTCCCGCCGTAGGGCACGCAGGTGGTCGGCGTGACGAGGTTGTTGCCGCCGGTGGCGCTGCAGTCGGTGCCGGGCGGCGAGTTTTCGGGGGCGCGGCCGAAGCTGATGTCGCCCGCCACGCCGCCCAGGCCGGCGAAGTCCTGGTCCGGGATCGGATAGAAGCTGCCCGCCGCATCCGGCAGCGTGGGCAGGAATTTCCACTGGTAGAAGCCTTCGACGCTGGTGTTCTCGGTGAGCGTGAGGGAGACCAGCGCCTGGGGCACGGGGATCACGAACTCGCTGATCTCGGCGCCGGGTAGGCGCGCCTTGCTGGCGTCGATCGACACCAGGCTATTGAGACCGTTGAGCACCAAGGTGGATTCGCCCCAGTTGACGATCTGCTTGCCGACTTTCAGGTTCAGGCTGTGGCCGAAGACCTCGAAGCTGCCGTAGGCGTACAGGTCGAGGATGCTGCCGGCATGACCCAGGTGATCGCGGTTGTTTTTCTGTCGCGCGTCGTAGGCGGCCAGACCGTATTCCTTGCCCGGTCCGTAGTTGGCGCGGTTGAAATAAGTCTGGTTCTGCAGCACCGGATCGTAGTCGTAATAGCCGCGCGCGAAGAAGCCGAAGTTTTTGTAGCTCAGGGTCAGGGCGGAATTGAGTTTCAGCGGCGCGGCCACCACGTCGCCCGCGTCGCGGAAGGCGAGTTCGCCGTCGTCCACGTTGGTGGAATACGCCTTGCCGCCGTTGGCGATGCCGATGTAGGTCGGGTCGGCGCCTTGGGTGCGGACCGCGACCCCGCTGGTCACGCGCGTGGTGAGATCGATCCCCAGGTCTCCGAGCTGCCAGTCGAGCGCGAGCGCGCTGCCGCTCGCCACCAGGCCGAGCGCCGCGGCGAGCCGCGCGATCGGAAGAGTGCGGGACATTTCGTTCTCCTTGACTTGCTTGCGAGCGCGATTCATGGGCAGCTGCCTCCCACCGGCAGGCATTTGCCGTCGGAGGCGAGGAAGGCCGCCGCCTCGCTTTGCATCTCCTGCGTCACCGCCGGAAAGCCGCTGGGATCGAGCACCGAGCCGTGCGTGCCGACCGCGAACTGCACCACTGCGTGGATGCCGTTGGGATCGAGACGCACGTCTGGTGTCATCACCGGCGGCGTGAGCGGGCCGATCACGTCCAGGCCCATCGCCTGGTACAGCGCATCGGTGCCGGACAACTCGCGCGCTTCCACGGTCACGTCCTGCGTGGCGCTCGCTGGGCAAGCCGCGAGCAGCGCGCTGGTGGAGAAGATGCCCTCCGGCAGCGGGCTGGGACAGGTCGAGGGCGCGTTGTTGGGCACCACGGTGTCGCCCCGCACTTCGATCAGGTCGATGGCGTGGGCCGCCCGCGCGGCGGCGGCATAGTTGATCGGGTCGCCGGAATCCACCACGGTCTGGGCGAAGCGCAGGAAAGTCTCGTAGTCGTCGCTGCCTTCCGCCACGCCGGCGGCGGCCAGGCCGGCGGAGATGAGCGGACCGAAGCTCTTGGAAGCGTCCAGCAGCCCGACCAGTCCGCCGCCGGGATTGGCCAGCACCGCGGCGCGCAGCGCGCCGTCCACGGCGAGCAGGGGTGTGCCGACGATGGCGCCGAGCGAGTGTCCGAAGAAGTAAATGCGCGTCGGATCGACGTCCGGCGTGCCGTCGCCGTCCAGGTCGAGCGTGGTGACGGTGCGGCTGAGCGTGACGAGATCGGCCACCGCCTGGCGGTTGTTGTCGCGGCTGGTGATGAGGCTTTGCAGGTTGATGAAGTAGGTGCCGGAGGGGTCGATGTGGCCGTCCGGGCCCGGCGCGCCGCTCGCGTTGTTTTCCAGATCGAGATCGAAAGTGCGTTCGCCGGTCATCAAGGCCGCGGCCGGCGTGTTGGCGAACAACTGGTTGCGGTAGAACGGATTGCCGGGATCGGTGATGCCGTGCAGCGGCAGGTCGATCGCCACCGCCACGAAGCCGGCGCGCGCCAGACCGTCGGCCACCGCGAAGACGTTGGTGCGGTTCTGGGTGATGCCGTGCTGGAAGATCACCACCGGCCAGCCGCCGGCGGGCTTGGACAAGCCGGTGGCCTGCGCGTCCGGCGCCGTGACCAGCACCGGCACGGTCTGGGTCGAGCGCGGCACCGGCACCGGGAAGCAGGCGGTGGTGCTGGCGCTGGGTTGCAGCCTCACGCCGTTGACGGTGGCGCCCATGGCGAAGGCCGGGCAGGGCACCTGGCCCAGAAACTTCCCATTCGGGTCGGGCTTGCTCGGGTCGGCCTGCCAGTAGCCCGACAGCGGCGCGGCGGGATTGCTTGGGGTCGGCGTCTGCAAGTAATACGGCAGCGTGGTGACGCCGGCGTAGATATCGGCCAGGCCGAAGCCCTGCGTGGCCTGGGTGGTCAGCCCCGTGTTGGCCACCCGGATCAGCCCCGGGCTCGCGTTCTGTGCGACGACGTTCAGGCTGTTGCCGATCGACTGGGTGGTGAAGCTCCAGGCGAGCACCAGTTGGTCGGCCGGAATGCCGGCCTGGCCCAGCGCCTGCACCACCGGGTAGATGAGCTGCGAGCGCAGCGCTTCGAGCTGCGCCTTCTGCGCATCGGTGAACCGGGCGAGCGCCGGATCGTTCTGCTGGGCGACCGGCGTGCCGCTGGCCACGATGCGGAATTCGTCGGAGGCGATCACGCCGCCGCCCTGCAGCGTCTTCATGCCTTGGGTGAGCGCGAGCAGGTAGCGCGTGGCCGGTTTGAGCGGCTTGAGCGGCGTGATCAAAAGCCGCGAGCGCTGGCTGCTGATCGGCGTCTGCTGCTGGGACACCGGATCGGTGGCGGTGGCGTTTTCGTTGCTGACCGTGAAATCCACGCCCGGCTGCAAGGCCGTGCCGGTGCTGCTATCGATGAAGACGATGTGCGCGGGCACCGTGCGGTAATCGAGCTGCCCGGCGACGTCGGCGAAAATCGAAGCGGTGGTGGAAAAACCGTCGAGCAGGTTGGCGTCGGACAGCGGCGCCGGCAGGCCGGGGATGTTCAGCGTCGGCGCGGAAAAGCCCTCGAACAGCCCGTCGAAGGGAAAGGGGATGATCGGATTGCTGGCGTTGACCGGATCGAACAGCACCAGCGAGTCGAAGGTCTGCGGCTGCTTGCCGACGTCTCCCTGACCGCCGCCACAGCCGGCGAGCGCGAACGCCAACAGCGCCGCGGCCGGCGCAGGCAGGAAAAAGGATCTCCACGAGCGCATGGACCACTCCTCCGGGCACGAAAGTTGTTCTGCTTGTCTGCGGACGAGGCCCGCAGTGCGCCAATTTTTATACAGCCGACGCGCCCTTCGGCCGCGGCCCGACGAACGGCGCGAATCGCCTGCCGAGGCTTACGCCGCGCTCATCAGCTCGGCGATGCGTTCTGGCAGGCGCCCGTCCGCGGGCACCAGCAGTTGCAGCGGCGTGCGCCGCCGCAGCACGTCCTCCGGGGCGCGCGCCATCTCCTCGCGTGCGGCGAGCACGACCTCGGCGGCGAGGATCGGCGCTTGCGGGTGCAGCCGGGCGGCCCAGCGCGGATTCTCGTCGAGCAGGGCGTGAATGCGCGCCACGCGCGTGCCGTGGCGCAAGCTGAGCCAGTGCGCCGCTTCCGGGTCCACGCCGCGGCGCTGCAAGCCGGCGACCGCTTCCGCCTGCCAGCCGGTGAAATCCCCCAGCGCCGCGACTTCGTGCGGCGCGCCGGGCAGCGGCTGCCGGTCGGTGCGCGTGGGCAGCGCCGCGCGCCCGAGCGCGGCCAGGATGCGGTCCACCACCTGCACCGCGTCGCAGCGCGCGGTGGTGTACTTGCCGCCGAGCGGCCACAGCAGCCGCGGCCGCGGCTCGTGCAGCACGAACTCGCGGCTGACCGCGGACAGCTCCGCAGCCGCTTCGTCCTGCAGCGCGCGCACGCCGGCGAAGGACGCGATCACGTCCGCCGCCCGCCAGCGCAGGCCGGGCAGCCGCGCGGCCACGGCGTGCAGCAGATAGCGCGTTTCCTCCGCCGTCGGCGGGCTCTCGTCCGGCGTGGCCACCGCGCGCTCGGTGGTGCCGACCAGGCTGCGTCCGTACCAGGGCACGACGAAGAAGGCGCGGCCGTCCTGCGGCGCGATCAGGGTGAACGCCTCGCTGCAACCGGCGATGGCGGGCAACACCAGATGCACGCCGCGGATCAGTTTGCTGCGAGGCAGGGGATTCGAAGCACGGCGCAACAGTTCGCGCGCCCAGGGGCCGGCGGCGTTGACCGTGCAGGCGGCGTGTAATGCGAAACGCGCGCCGGTTTCCGTATCGCGCACGCGCGCGCCGCACACCTCGCCGGCGCGCTCCAGCAGCTCCAGCGCTTCGAGGTTGTTGGCGCACACCGCGCCGGCGCTCTGCGCCGCGGCGACGACGAACAGAACCATGCGCGCGTCGTCTTCCTGGCAGTCGCCGTAACGCAGTCCGCCGCGCAGGCCATCGCTTTCGAGATAGGGATGCGCGGCGAGCAGCCGGCGGCGCGACAGCGACTTGAAGCGCGGCACCGGCTGCTTGCCGGTGGCGAGGAAATCGTAGAGCGTCAGTCCCGCCAGAAGCTGCAGGCGGCCGACGCGCGAGTCGCGCCACACCGGCACCACGAAATCCAGCGGCCGCACCAGGTGCGGCGCCAGGCGCGCGAGCACGCGCCGCTCGGCCAGCGCATGGCGCACCAGCCGGAACTCGAAATGCTCGAGATAGCGCAAGCCGCCGTGGATCAGCTTGCTCGAGCGGCTGGACGTGCCGGCGGCCCAGTCGCGCTTTTCGATCAGCGCCACCGACAGGCCGCGCAGCGCGGCGTCGTAAGCGATCCAGGCGCCGTAGATGCCGCCGCCGATCACCAGCACGTCGAAGCGCCGCTCGCGCAGCGCGCGCACATCGCGGACCAGCGGGAAGGCGGCGGGCACGGCGGCTCAGTCCGGCGAGGCCGATCCTTGCACCGCGCGCACCGCCGCAAGCCAGCGTTCGAGCTGCTGGGCGCCGGCCGCGTCGATGCGTCGCGCGGCGAGCGCATCGGCGATCGACAGCCGCGGTGCGGTGTTGTGCGCCGCAAGCCGCGCTTCTAGCGCTTCGCCGGCGAGCGTGGCTTCCAGCGCCTGCGCGAGCGCCGCGCAGCGCGGGCCGGCCGCGCGCAGCTGGGCGCGCAGGCGTTCGGCCTCGAGCGACGCCTGCGCCAGCCGGCGGTCGGTCGCAGCGTCCGGCTGGCGCGGCCCGCGTCCGAGCGGAAACACCAACCAGCGCGCCACCCGCGCAAGCCAGGGCGATGCGAGCTGGCGCAACACGCGGTCCAGCGCGTCCTCCGCCGCGCGGCAGGCGTCGTCGCAGATGCGCGTCAGCAGCGCGCGCTCCTCCGCCGGCGCGCCGCGATCGGCGTGGTGTTTGAGCGCGGCGCTCGCCAGCCACAGTTGCGCGGCGGCGTCGCCCAGTCCGGTGGTCAGGCTCAGGCGCGCCGCCGTGCACCGTGCGCGCGCCGCGGTGCGGGGTCGGCGTGAAGCGAGATCGAGCGCCAGGCGGCCGAGGGCGAGATCGGCGGCGAAGGCCAGCGCCGCGCTGGTGCGGTCGATGCGACGGATGACGGCGCGCTGCGCAGCGTCGCGGCCGGGGGAGGTGAAGAACACGCTGCGGCTCAAGCCGAGGACGAGCGCACGCACCGCGGTGTGGGCGAGATGGCCGAGATGCTCGCGCAAGGCGGCGTCGAACTGTTCCAAGGCCCGCGCGGCCTGGGCCTCGCGCGCGGCGGCCAGCGCGCGCACGAAGGCGCGATGGCCGCGCAGCACCACCGCCGTATAGCGCTGGGCCCGCGCCAGGCACGGCGGCGTTTCCGTCTCGTCGTCGGCGTGCGCCGTGCCGGCCGGCACGCCCAGCGCGGCGGCAGCGGCGACGAGCTCCGCACGCTGTTCGGCGGCGAGGCTCGCGGCGAAGGCGGCGACCGCCTGCGGCGGCTCGCCGCGTTCCAGCGCCTGCGCCGCGAGCGCGGCCATCGCCTGGGCCGCGCCGGCGCGGGCGGCGAGCAGCGCCAGCGCTTCCTGCGCCGCCGGCTGGGTTCCCGTCGCCGCGCTCCAGGGCGGATGGATGCGGGCGCGGACGGCCGCGACGGTCTGTATCCAGCGCGCGAATTCCTCGTGCCGCCTGGGGATGAGGGCGGCCATGGCGAGGGCCTGGGCTTCGTTCCAGTTGGCGTGACCGAGGCCGATGTTTTCGATGCCGCCGATCACCGTCTCCAAATCCACGCACAGCTCGGCGGCGCCGAGGACGCCGGCTTCCACGCGCAGGCCGGGCGTGTCCGCCGGGAGCAGGACCGCGCTCGGCCCGCCGCGACCGCCGATCAAGCGCCGCGGGTCCTTAAGCCAGACTCGCAGGCCGTAGAGGTCCGCGGTCGCCGCAAGCGGCGCGTCCAGACGCAGACGCAGCGCGGGACGCGTGCCGGTTTCGTCTTCGAGCGCGATGACCTCGCCGTCGCCGGCCAGGGGCTGCGGGCTTCCGGCGAGGCGGCATTCGCCGCGCAGCAAGGGCGCCAGCCAGCGGCGCTGCTGGGCGGGGGTGCCGTGACGGCGCAGCAGTTCGATCCAGGCCAGTACGGAGGGGGACGTCTCTGCGTTCGCTTCGATCCCGCCGTCCGCCGACGCGTCGCCGGGCGCGGGAAGCGGATCGGACTTCGTGGGCGGCGACGTTTTCGCTGCGGACAGGAAGCCCGACCAGTCGGGCCGGCCGCTCAGCAGTTCGGCTTCCCAGCCGCTGCCGCTCGGAGCAAGGAGCTGCGCGAGCAGATCGGCGTCCAGGCGCGCGAGCGCGCGCCGGAAGCGGGCGAGCAACGGCCGCGCCAGCCATTCCTGGCGCAGCGGCGCAAGGCCGAACAGAAGCAGCGCCGCCAGCCACAACGCGGCGAGCAGCGCGAACAACAGCGGCATCCCGCCGAACAGCCCGAAGAGCAGCAGCGCCAGGCCGTACACCGCGGCGGCGACGCGCCCGCCGGGGCGCCACCAGGCGAGCAGCGCCGCGGCGATGAGCGCCAGCAGCAGCCAGAACATGAGGGCTCAGGGCGAGCTTTCGCTGCGCTGGCGCGCCGCTTCGAACTCGTCGCCCGGCTGCCAGCCGATCGTCGCGTTCGCCGTCATCGCCTGCCAGCCGAGCGCAAATCCGAAGCGCGCCAGCTTGGCGTCGGCGGTGAAGTCCATGCTCGGACGGTACTCGTCGCTGGGCCGGTGATAGCGATGCGCGACGTAGTCGTCCTCCTGCGCCTTGCCCCATTCCGGCGGATGGCCGGCGAACTTGATGCCCGTGTTGATCGAGAAGGCAGGAATGCCTTCGCGCGCGAAGCTGAAGTGGTCCGAGCGGTAGTAATGCCCGGCGCCGGGTTGCGCGTCGGGCTCGATGGCCAGGCCGAAGGCTTGTGCGGTGCGCTCCACGACGGGGTAGAACGTGGTGCGCTCGGCGCCGGTGACGGTGACCGATTGCGGGTCGCCGATCGGCGGCACCGCGTCGTAGTTGAGATCGAGCGCCACGCGCGCCGGCGGAAACGGCAGGTGCTGGCCGAGATAGCGCGATCCCAGCAGGCCTTTTTCCTCGGCCGTCACCGCGGCGAACAGCACCGGCTGCGGCGCAGGCTGCGCGGCGCGGGCGTAGGCGCGCGCCAGCTCCAGCAGGATGCCGCAACCGGTGGCGTTGTCCACCGCGCCGTTGTAGATCGCATCGCCCGGCAGGTTCGGATCGATGCCGAGGTGGTCGTAGTGCGCGGTATAGATCACCGCCTGCCTGGGCGCGCCGGCCTGCGTGCCGGGGAGGAGGCCGAGGACGTTGCTGGATTGGAAACGCCGCACCTTGGACACGAGGTGCGCGACCAGATGCACCGGCAGTTCCACCGGCTTGAACTCGCGCGTATTGGCCGCGGCGAATTCCTGGTCGAGATCGAGGCCGGCGGCGGTGAACAGCAGCCGCGCCACCTCGAGCTGGATCCACGAGGCCGCTTCGAGTTGCGGCGCGGCGTCGTCGGCCAGATAAACCTGTTCGTTGCTCCACGAACTCCTCACCACGTCCCACGGATAGCTGGCGAGGTCGGTGCGATGGATGATCAGCGCGCCTACCGCGCCGCGGCGCGCGGCCTCCTCGTACTTGTAGGTCCAGCGGCCGTAGTAGGTCAGCGCCGGTCCGTTGAAGAACTTGGGATCGTCCGACGTCGGTTCGTTGACGATCATCAGCAGCACCTTGCCGCGCAGGTCGGCGCCCTTGTAATCGTCCCAGTTCCATTCCGGCGCCTTGATGCCGTAGCCGACGAACACGATCGGCGCGTCGATGTCCACCACCGGCGTGCGCGTGGCGTTGTTGGTCACGTAGTCGTCGCCCGCTTTGAGCGGGATCGCGTCGCCCTGCGCGGGTTGGAGCGCGAACGTGGTGTCGGGCTGGGTCTGCACGCCGACGAAGTTCACGTTCTGGAAATAGCCGCCGTGGTCGCCGGCGGGTTTGAGGCCGTAGAGCGCGAACTGCGTGGCGATGTACTTGGCGGCGAGTTCGCCGCCGCGCGTGCCCGTGCCGCGGCCTTCCAGCAGATCGTCGGACAGGAAGCGCACGTGGGCGCGGATGCGCTCGGGATCGATGTCGCGCAGCGCCGCCGCCGCCTCGGGCGGCAGGCCCAAGGCTTCGGCCGGACGATCGCTGGGGCTCGGCGCCGGATTCTGGGCGTGGACCGCGGCCGCCGCGCCCAGGCTCAGGGCGAGGGCGGCGAAAAAGTTCTTGTTCATGCTGGATCTCTTCGGCAAGCGGGGGCTACGGCGCGGCGCTTGCAGTCAGCGCCGGCGCCGATCGTGAGAAAATGCAGAATAGGAAAAACGCCGCACTCCGACAATGCCGACCGCCCGCGAATATTCCGCCGCCGATCGCTGGCTCATGCGCCTGCAGGAGCGGCTGCGCGGCTTGCAGCGCGCCACGGCGGACCCGCCTCCCCCCTATCCCGCCGAGCGCCTGCCGGAAGCGGCGCTGAGCGGGGAGCAACGTCGCCGGGCCGCGGGCCTGATGCGCGTCAACCACGCGGGCGAGATCGCCGCCCAGGCGTTGTACCAGGGCCAGGCGCTCACCGCGCGCGACGCCTTGGTGCGCGCGCATCTGCGGCGCGCTGCGGCCGAGGAGCGCGCGCATCTTGATTGGTGCGAACGGCGCCTGCGCGAGCTGGGCGATCGTCCGAGCCGGCTCAGCCCGCTGTGGTACGCGGGATCGCTGGCCATCGGCGCGGTGGCGGGCCTGGCCGGCGACCGCTGGAATCTCGGCTTCGTCGAGGAAACCGAACGCCAGGTGGTCGAGCATCTGCAAGACCACCTCGGCCGCCTGCCGGCGGAGGACCGACGCAGCCGCGCGGTGGTTGAGGCGATGAAGGCCGACGAAGCCCGTCACGGCGCCGAAGCCGCCGCCGCCGGCGCGCACCCGCTGCCGCCGCCGGTGCGCCGGCTGATGGCCGCGGTGGCCCGAGTCATGAAGTTCGGGGCGTACCGGATTTGATCAGCGCTGGATGTTGCGCCCGTAGAAGATTTCCATGATCTCGTGGTTGACGCGCTCGCGGATGCGCTTGGCCTCGCGCGGCGGCAGTTCCGAGACGCCCTCGCCGAACAGGTAGGTGTCGAGATCGAGTTCCTTGAGCCGCATCTTGGTGTGGAAGATGTTTTCCTGGTAGACGTTGACGTCCACCATGTCGTAGCGGTCCTTGATGTCGCGCGAGATGAAGTTCTGGATCGAGTCGATGGAATGATCGATGAAGTGCTTCATGCCGCGTACGTTGCGCGTGAAGCCGCGCACGCGGTAGTCCATCACCACGATGTCGGACTCGAACGACTTGATGAGGTAGTTGAGGGCCTTGAGCGGCGAGATCTTGCCGCAGGTGGAGACGTCGATGTCGGCGCGGAACGTGGAGATGCCGGCATCGGGATGCGTCTCGGGATAGGTGTGGACCGTGATGTGGCTCTTGTCCATGTGCATCACCACGTCTTCCTTGTCCACGTGTGGCACGTGCAGGCCGTCGTGGTGGCCTTCCGAGATCAGCATGGTGACGGACGCGCCCTGCGGGTCGTAGTCCTGGCGCGCGGTGTTGAGGATGTTGGCGCCGATGATGTCGGCGACCTCGGTCAAGATGGTGGTGAGGCGCTCGGCGTTGTAGGCCTCGTCGATGTACTCGATGTATTCCTGCTGGTGCTGCTGGCTGCGCGCGTAGCAGATGTCGTAGATGTTGAAGCTCAAGGTCTTGGTCAGGTTGTTGAACCCGAGCAGCTTGAGCTTGGGGTTATTGGTGGGTTTCGCCAACGCCTCGCTCCCGCACCGGCGCCCGCCGGATCAAAAAAGATGCGAATTATGTATCAAGTCCGCGCGTCGTGGGGATGATCGGCAGCCGGCGGCGCCGCGGAGTCGGCGCGCAGCTCGTAGCTGTGCGTCACCTCGGCGGCCTTGGCCAGCATGATCGAGGCCGAGCAATACTTCTCGGCGGAAAGCTGCACCGCGCGCCGCACCTGGTGTTCCGCAAGGCCCCGTCCCGCGACGACGAAGTGCAGGTGGATCTTGGTGAACACCTTGGGATCGGTGGCCGCGCGTTCGCCGGAAACCCGCACTTCGCAGCCGGCGATCGGCTGACGCGCCTTCTTCAGGATGTGCACGATGTCCACCGCCGAGCAGGCGCCGGCGGACAGCAGCATCAGCTCCATCGGCCGCGGCCCCAGATTGCGGCCGCCGATGTCCTCCGGGCCGTCGATCACCAGCGCGTGGCCGCTGCCGGTCTCGCCGACGAAGGCCGCGTTTTCCACCCATTTGATGCGCGCCTGCATGCTTGGTCCCCGCTTCCGGAACTTGTGCTATTTTCCCCGACTATACGGCTTGCGGCGGGTTTTGGAGTGGCTCGGCGAGCCGCCGCGCGCCGTGGGATCGGGAGGATCGAGAGGACTGCCGTGCTACACAAACCCGTGGTGCAGGCTTTCGTGCAGGCGGCGCACAAGCGCAGCTATCCGCCCAAGCACACCATCGTCCACGCCGGCGACGAACCGCACACCCTGTACCTGATCCTGGAAGGCTCGGTCAGCGTGCTGGTCGAGGACGACAACGGCCGCGAGCTGGTGCTGGCCTATCTCAACCCCGGCGAGTTCTTCGGCGAGATGTGCCTGTTCCCGGAGCAGAAGGTGCGTACCGCCATCGTGCGCACGCGCAGCGCCACGCTGGTGGCGGAGATGGGCTACGAGGCGTTCCGCGGCTTTTCGCGCGAGCATCCCGACATCATGTATGAAGTCGCCGGCCAGCTCGCCATGCGCCTGCGCGACACCAGCCGGCGGCTGCGCGATCTGACCTTCCTCGACGTCGCCGGCCGCCTGGCGCACACCCTGCTGGATCTGACCCGGGAACCCGACGCGCAGCCGCATCCCAAGGGCACCGTGGTGCGCATCAGCCGCCAGGAATTGGCGCGCATCGCCGGCTGCTCGCGCGAGATGGCCGGCCGCGTGCTCAAGAAACTGGAGGAGGACGGACTGGTCGCCACCCAGGGCCGCAGCATCGTGGTGATGAGCGGCAGCGGCGCGCGGCTGGCGGACTACCGCGGCGCGCCCGAGGCGGAGCCCGCCTGACTCAGAGCCTGTGAAGAACTGCACGTCCCGTGCATTTCTTCCCTCGCAAGTCCGGTCCACGCCCGGACTTGCTCTACGCGCATCAAGCTTCTGCGGGCCTGATTCGCGTCCGGCCCTCCCTGGCCGGCCTGAGCGCTTGAAACATTCACAAGCGCTCAGGCCGCGAGCAAGGCGCGCAGGGCCGCGCCCGGATTGGCTTGGCGCATCAGCGACTCGCCGATCAGATAGCGCCGCACGCCGGCCTGGGCGAGCCGCTCGAGATCCGCGCGCGTGGCGAGACCGGATTCCGCCACCACGGTGCAGCCCGCCGGCAGGCGCGGCAGCAGTTCGAGCGTCGTTTCCAGGCGGGTTTCGAAGCTGCGCAGGTTGCGGTTGTTGATACCCAGCAGCGCTCCGGGCAGCAGTTGCGCCTGGAGCACCGTTTCGAGTTCGGCCGCGTCGTGGATTTCCACCAGCACGTCCAGGCCCAGCTCGGCGGCGCAGGCCGCCAGTTCGTTCATCTGCATGGCCGACAGGGCCGCGGCGATGAGCAGCACCGCGTCGGCGCCGATGGCGCGCGACTCGACGATCTGCAGCGGCGCGATCATGAAGTCCTTGCGCAGCGCCGGCAGCGCGCAGGCGCGCCGCGCTTCGCTCAGATCGTCGTTCGCGCCCTGGAAGAACTCGCGGTCGGTCAGCACCGACAGGCAGGCGGCCCCGCCCGCCGCGTACTGCTCGGCGATCCAGCCCGGGCGGAAGTCGGCGCGGATCAGGCCCTTGCTGGGGCTCGCTTTCTTGATCTCGGCGATCACCGCCGCGCCGCCCGCCGCGACGCCGCGCGCCAGCGCCGCCTGAAAGCCGCGCGGCGCGCCGGCGCCGGCAGCCTCGTCGCGCAGCGCGCGCTCCGAATAGCTGCGGCGCAGCGCAGCGATCTCCGCGCGCTTGTGTTCCAAGATCGTACCCAGAATGTCGTTCATCGAGGATGGCGGGGTCGGCGCATGAGGGCACATGAGGACAGAAGATATATATATTCTTACCTTTCGACCTTTCGCGTGCCCGACCGACACTGTCGGACCGGCGCGATGGGCGCTTGGCCAGCGCCGCCGCACGGGCGTCGTGAGCCTGCCCTCTGCCAGCGCACACGCACAGGGCGAGAGAGACGAGAGAACACGAAAGGTGAAGGAACGATGGTGAGGCGTGGGACTCCGCATGGGCTCGCCACGGGGAGCTCCGGTGCGTCTGCCGCGCGGATCGCCGGTGTCGGGCTGGCGGCGCTTGCGGTGGCGATGGGCATCGGTCGTTTCGCATTCACGCCGATCCTGCCGATGATGCTGGCCCATGCGGAGGTGGATCTCGCCGCCGCAGGCTGGCTGGCGGCGGCCAATTACTTCGGGTATCTCGTCGGCGCGCTGTGCGCCGCGCGGTTGCCGCTGCGCTGGGCGGTCCGCGGCGGACTGCTGGCGGTGGCGGCCGCCACGTTTGCGATGGGGCTCACGCAAGACTTCCCACTGTGGCTGCTGCTGCGCTTCACCGCCGGGGTTGCCAGCGCGTGGATTCTGGTCCACGTCTCGGCATGGGCGCTGGAGAGCCTGTCGCGGATCGGCCGCCAGGATGCCAACGGTGCGGTGTTCGCCGGCGTCGGCGTCGGTATCGCCGGTGCCGGACTGGTGTGCATGGCGCTAATGGCGGCACGCGTCTCTCCGGCGCACGCCTGGGAGTGGTTCGGCCTGATCTCGGCGGCGCTGTGCGCTGCGGTGTGGCCGGCATTCCGCGCAACGACGCCGCCTGCTGTGACGGCGACCGAGCGCACGCCTCGCCGTCACTGGACCGTCGATCGGGTGCGCCTTGCCGTCTGTTACGGCGCCTTCGGGTTCGGCTACATCGTCCCGGCAACCTTCTTGCCGGCGATGGCGCACCACTACATTGCGAATCCGGCGGTCTTCGGCTGGGCGTGGCCGGTTTTCGGTGCCGCCGCCGCGGCTTCGACCTGGGCCGTGTCACGCTGGCTACACGTCGCGAATAACCGCAGGGTGTGGGCGACCGCCTACCTGTTGATGGCGGTCGGCATCGCCTTGCCGGTGGTGTGGCCTGGATTGCCCGCGGTTTTAATTGCAGCGTTGATGGTGGGAGGCACTTTCATGGTCGCCACCATGCTCGGCCTGCGCGAGGCGCGGCGCGTGGCGGGCGCCGATGCCACCGGCTTGATCGCCGCACTGACCGCCGCCTTCGCCTTGATGCAGGTCGTCGGCCCGCTGCTGGTCAGCGCGCTGGCCAAAGTGCCGCACGGTTTTTCCGCGACCCTGCTGGTGGCGACGCTGGCACTGTCGGTGAGCGCGGGCGTGTTGTGGAGGTCAGCGGGCGTTGTAGCGGCGCAGACGCAGTTGGACGGCTGAGCGGATCAGGATCGCGGCGCGCCCAGTTCGCGCGTCGCCGAGACGAAGGCGTCGAGCTTCGCGCGCGCCGCGCCGCTGGCGATCGCCGCGCGCGCGCGCTCCAGCCCCTCGGCGATCGAGGCGCTGCGGCCGGCGAGATACAGCGCCGCGCCGGCGTTGAGCGCCACCACGTTCGCGGCCGGTCCCGGCTCGCCGGCAAGCACCGCCAAAAGCCGCGCGCACGATTCCTGCGCGTCGGCCACGCGCAAGTTGCGGCTGGCGGACATCGGCAGGCCGAAATCCTCGGGGTGGATTTCGTACTCGCGCACCTGTCCGTCCTTGAGCTCGCCCACCAGCGTCGCCGCGCCGAGCGAGATCTCGTCCAGCCCGTCCTTGCCCCACACCACCAGCGCGCGGCGCGCGCCGAGCCGTTGCAGCACGCGCACCTGGATGCCGACCAGGTCGGGATGGAACACGCCCAGCAGCACGTTCGGCGCGCCGGCGGGATTGGTCAGCGGGCCGAGGATGTTGAACAGCGTGCGCACGCCCATCTCGCGCCGCACCGGCGCGACCACGCGCATGGCCGGATGGTGCAGCGGCGCGAACATGAAGCCGATGCCGGTCTCGCTCAGGCAGGCGGCGACTTGCGCCGGGGCCAGCTCGATGTTCGCGCCCAAGGCCTCCAGCACGTCGGCCGAGCCGGACTTCGAGGACACGGCGCGGTTGCCGTGCTTGGCCACCTGGGCGCCGGCCGCGGCGGCCACGAACATCGCGCAGGTGGAGATGTTGAAGCTGTGGGCGCGGTCGCCGCCGGTGCCGACGATGTCCACCAGATCCTCCGGCGGCGCGCCCGGCAGCTTGAGCGCGAACTCGCGCAGCACTTGCGCCGCCGCGGTGATCTCGCCCACCGTCTCCTTCTTCACGCGCAGGCCGGTGAACAGCGCCGCCATCATCACCGGCGAGACTTCGCCGCGCATCACCTGGCGCATCAGATCCACCATCTCGTCGTGGAAGATCTCGCGGTGCTCGATGGTGCGCGCCAGCGCTTCCTGCGGGGTGATCGGCATCAGCGCGCGCCTTCCAGGAAATTCTTGAGCAGGGCGTGGCCGTGTTCCGTCAGGATGGACTCCGGATGGAACTGCACGCCCTCCACCGGCAGGGTCTTGTGGCGCAGGCCCATGATCTCGTCGCGCCGGCCGTCCTCGCCGGCGGTCCAGGCGGTGACTTCCAGGCAGTCCGGCAGGTCCGCGCTCTCCACGATCAGCGAATGGTAGCGCGTGGCGGTGAAAGGGCTGGGCAGGCCGTGGAACACCCCGAGCCCGGCGTGATGGATGCGGCTGGTCTTGCCGTGCATCACCGCGCGCGCGCGCACCACGCGGCCGCCGTAGGCCTGGCCGATCGCCTGATGGCCGAGACACACGCCCAGGATCGGAATCTGGCCGGCCAGCGTCTGGATCAATTCGAGACACACGCCGGCCTCGTTGGGCGTGCAGGGGCCCGGCGACAGGACGATGTGGCTCGGTTTCTTCGCCGCGATCTGCGCGACCGTGATCTGGTCGTTGCGCCGCACTTCCACCTCCACACCCAGCTCGCCGAGATACTGCACGAGGTTGTAGGTGAAGGAGTCGTAATTGTCGATCATCAGGATCATGGCGCGCCTCCCACCGCCAGGCGCGCGGCGCGCAGCATGGCGCCGGCTTTGTTCATGGTCTCCTGCCACTCGGCCTCGGTGCGCGAGTCCGCGACGATGCCGCCGCCGGCCTGCACGTGCAGCCGGCCCTCCTTGATCACCGCGGTGCGGATGGCGATGGCCATGTCCATGTTGCCGGAGAAGGACAGATAGCCCACCGCGCCGCCGTACACGCCGCGCTTGACCGGCTCCAGCTCGGCGATGATCTCCATGGCCCGCACCTTCGGCGCGCCGGACAGCGTGCCGGCCGGGAAAGCCGCCATCAGCGCGTCGAGCGGATGCAGCCCGGTTTTCAGGCGGCCGCTGACCTGGCTGACGATGTGCATGACGTGACTGTAGCGCTCGACCACCATCTTGTCGGTGAGCTCGACGCTGCCGGTCTCCGCCACGCGGCCCACGTCGTTGCGGCCGAGATCGATCAGCATCAGGTGCTCGGCGATCTCCTTGGGGTCGGAGAGCAGCTCCGCTTCCAGCCGCAGGTCCTCCTCCGGGGTGAGGCCACGCGGACGGGTGCCCGCGATCGGCCGCACGGTGATGCGTCCGTCTTCCGCGCGCACCAGGATCTCCGGCGAGCTGCCCACCACGTGATGATCGCCGAGGTTGAGACAGTACAGGTAGGGACTGGGATTGAGCCGCCGCAGGGCGCGGTACAGCGCCACCGGGCTGGCGCTGAACGGCGCCGTCAAGCGCTGCGAGAGCACCACCTGCATGGCGTCGCCGGCGGCGATGTAGTCCTTGATGCGCGCGATGGCCTGCGCGTAGCGCTCGTGGGTGAAGCCGGAGACGAACTCGCCCAGCGTCCCGCCCGTCGGCGGCGCGGGGATGGGCTGCGCCAGCGCGGCCTCGATCTCGTCCAGCCGCGCGCGCGCGCGCTGCGCGTCCGCGGCGTCGCCTTCGCGGGCCTGGACCACGATGGTCAGCGTCGCGCGCAGATTGTCGAACACCAGCAGTTCCTCGCAGCGCATCAGCAGCGCATCGGGTGTGCCGAGCGGATCGACCGGCGCCGGCGGAATGCGCGGCTCGGCCAGCCGCACGCAGTCGTAGCCGAAATAGCCCACCAGCCCGCCGTCGAAGCGCGGCAGTCCCGGCGCCGGCGCCGGCCGCGTGCGCGCGCAATAGGCCTTGATCCAGCCGATGGGATCGTCGCTTGCGACGCGCTCGACGACGCGGCCGTGGCTATGGCGCTCGATGACCCGGCCGGACAGCCGCAGCCATTCGCGCGCGGGCAGGCCGATGAAGGAATAACGCCCCCAGCGTTCGCCGCCCTGCACGGATTCCAGCAGGAAGCTGTAGGGCCGGTCGCCGAGCTTGAGGTAGGTGCCGACCGGCGTGTCGAGGTCGGCGGGCAGCTCGCGCGTCAGCAGACGATGGGTGTAGTCGCTCATGGCCTCGGGAGACGACGGGGACCCGAGGCCGGGACGCAGGACGAACGAACGGTCACGGAGATCATGTGCGGATCATGCCAAGGGAAGACGAGCGTCGGCGCAGGCCGACGCGGCTCACGGCGCCGTCAGCGCCATCGCCAACTCCGGCGCGGCCGAGCCGGCGACCGCGCGCGCTTTCCTCCGTGGAGCATGATCTTTTCGTTCCCGCCGAGCTGCGCGCAACTATAAGGAAATCCGGCGCCGGACGCTAATGCGGGCGCGGAAGCGGCGCTTGCTCGAGCGCCTGGAGCCGGCGGTTGAGCGCCTCGAGCCGCGCGCCCGATAGCGCTTTCCACTCCTCGAGCGTTTGATCGATCAGCGGGCGCAGCGCGGCGTAGCCGGCGCGCGCGTCGGGGCTCGGCGCGGCGTCGGCGCCGTCCACCGCCTGCTGGAGGCTTTGCAGGGCCTGGTCGAGATAGCCCAGGCTGGTCACGCTTGGCGGTGGAAACGCGGCCGCGTCCTTGGGGTTGGGCGTGGCGCGTTTGCCGGCCAGTCGTTCGAGCCGGGTATCGAAATCCTCCAGGACGGACCGCGCCTCGGCGTCCGCGCGGCTGCGAGCCTCGACGAGCGCCGCGCGCAGTGCCGCGAGTTGTTTTTGCACCGGGGCGAGCCGCGCGCGCTCCCGCTCGATCGCGCGCGCCAGTTCGAACTGTTCGGCGTAGGCGCTCGCCGGCAGGCTCACGCGCGGATCGGGTCGCAGTTCGAAGTCCTGACGGTACGTCTTGCCGTCCACGTCGAGAACCGCGGTGTAGCTTCCGGGCGGTGCCCACACGCTGGCGTCCAGGCCCGCGGGCGGCGCGACGAGGAAATCCCAGACGAAACGGTGCGCGCCGGCGGCGCCCGAAAGGCTCGGCGGCGCCTGGTGCCACTGCGGCGCGGCGTCGGCCTGGGCCGGATCGTAGGCCGGCGCCGCATCGGCGCTCGACCAGCGGCGCACTTCGTGACCCTGCGCATCCGCGATGCGCAACACCACGGGCCGGCGCGCGTCGGCGGCCAGCCAGTAGTCGATCGGCACGCCGTTGGGCGGGTTGGGGGCCATGGGCTCGTCTTTGGGCAGGGGCGTGCCGACGAATCCCGGCATGCGGAACCGGACCGTGGCCGGCGGGGCGAACAGCCAGGCGCGCTGGCGCGCCACGCCCGCGTCGAGCTGACGCAGCACCGCCACGTCGTCGAGGATCCAGAAACCGCGTCCGTGGGTGGCGATGACCAGGTCGTCGCCGTGCACGACCAGATCGCGCACCGAGGTCGGCGGCAGATTGAGGCTCAAGCTCTGCCAGTGTTCGCCGTCGTCGAAGGAAACGTAAACGCCGCGTTCGGTGGCGGCGTAGAGCAAACCCGCGCGCACCGGATCGGCGCGCACCGCGTTGAGGAAATCGCGCGCGCCGATGCCGGACACGATCGGCGTCCAGGTCTTGCCGCCGTCGTGGGTGCGGTAGAGATGAGGCGCGAAGTCGTCGAGCCGGTGGCGATCCACGGCGACGTAGGCGGAATCGGCATCGAAAGGCGAGGCGTCGATACCGGCGATCTTGGACCAGGCGGACAGGCCCGGCGGCGTGACCTCGCTCCAATGGGCGCCGTGGTCGGTCGTGCGCCACACCCGGCCGTCGTCGGTGCCGATCCAGATCGTGTCGGCGGCGCGCGGGCTGGGCGCGATGGCGTAGATCACGCCCAGCCGCGCCTGCGGGAGCGGTTTGTCGGCCGCCGTCGCGGGGTCGAGCGTGGCGGGCGTCTCGGGATCTTCCCGGGTGAGATCGCCGCTCAGCGCGCGCCAGTGCGCGCCGCCGTCCTCGGTCAGCCACAGCTTTTGATTGCCGAAGTAAAGCCTTTGCGGAGCGGCCGGCGAGAACGCCAGCGGCAAGGTCCAGGCGGAGCGATAGAGATCCGGCACGGCCAACGTCGGCGGCACGCTGCGCGTCTGCTCGGTGCGCAGGTCGAGCCGGTCCACGCGCCCGCCGTAGATCAGCTCCGGATCCCGCGGGTCGGGAGCGATCATGTCGCTTTCGCCGCCGGGGACCAGCTCGCGGAACTGCGGCAGGGCGATGCCGTCGGGAAAAATCGTGCGGCTGGGCAGGGCCACGGCGCCCGAGTCCTGCTGCGCGCCGTACACCCAGTAGGGAAAGCGCTGGTCGGTCGCCACACGGTAAATCTGCGCGGTGGGCTGGTTGTACCAGGAGCTCCAGGTTTTGCCGTCGTCGAGGGTCAGGATCGCGCCCTGATCCACGCCGAGGATGCGCCGCTGCGGATGCTCGGGATCGATCCACATGGCATGGAAATCGTCGCCGGTGGGATCGCCTTGCTCCGGCACGAAGGTCTTGCCGCCGTCGTCGGAGCGCAGCACGATGGTGTTGAGTGCCCACACGCGGTCGGCGTTCTTGGGATCGACCGCGAGCGCGCCGAAATACCAGCCGCGCTGCCAGATCCGCGGGTCGCCGCTTTGCTTGCGCCAGTGGGCGCCGCCGTCGTCGCTGCGGTACAGGCCGCCGTCGTCGCCGGCCACCAGGGCGTACACGCGCGCAGGCTGCGCGGGCGAGAGCGCCAGCCCGATGCGCCCCACCGTGACGGGAAAGCCTCCGCCTTCGATCTGGGTCCAGTGCGCGCCCGCGTCGGTGGATTTGTAAAGCCCGCTGCCCGGGCCGTCGGAGGGCGGATACACGCTCCACGGCGGCCGGCGCGTGGCCCACAAGGCCGCGTAGAGCACCTCGGGATGGCCCGGCTCGAAGGCGAGATCGATCGCGCCGGTGTCCGCGTCGCGGTAGAGGATTTTTTTCCAGGTCCGCCCGCCGTCGCTGGACTTGAACACGCCGCGCGCCGCGTTGGGCCCGTAAGGATGGCCCAGCGCGGCGACGTAGACCGTGTCCGCATCGCGCGGATCGACCAGGATCCTGCCGATCTGCTGCGTGTCGTCGAGGCCCAGATGCGTCCAGGTCTTGCCGCCGTCGGTGGATTTGTAGACGCCGTCGCCCTGGGCGATGTCCGAGCGCATGTCGGCCTCGCCGGTGCCGACGTAGAGCACGTTCGGATCCGAGGGCGCGACGGCGAGGGCGCCGATGGATTGCACCGGCTCGCGGTCGAAGATCGGCGCCCAGGTGCGGCCGGCATCGCGCGTTTCCCACACGCCGCCGTTGACCGCGCCGAAATACCAGTGCAGGCCATCGCCCGGCACGCCGGCGACCGCCAGCACGCGCCCGCCGCGGAACGGGCCGATCATGCGCCAGTGCAAGGCGCCGAAGAAGGCGGGATCGAAACCGGCGGCCTGCGCGGCGGCCGCGAACAGCAACATGGGCAGCAACGCCCGGAAGGCAGGGCGCGTCATGGCGACTCCGTGGAATCCGCGCGCGGCGGTGCGCAACAGTCTAGCCTGCGTTCAGCGGGCCGCGGCGATCGCCGCGCGCATGGCCTCGATCGTGGCGGCGTAGTCGCGGGTCGAGAAGATGGCGCTGCCGGCCACGAAGGTGTCGGCTCCGGCGGCGGCGATCTCGCCGATGTTGTCGAGCTTGACGCCGCCGTCGATCTCCAGGCGGATCTCGCGGCCGCCGTGTTCGTCGCTCCAGGAATCGATGAGCTGGCGCGCGAGCTTGAGCTTGGGCAGCGCCGAGGGGATGAAGCTCTGGCCGCCGAAGCCGGGGTTGACCGACATCAGCAGCACGATGTCCACCTTGTCCATCACGTAGCGCAGGCAGTCCAGCGGCGTGGCCGGATTGAACACCAGTCCGGTCTTGCAGCCGGCGTCGCGGATGGCTTGCAGGCTACGGTCGATGTGGCGCGTGGCCTCGGGATGGAAGGTGATCGAGCTGGCGCCGGCCTTGGCGAACATCTGGGCCAGCGCGTCCACCGGCTCGACCATCAGATGCACGTCGATGGGCGCCTTCACGCCGCGCTTGCGCAGCGCCTCGCACACCATCGGCCCGATGGTGAGATTGGGCACGTAGTGGTTGTCCATCACGTCGAAATGGATCCAGTCCGCGCCGGCGGCGAGCACCGCCTCCACTTCCTCGCCCAGGCGCGCGAAGTCGGCGGACAGAATGGAAGGCGCGATGACGGCGGGTAGGCGGGCCATGCGGGCTGACCGTAGGGAACGTCAACCCATTATTCCAGATGCGCTGGGATCGTGGCGGTCTCAAATATAGAGAAAAATGATTGAGAGAATTGTTTTAATTGTGTTTACAAATCTTTTTGCGAAGCCGATGCTGGGGCTGCGACGACTCGCACCCCGATCCCATTTCTCGTCGAGGAGACCGACTCATGAACGACACCCATTCCCCGCGATCCGGGCAATGCCCTTACGCCCACTCCACCGCCGCGGCGCCGACGGTGCGCGACTGGTGGCCCAATGCGCTGCGCTTGCAGGTGCTGCACCAGAACGGCGGCTCGCCGAGTCCGCTGGATCCGGCCTTCAACTACGCGGCTGCGTTCAAGCAGCTGGACTACCAGGCGCTGAAGAAGGATCTGCACGCGCTGATGAGGGATTCGCAGCCCTGGTGGCCGGCGGACTACGGTCATTACGGTCCCTTGTTCATCCGCATGGCTTGGCACGCCGCCGGTACATATCGCATCGGTGATGGCCGTGGCGGTGCCGGTGCCGCGCAGCAGCGCTTCGCGCCGCTCAACAGCTGGCCGGACAACGTCAACCTCGACAAGGCGCGCCGACTGCTATGGCCGATCAAGCAGAAGTACGGCCAGAAGATCTCCTGGGGCGATCTGATGATCCTCGCCGGCAACGTCGCGCTGGAGTCGATGGGTTTCAAAACCTTCGGCTTTGCCGGCGGCCGCGTGGACGAGTGGGAGCCCGACGAGTCCGTGTACTGGGGTTCGGAAGGCAAATGGCTCGACGACCAGCGCCAGGGCACCCAGCAGGCGGCGCTGGAGAACCCGCTCGCCGCCGTGCAGATGGGGCTGATCTACGTCAACCCGGAAGGGCCGGGCGGCAAGCCCGATCCGCTGGTGTCCGCGCAGATGGTGCGTGAGACGTTCGCGCGCATGGCGATGAACGACGAGGAGACCGTGGCGCTCACCGCCGGCGGCCACAGCTTCGGCAAATGCCACGGCGCCGGTCCGGCGACGCACGTCGGCCCAGAGCCGGAGGCGGCGCCGATCGAGCAGATGGGTTTGGGTTGGGCGAGCTCCTACAAGAGCGGCAAGGGTGGCGATCAGATCGGCAGCGGGCTGGAAGGCTCCTGGACGCCCACGCCCACCACCTGGGATACCAGCTATCTCGAAGTGCTGCTCGGCAACGAGTGGGTCTCCACCAAGAGCCCTGCCGGTGCCAACCAGTGGACGCCCAAGGTGCTCAACGATTCCAATATGGCGCCGGCCGCCGACGATCCGAACAAGAAGGTGCCGATCATCA
>Ga0209581_1001710_pt1 | contig 24017 bp, 18 predicted proteins | sample Coa_R2_FD_187160 | JGI IMG/M metagenome (GOLD analysis project Ga0209581, IMG submission 187160) | Surface soil microbial communities from Centralia Pennsylvania, which are recovering from an underground coalmine fire - Coalmine... | ecosystem: Environmental > Terrestrial > Soil > Unclassified ...
CCATGAAGCAGACCGGCTGACACAGGAGGAACGCGCACAGTCGGAGCGTATCAATAAATTTGCCGGACAGCAGGATGAATCCGGCGAGATGGATACAGACAGCATGATGAAGCGCTTGCACGAGCGTGACCAGCTGGCGAGCGAACGGCAGCAGCTCTCCGATGATCTCTCGAAGCTGCAGAAGAACCTTCGTGATACAGCTCGCGAGATGGCCCCAAATCAGCCGGGCACTTCTCAAAAGCTGCGTGATGCGCTGACCGAAATGGACCAGTCCGATCTCGACAACCACATGCAGAGGTCCGCGGACTGGCTGCGCGGCGGCATCAATCCGAACGCGAACGGCACCGAGAGCGAGATCGCGCAGGGATTGCAGAAATTGAGCCGGCAGCTGCATCAGATACAGCAAGGAATCGGGCAGGACAAACCCGGACAGAGCGCCGGTACACAGAATGATGAGACCGCCACGCTAAATCAGGTCGAGCGTCTGCGCAGCCAGCTGGAAGCAATGACCAACAGCCAACAGCAGGGACAGAATGGTTCGCGCCGTGGCTCCCAGTCAGGAAGCAGTCAGCAGGCGGGCGATGGTCAGCAGCAGGGCAGTCAGCAGCGGGATAGCAATGCCGTCCAGCTGGCACGAAACGGCATCCAGCGAGGTGGTGACCTTAGCGGCGAGGTGCGTTACGGCGGAGAAGGCGCGGAGGGCGCCATATTCGGCAATATGAACACCGGCAACAATCGCTTCAGAGCAGCGCAGAAGAGGCCGGTTCCGACGGATGCTTCCGGCAATCCACCCGACAACGAGCGTTTCTTTCAGCAGGGTATGAGCGAGCTGAACCGGTTGCGCCAGATGGTGCGGAGCGATCCGCAGGCAGCTAAGGAGGTCCAGAATCTGACGAGGCAGATGCAACTGCTCGACCCTCGCCGTTTCCCCGGCAATCCGGAGATGGTGGAGCAGTTGCACCGCGAAATGCTCGGCTCGCTGGACCGCATCGAACTCCAGCTGCAGCGTGTTGGCTCAACGGATGCCCGCGTTGGCAAGCCGTTCTCTATACCAGAGGGATATCAGGATTCCGTCGCCGAATATTACAAGAGGTTAAGCAGGAATCCATAGGCGTTCATATTCGTTGCACAAACAGGCATGAGAAGTGCTGCCGCACTGGAATGAAGGCGATGATCCAGCAGATGGTGACCAGGATCGCCATGGCGGATTGATTTAGGTGCGGGGACATAAGAATGTGAAAAGCATCGATATTGACGATAACCGCAGCCAGCAGTGTGAGGCCGAGCGGGACGTATCGGCCTATCAGAACAAGCGCGCCGCCAATCACCTGGGTGCCAGCGACCAGCCATACATAGTGTGACTGAATCAGAGCTCCAACAAATTGTCCGGCGAGGCCGGTCGGCAAGGGGCCTTTGATGAAGTCGAGAAATCCATTCAGTCCAAAAATGACAAAGATCAGACCCATAATGATGCGGGCGATTAGGGCTGCGATTTTCATCCGATAACCTTTCTCACCGGCAGCTATGAATGGATGCCGGTAATGTTTTGAGTGTGATTCAGTTTGTAACAACTTACAAGTGCTCGGCGAGACGATTCGGCATTTGCCAAGCTTTAAAATTTCAAGGCCTCGCAACCAACCCGAGGCCTCTCGACGTTCTCAATAGACATCTGTTCTGCAAAATGAAAAGGCTGCTTCACTCCAGCAGCCTTTTCATCAGTCGACTATTACATGTTTTCGTGCGAGATTTTCTGGCCTTGCCGTCTGAGTTGGATACAGTTATGACCGGCCCAACCTGAATGCACACGAACGCTGATGGCAACGTTTCTCATCGCATTCAGAATTACGGCGTCTTCACCGTATCGCCGGTCTGCGGCTTGCCTGATCCGCTGAATGTTCCCACAGCAGACGAAGCATCCACACTGGTAATCGTAAGCTGCCCAATGGCGTTTTCAATCGAGCGCAGCGGTTTGCCTGTAGCCGGGTCCTTTACTACACGGACCACACGTGAGACAGCCAGCTTATCGCCTACTTTTACGCCGGACGAACTGCCGACGTTAATGATGATGCTGTCCGGAGCCGATGCATCCGCCACCAGTCCTGAAACCGGAGCTGCAATCGGGGCCGCAGCCGTAGGCAGCTTCGCGCTGTCCGCATTCAGATTTGCAGCCAGTTCAGCCACAGCCTGCGACGTTGCTTCGCCGATAATCGTCTGCGCAAAGTTGCTGCTGTTCATTCCGGCCTCGCCACCGCCGTAGCCGCCCGTTCCCGCGCCTCCACCTAGAAGGTTCGTGCCCGAGCGCTTTGACTCGCCTTTACCGGTTGCCGACGCCAGAATCTCAGCCGTATTCACGTCAATCATGCGCGCTGTAATGGCAACAACAGCTTTGGCGCTGTGTGTGCCCACGCCGCCCAGCCCATAGCCGCTGCCCCATTTGCCCAGCATGCCGCCAATGTTCTTGCTCTGGTCATCACGGCCAAACTGAGTAATATCGCCTGTGATCACGGCATCTACACCCAGAATATGCCCGATCTTCGCGGCCGTATTCGGATCGGCGCGGTTACTGTTTGAAAAATTCTGCTCATTCAGTATCTTGTCTATCTGATTGCGCTCAATCACGCGATACGTGCCGTCATTCACCAGCTTGTCAATCAACATGTCGCTGATGCCCTTGCCGATATCGACATTCGTGCCGAAGACCGCCTGCGATGCCGTCATCACGGTCGCATAGTTGAAATCGAGCACTGCAACTTTATGTCGCGTCGCCGGCTGTTGCGCCACGAGCACGGGAGCCATTACGAGGAACGAAAGAATTGCCGGAACTACTTTACGCATTGCCACTGTTCTCCTACCTGATGTTCAAAAACTTCTCTAAACCGGATACTTCTGTATCAGCACGGTCCATATAGCTGTCAGCCGTCTGAAGATCGTTCTGACTGAGAGCGCGGTTCGCCTCATTCATCGCGGCATTCATCCGGTTCAGCGAACCGAGAACATCGCCGCGAATATCAAAACCCTGCGCCTGCTGTTGGCTGCGAAGCTGCTGCACACCGCTGCGCGCAGCGTCCGCCCGCGCCTCCAGATTCGAATAGCGGTCACGCGCCTGACGAATCTCCTGTGGCGAAGGCCCCGCAGGAGCGGCCGGAACAGGCTGCTGTAGCACGGCAGCCTGAGAAGGCAGCGCGTGCGATACCGCCTGCTGCTGTTGCTTCACCGCTTGTGTCTTCGGAGAAGAAGCAGTCGAGAGACCCGGCTGAGTTACTACCGGAGCCGGCTGACTCTGAGCAGGGGTAGCCGTGCTTAAAGGATTCGGCTGCTGTGATGTATCCGGAGCAGGAGTGCTCGCGGACGTAGCGCCGCCTGCATCTGGTGACGACGGAACCGCCTGTGTGTCCGCCGCCGCCGGCTTCTGACTGGCATTGGTCTTAAAAACATGGGGCAGCAGGGTGGCCGCAGCTACAAGCGCCAGAATCGCCGCCACCGCTCCAAGCCCAATCCACAATCCGCGACGACTCTTCCCGCCATCCGGAGCAGAAGCGACAGGAGCCGCAGCAGCCGGAGCAAACCCCTGCTGCTGTACTGGCGCAGGTTGCGCAACTGGTTGCGTCGTGGCCTGCGATTGGGCCAGACTCTTCAGCGCATTGCGAAATTCCTCCGCCGTCTGGAACCGCCCATCCGGGACCTTGACCATCGCTCGCAGCACAATATTGTTCAGCTCCGGAGAAAGCGCCGGATTCACCTGTGCCGGCGGCGTCGGGGCCTCATTCAGCTGCGCGTTTAACACGGAATACGAAGTGTCCGCCTGGAATGGCTTCCGCCCTGTAAGCATCTCGTACAGCGTCACGCCAAACGAATAGATGTCCGACCGCGCATCCACCGTGCCGCCCCGCACCTGCTCCGGCGACATGTAATACACCGAGCCCATCGTCGTCCCTGGGCGCGTCAGCTGCAGGTCATTCGTAGACTTGGCAATGCCGAAGTCCATCAGCTTCACGAGCCCATGCGACGTAATCATGATGTTCGCCGGCTTAATGTCCCGATGCGTTACGCCCTTGCTGTGCGCGTAACTCAGCGCCGAGAGCACCTGGCTTGAATACTCAATGACGCGATCCAGCGGAATCTTTGTCTGGCCCGCCAGCGTCTCCAGCGTCGTGCCTTCCACAAATTCCATTACCATCACCAGTTGGTTCTGGAATTGAAACGCCGTGCGCAACTGCGCTATGTTAGGGTGCTCCAGGCCCGCGAGCGTCCGGATTTCCGTCATGAAGCGCGCTGCCAGCTCCGGCTCCGAAGCAAAATCCGGAAGCAGGATCTTCATCGCCTCTTCACGATTGGAAATGATGTTGCGGACTTTATAGACGCGGCCCATGCCGCCCGAACCCAGCAGCGCCAGGACTTCATAATCGCCAATACGCTGTCCGACTTCCAGTGCCATAACAGGGCCCTCTGCGGATTAAGTTTTCTGCCGGGGGAGAGAACAGATGTACTGCTGAACGCCCCTGAGTGTACTCCATTTCACTGTCACAGGCCCATAAAAATCCGATTTTCAGGGAACCTGACTCATACGCGCCGTAACCTGCTCCGCCGGGCTATCTCCCGCTCTGGAAAATGGTGTAAGGCAGATATGGATCGTTGCAGTGGGCAAGGAATTGTTATTCCAACTGGAGTCGTCGCAACGCGATGATGGAGTGGAGGGGACCTGCAGTTTCTCGTTTCCCCATTCGCACGAACCGTGTCCTTTAACCACCTTTACAGAGTTCCCTGTTTCTGGCAGTCTTATGCAGCACCCCCTTCATGGTTGTAGCGGCCCATTCAAGCTTTTTTCAGCTTCAGTGGGAACGAACGAGAAGAGTTTTCTCAATAATGGAAAGCCAGACAGGATTGAAGCTCGAAGTCGCAGGACTCACCGACGTTGGCTGCAAGCGCACCAATAATGAAGACAGTTATGGTTATGACCTCGCCGCGCAGCTTTTCGTCGTCTGCGACGGCATGGGAGGCATGGCCGCCGGAGAAGTAGCCAGCAGCACCGCCGTCAACACACTGTTGCGCGCCTTCAGCCAAAACACAGCATCATCTGCCGGCATTGAAGAGCGCCTCTACAACGCCATCATCCAGGCCAATCACGAAGTCTGCGCCCTGTCCCAGACCAATGAAGAAATGCGTGGCATGGGCACAACATTGGTCGCCGCTTGCATCGACACCCGCAAAATCGTCATCGGCAACGTAGGCGACAGCCGAGCCTATTTCCTGCGCGAAGGAGGCTGTGTCCAGATCACCTTAGACCATTCTTATCTCGCCGAGCAGGTCCGCAACGGAACCATGACCGCAGATGACGCCGGAGCATCCCCTCTGCAGTCTCTTATCACCCGTGCCATCGGAACCTCCCAATCCGTCGAGCCAGACCTCTTCAGTGCCTCCCTTGAACCGGGCGACATGGTCCTGCTCACCACCGACGGCCTCACCCGCTACGCCGACGCCGGCAGCATCGCCCAGATTGTCCTCAATCAACCTGACCTGCAGCAAGCCTGTCAGATGCTCATTAACACCGCAAAAGAGCAGGGAGCAGTAGACAACGTAACCTGCCTCCTCCTCCGCTTCTCTGAATAAAATTTCAGCTGCGTAGCGTATATCAAAATAAGTTTTGTCATCCTGAGCGGAGCGCGAGCGAGCAGTCGAAGAGCCTGCTTTTTGCCGAGGACAGCAGGAACATGGGTACCCCATCCTGTGCAAAGCGAAGGGTGAGAGTATCTACTCCAAACCATTCCAATCGTCCTCAGCCACCTCTCCACCAGATCAGGCCACTCCGTGATCGGAAGCTTGGTCCGCCGCAGCCCAAATGCATGCCCGCCCTGCGCATACATATGCATCTCCGTGGGAACACCGGCCTTGATCAGCGCAAGGTAGTAAGCAATCGGGAAGTAAACGCTGTCAACATGATCGTCCTGTGCCTGTACTAAAAACGTTGGCGGTGTTTGACTCGTGACATGCAGATCAGGATTCAGCTCAAGCTGCTTGTCCGCGCCTGGATGATGGGCCGAAGCTGGAAGCACAAACTTCTTAGTGCCTTCACGCGCATCCCATTCAGCCACGGTCAGCGACAGATGACCGGGGTAAACACCCACCGCAAAATCCGGACGGCAGCTTTCTTTGTCGGCGTCATCAACAGGCGGATACAAACGTTTTTCATAATGCGTGCTCATCGCCGCCACCAGATGCCCACCTGCAGAAAAGCCGAGCACTCCAATCTTGTGCGGATCGATATGCCACTCCGCCGCATGCAATCGCACGAGGCCTAATGTACGCTGCGCGTCTTCGAGCGCCATCGGCGATTCCGGATAAGGCCCCGATTTCGGGTACGGCCCCACATTCGTCACGCGGTACTTCAGCAGCACACACGTAACCCCTTTAGTCGTCAGCCAGTCGCATACTTCCGATCCTTCAAGATCGATAGCCAGTATTTGATACCCGCCACCGGGAAATACAACGACCGCTGCGCCTGTGTTCTTTCCCGTTGGCGAATAGACCGTCATCGTAGGCCGCGTCACATTCGTCACGCCCACCACCGGCTTGCCAGCAACCAGAAATTTTGGATCGGTTTCCATGCCCTCAGGCCCTTTCACAGGCTGCGGATCGGGTGTCGCCCCGGGCCATATTGGAATTTGTGTATGTCCGGGCGATGGCTGCCATGTAGTAGATGTCTGGGCATTCAGACCGACAGACGCAAATACAGCACAGAGAGCAAAAATCAAAGACTTCATCACAATCCAAATATTTCATCTCTCTAACCAGTGCATCGCTGGCTGTATCCAAAAAGTCAACATGCCGTTGTCATAGCGCGGAAGTGGTGAGTTGCTGTCAGGAAGGCGACGCCAGAATCATGGGTTGGAAATGAAAAGCTTACAACTCGCTTAAAAATGGAATTCATACTCTGCGATCTTCGCGAAGCCTCAGTGTCCCCTGCGGTAAGCTTTTAGCGAATCTTGGCGTTCTTAGCGACTTGGCGGTAGCTTTTAAATGAAATCGACGTGTATGGGAAGCAAAGCTGATTCAGGAATTCAGCACCGTGAAAGTGACTGCAACCGATAGTTCACTGATACCTTGTCCGCCACCATCATGAGTACAAACCAGCTGTTGGGAGTCGCCAGTGGAATCTGCCCGATCAGCATATCCATTGCCGCAAATATCCAGAGCGCGCCGGATTTGTAGATGCGGAACCTCATCCGGTCATTCCTTACTGACTTGGATGCCAGCGCAAGCAAAGTTCCGAAATGGGAATCACATGGTATAAAACTTCATCGTTTCGAACTTATATTGGCATGCAGTCGCACCGGGATACAGTATGCTGAAATAGGGATAAAGGCTCGCCATGACACGGCGGGCCTTTTATTTTTCCGGTAAGTGCTCGACTATTGAGCAGAGCTAGCAGGAATTCTAAGTAGCTTTATTTGGAATAATTTACAAAAGGTAGGGGGTAGGGTACTCAGCGCCCCACTTCAGAAACGCAACGCATCGCCAGACCAGCCGGCATCAGCAATCCGGCATTCGGGCCCGAAAGCTCGATCCGAACCACCAGCGGCGTATTCTCGACCACGACCGGTGTTCCGGCAATCTCCAGCGGATACGCCAGTCGCACCGGGTTCCCGGGCTGCTCGATTTTGCCCTTGTCAATGAGGTGGAAGAGCGCCCAGGTGCCGTTGAAAGTGAGCGGCAGGCTGCCGCCCGAATAGTTAGCCGTAACCTGGGCCATCTGCGCCGTCTGCGCCGACCAGGTGAACTGATGGGAGATGCCCGAGCCAGACACTCGCTGCGCATCAACAGCCAGCGTCACACTCTGAATGCCCTTCGATGGCGGAATATTCGCCGTGAAGCTGAACGAAGGCGAAGTCGAGCCCGCCGGATAAAGCGTCGCCGACAACGCTGCCGCCTGGTTGAAGAAGCGCACGAACGCCGGATTCAGTTTGATGGGCGCATTCGGTGCGGGAACGTAAGTAGAGCCCTGTTGCTGCAGCATCGGTTTAAGAGTTTGATCGTAGAACTGCCACAACGACCCGGTTCCCGGCTGGAAGACAGCCGAAACTTCGCTGGTGCTGGCTTCGACAGTCGAGTTCGGCGCAAAGGGAAACTTCGTCATCAGCGCGTTGAAGCCACTGCAGAATGCCTTACCGCCGCCGTTTGCCTGCTCCGGCCGCGCGCCGCGTACCGCGTCCTCCACCGAGTTGATCGGCGCCTGCATCAGCGCAATAACGGTCTGCTCGACATGCGCCTGCGGGTCAATATTGAATGCCTGCGACGCCTGGCTCACTGCCCCATGCGCTGTAACGGCAGCTCCAATGATCGGTTGCGTTGCATTTGGATCGTTGGGGTTCGGGCTCTGCGCCACCTGTGACACCGCGCCCTGTAAAGCAACCAGCGCGTTGATGTACCCGCCGTTGCCCTGCGAGATCAGCTTGTCCGCGCAATCCGGAGGAACCAACGCCTGCGCCGGCTGGAACTCCTTCGAGATCTCCGGATTCGCAACCGCCGTATTATGCGAAGCTGTGCAGACCAGCGCAAGCAGCGGGGAAGTAGGGTTCGATAATATCTGCAGCTTCTGTCCGGCATCGGGAAGCCCGCGATAGCGGACGACGGATGCCTGCTTCAGGAATGTGCGCCACTCGCTCTGATAATCCGCCAGATACTTGCCTGCAAGCTGCTGCGTAAGAGTAGCGCGGTCGAGCGACGGAGGAGCCTGATCGCCCAGCACCCACGCTTCGCCGCTGAAATAGCGGTCCGGATGCAGAATCGCATCCTGCATGAAAGCAAATCCGTTGCGCGTAAACGCGCCGGGAACGATGTGTGACTCAACCACAACCGCGGATGAGCCTGGATAGAGACGGTTGAAGTCAATCGAAGGATTGGCCTTGTTCGCTGCCGCCAGCATGTTCTGATAAATGCGGTCGTATCCGCCAAAACTGCCCAGATACGTGCGCGCATGTGTCACCACCGGCATTGCTGGAGCAATCGAATACGGATTCCCGCGCTTCAGCTCATTGGCATAGAAATCAAACTGCTGCTGCGCCAGTTGCTTCTGTTGTTCCGTCTCTGGAGTGCGTCCGTTAAGCCAGTATTGTGTCAGCACCGGAGTCAGGAACTCCGCCGTGCTCTTGTCCGCATTGGAAGTCGTGATCAGGTAAGCGCGCAGCGGATTGTATGCTGCTGAATAGTCCGCGCCAGCCTGCGGTGCAGCCGGCAAAGCGCCCAGCATGGCGACGATATTCGCTTGTGTATTGGTCAGCAGTAGTCGCTGAAAGCGGTCAAAGTAAATGCGCCGCGCAGCTTCGAGCAGATTATTTCCGTGGTACAGCCCCCAGCGATACATCAGCGGAGGCCCGTTCTGCTGGTAATCCTCAAGCTGTATAACTGCTGCGCGAAGCTGGTCGAGCGACGACAGGTCCTGTTGTGAAGCCAACATGGTTGCAGGAACAGTCCGAGCCGGAAGCGCCTGGGCGGCTGACGAAATCTGCTTCTCCATCCGAGAATTGTTGCCGTAGGAAATGATGAGGCATAGCAAATACAGCAACAGCAGCACGGAAGCCGTTCCGAAGACAATGCGCCGGAAGGTATGCGTTCGACCGCTGTTGCTTGTGCTGGAAAGCGCGCTGCGGTCCTGCAGAATTACGATCGGAAAAAGCTTCGGCAGGAAGGTCCATTGAGCCATCTTGCGCGCTACAACCTGCGGTGTAGGGGGCGCTTGCGCTGCCTGCATCTGCTGGACTGAGAACATGCGTGTCGCGCCCGCATCTGCGGGAGCAGCCTGTTGTACCGCAGCCGGAGCGCTGACCATCTGTTCCACTACATGCGCGCGCACTCCAGTGAAATAAAAGCCGCGAAGATACGGATTCGCATTCAAATGGCTGGGTCGCGTCAATTCGACCAGATAAGCGGATAGATTGTTGCGCAGCTTCCGCAGTTCGCGCGGAAATTCATAAACCGGATCAACGTTCCGCTGATCGTTTTCCCGCGACAGTATCTCCATCCGATACTCGCCGAGCGAGAAGATAAGCTGATCGAGCGCATTGGTAACATCGCGTGTTGCTTGTTCCGCATAGAGTCCACTGGACACACCGGTACGCGCGGCGGGAATCCCGAGCGCCTGAGAAGCTTCTTCATTGGTGAGATTACGGACGTATTCGGTGAAACCGGGTACCCGATCAAGCTTGGTGAGAATGACGTAAACGGGAACTTCGGTGCCTAACTGCTGAGCCAGGTCGCGCAGCATCTGGTTTGTCTGCCGAGCTGAGGCAGCAACGGCTTCCGCCGCCTGCGCGCCAAGAAAATGCTCACAGTTCATGCAGACGACAGCAGCGCGAATTGGTGCCTGCGATCCCATGGCAGCACGATATGCCTTTGGCCGGGTCCTGCGGATAAGCTTCGCCCACAATGCCGGGCTTTTGCGGACCGCATCCCCGGCTTCAACGATCACACACTGTTGCGTATACCAGAGATTTGCAACCGGCGTAGCTACAATATCTTGATCGCGATAAATCTGCCCGGCGAGCAACTCAGGATCCAGTCCTGATTTCATCACGGCCGTGGTTTTGGCTGAATTTGCTTCGCCCAGCAAGTAGAGCAGGGGCAGGGAATCAAGTGTTTTCGCTCCAGTACGCTGCGCGGAAGCGAGCTTCTTTTCCGCATCACGCAGCAATGTGTCGAGTTCGGTATTGCCCTGAACGTTTTTGGTCGATCCCTCTCGCTTCTGTTTGCGGAAGTGCAACACTAGAATGATCGTGGCTGCCGCTATACCCAGCAGAACAAAGAGCACCCGCAGTATGATCAGCGCAGTGCCTTCCACATGGAGGACCGGGCCGGCCATCCAGGCGAGCAAAAGCGACAGCAGAAAAATCACAATCGAGATAATGATCGAGACCACAACCGACTCCTAACGAGCGCTCAGGCTGCTGTTCTGCACCTGAGAAACACCGGAACCAAGAGCAATTTCAAAGCCGCCAAAGGCGAGCACAGTCAAAACCGCAAGCGCGCATGCGGTAATCAGCAATCCACGACTCCACGCATCTTTCGCCCGCGCTGGCTTCACTTCCGGCGCAGGCATCGACGGAATCAGATACGCCTGGCCGCGAATGCGTTGAATTTTCTCCCGCGCCTGGCGAAGAAGCTGATGCAGTTCTCCGCTGTCGCCCAGCGCATAGCGTCCGCGAAATCCCATTTGCAGGCAAAGGCAATGCACTTCCAGCACATCCGCAACTTCCGCCGAATCCGGCCTCGTCAACAGCGTGCGCAGGTTTGCAAAAAACGTTTCTCCGGCGCGATGATCGCCGAAAAGCTCTTCCTGCAAAGGACGCCGCGCCCAGTCCGCAAACACCGGGCTTTGCAGGTTCAGGACGCTTTCATCGAGATAAGCGACAGCCGCAAAGACCGCCAGTTGTACTGACTCGCTGGTATAGCCGAGGGATTTGGCCTCCTGCATCGCAGCCTGCAGAGAGCGCCGCATCTGAGCGCGGAAACTCTCTGCATCCTGCACCTGCTGGCGCTGGAAACGCACGCGCAGAATCGCAGTGAGAACTTCCTGGAACGAAAAGGCCAGGCTATTGACGCGGGCAACGCTCATCAGGACGCCTCCACAATCACGGTAAGATCAAACTCAGGCTGCGAAATCTCGCCCGGGATATATACGCCAACCTTGCGGGTCTGAAGAATATGCTCCCAGCATGGCCCCGAGGTTTCGATGACGAAATACTGCATGTCCACTTCCGCGCGAAGCGCCGTGGGCGGCACAGGCAGATGCGTCAGCGTCATGCCGGGCAGAGCGCGCTTGACCAGTTCCGGAACAAAGCGCGACGAGCAGACCTTGACCAGACGCGGAACCATTGTCAGCAGAGCCGCCTCACCCAGACTCGATCGGACACCCAGAATCCAGCGCGCGCGCCGCAAACAGCGCTCATCAACCACTTCTGCTTCCTGAATGTAAGGTTCTGTCGGCTTGAAGTTCAGCGTTACGGTGTTCGACGGAACGACAATCTCCAGATGCCGCTTGATATGCGCGTCGAGGGCACGAAATGCCGGGCCCGGATCGCGATGATCGTAAGAAGGCAAAGTGCGCGGATCGGAATCAACGGCAAAAGTGCAGAGCGCTCCTGCAAGCCGCGATAATTCGACGAACAACTCTTCCGGATGCGCGTGCTTTGTGGCGCTCAGGTGGTGCAATGGCGGAATCGCATTGTGCAGCGCATGCAGAAACCAGTAATTGGCAACGTCGAGAGCGGATGTTCCGGCCTCAAACCGTCCATGGCGACGGGCGGCGCGGGCAATGGTTGCGCTCTTTTCGCCAATCGTTTCGATCAGGTGTTTGAAGAGCAGCATAAGCTGCTCGCTGGCGCTGGCCCGAAGGCACGTAGGAATAAATTCTTCATCGTAGATGAGGCCGCCGCGTCCATCGCGCAGCACACGGGCAATCGGAATCGACTGCACCTCCGGAGTCAGCTCCGCTTCTGTAAGAATGCGGATATTCTTCTGCCCCAGCTCAATTTCTCGCTCGTCAATGCCGTTAGTCTCATCGCGCAGCACACGTTGCATGCGGGCATAACGTGTACTTCCTCCCGCGCCGTTCAGGTCGCAGTCAAAGCCATTGTCCCTGCGCGCAGGAACCGTCAGATACAGAGGCAAAACAGCATCTGTGGAAGGAAAGACCTCCGTTAGGTTGCGAGCAGGCGGAGGCGGGTCGGAGTTCGGCAGCTCAAATGTCAACCCATCGGGAAATACACCTGAAGCATGCAGAACAACCGCGCTGCCGTTGCGAATGGCTTTCTGGTCCAGCTCAAAGTGGAGAAGCCCCCAGGGCTCGTGCCAGAGGCTGGCGACGAGGAACGCAATCGAATCTTCAAAGTACCGGCTCTGGGTCTGAAAATGGTGTGGTCCCAGATACATGCCTTCGGACCAGACCACACGCGACAGAAATTTCATAAATATTGAACCATAGGGCGAATCGACGAAACGTTATTAATCAGTGGTGCACAAACACTTAGGCCGTGAAGAACGACGCCCCACATGATGGTGAATGCACCGTGCTTTTTGTTTCTGCTGCTTAAATTTCCTGCGGCCAATTCGTGTGTGCATCGTAGGGTGTCAGGGCTTTACTGTCAAGATTTTGCGATGTAAGCTGGGTCTCCAGAACTACCATTCAATTCAGAAGCCGTGGTGCGCACAGCATGGACTCATCCAGGTCACCTTTTGACAGCTCTAATTCTCCAGGTTCGGGTGAATCCACCAGCGCAACCGGAATGTTCGGTACCGTAACTTCTCCAGCTGAACAGCCGCCGCAGGACGATTTACTTCAGTCTCTTTTGCGCGCTGAATCGCAGCCGAAGAGCAGCGTTCCAGAGCCACCAACGCAGCCGTCAGCTCCTGTGCCAACCGAAAATTCAGCGCCTGCAAGTCCCGGCAGCTTCACGCAAATGTTTCAGTCGCTGAAATCTGCAGAACCCGCAAAGGAAAACGTTCCGGAGCCGCCGCCTGTACAGTCGCCAGCTCCCGCCGCCGAGCCGGGCAGTTTTACGCAGATGTTTGAATCTCTGAAAGCTGCTGAACAGCAGCCGACGAAATCGGAGAACGTTCCGCCGCCATCGATGGCGCCGACCGCACCAGTCCTTCCGGCAAAACCTGCGGCTGACCTGACGAGTGTTTTTACTCCAGTTTCGATCAACAAGCCTGCGGCTCCCGCATCTACGACTCCGGTTGCGAGTGGGCAGAAGCCAGGCGAGTTTACACAACTTCTCTCGACTCTGAATAACCCGATCCTCAAAGCGCAGAATGCGCCGCCTGAGCAGGCGGCGGCAACCGAAACGCAGCCGAGTACCGCTGCGCCTCAGGTATTTCAGACGCCATTCTCATCGCCGGAAAGCGGATTGACTCCCGTTCCTGTGCCTGATCCGGTGGCACAAACTGCGGGCCCTGGCGTGTTTACGCAGATGTTCCAGACGCTTTCTCCGAACAAGCCGCCTGCGGAAGCTGCGCCTGCCCAGGCACCGCCATCTCCCGCTGCGCCTCCGGAGCCGGCGGCAGCAGGCGGTTTTACACAGATGTTTCAGTCGCTCTCCGGAGCGAAAGAACCAGCGCCTGCACCTCAGCCTTCTCCGTCCGCCGCGCCGGTGAATTCCGGCCCAGGATCATTTACCCAGATGTTTTCGCAGATCAGCGGATCAGGCACACCGCAGGAAGACCCGCTGGCTTCGCTGAAGCCGCAAACACAACCAGCAGACGGGTTTCAATTTTCTAATCCTGTACCGGCGTCGAATCCAAACCCGTTTGGAAATACTTCCAGCCCGTCTCCTGGAGCATTTCCCGCAAAAGGAGGATTCACGCAGCTCTTTCAGGCTTTGGAAAAAGAAGAATCTTCTCTGGCGAAAGAACCTCCTCCGCTGATGCCGGCACCACCAGCCGCATCGGGTCCGCCATCGGCAGCGGGTGGATTCACCCAGCTTCTGCAGACGCTGAATACGCCTCAATCCGCGTCCGTTCCACAGGCCGCTCCTCCGTCCGTGCCAACTCCAAGTCCTGCGCCGATGCCATTAAGCGGTCCGGGCGAGTTTACGCGAGTCATTTCCAGCTCCATGCTGCGCGAAGCACAGGGACAAAACCCTGGCGCCGGAGGGCCGCCTGTCGTTCCTGCCGCAAGCCAGCCGAGTAGCGGACAACCTGTCTTCCAGATGCCGCAGACTCCGGCATTTCCCAAGATGCCTGCCGCTGCACCACCCATACAGCAGATGCCTCATCTGCATGCCGGAGGCGGCGGTGGCGCGGCGCCGCAGATGCCGCATTTTCAGCCGCCGGCATTTCAGTTTCCGCCGGCTCCGGCGCCTGCGCCGCCGCAGCCGCCCGCGCCGGGAAAATTGCAGCAGTATCTGCCGCTGATCCTGATCGTGAATGTCTTTGTGCTGATCGTGGTGATTCTGATCGTAGTCTTTGCGTTGCGGCACCACTAATCAGGATTGGCAAACAAAATAATCAGCTCCATGTCCGGATTCGGAATCTCGCCCGGCACATACACGCCAAAGTTGCGCGCGCGCATCACCGCATCCCAAACCGGACCGGTGCGGTCCACGCTGAAATACTGATAGCGCAGCTTCACAGGAATCGCCCGTGGCGGCACAGGAACATGCGTCAGCGTAAGCCCGGGCAAGGCCTGGCGAATCAACTGCTCGATATGTGTCGCCGAGCACGTTTTTGCCAGGCTCGGTACACGCCGAATCAGTTCAGCTTCCGGCATATCCGCCGAAATTGCCAGATAAAACCTTGAGTTTTCAAAATACTGGTCTTTGTCGATGGCCGTTGCGTAAATCGAGTCGCGCAATTGCTTCAGCGGCAGCGCCACAAAGTTGCTTGGCACCACGGTGTCCAGCAACTCCGTGATGATGGCATCCAGTGCAATAAAGCATTTTCCCTGGTCCTCGTGCTCGTATTTCGGAAGATCGCGCGGTTCAATCTTCTGTGAGAATGTCGTCAGCGCTCCGGCAAGCGAGAGCATCTGCAGGTAGAGCGATTCCGGATGCGCGTGCTTTGCCTCATGCAGATGGCGCAGCACAGGCAGATGTGCGTTCATCGTGTAGAGCAGCCAGAAATTAGCAACATCAGACGCGCTGAAATCTGCCAAAGACTGGTTGCGCTGTCGCCGCGACCCGGCAAGCTGGCTGCTTCGGGCAACCAGGACCTCGATCAGGCCGCGCAGAATTCCCGAAAGCAGCTCGCTGCCTTTTACATTGAGCATCGGCGGAGAGAACTTCGCGTCCAGCCGATAGCCGCCTGCCTCGGTCCGCACGATTCTCGCGAGCGGCAGCAGCGAGGAGCCTTCCAGATTTTCTCCCTCGGCCAGAATCTGCAGGTTCTTGCGCGCCAGGGACACCGGCTTTTCCGTGCCCGTGCTGTTCTCATCGCGAAGCATCTGCAGCTCTGCGTAAAAACGCGTGTTGATGCCGCCACGCTGCAAACCAACGTTGATGCCGCCCGGCCGTTCCTGTGGAACCGCCAGATAAAATAAGCAGCTTTCCTGGCCTGGATGAAAACACTCATCCAGGGTGCGCAGACGCGGAGGAGCATCCGATGACGGCAGATCCAGCAGCAGCCCATCAGGGAGCACGCCTGAGGCTTCGGAGATGCTCAACTGGCCTTCGCTCAAAGCCGTGCCATCAATCTGCAGAGATGTAAAACCCCAATACCGAAACGAAAGTGCTTCAACCAGAAAACGCAGGCTTTCCTCGAAAAAACGGTCCTGTGCCTGCAAGTGCTGCGGGGATAAAAATACGCCTTTTGACCAGACAACCGGCTGCAACTGTCGCATGTGTTTTAGGAGTCCTATCGGGGTTTGAGTATACAGCGATGGTGAATCGCGCATGAAGAAACGCTTCATTACCAGCGGAAATCGCGCGAAACGAATTCAACTTGACATGCACTATGTGGCAGTTAATAATTGGCCCGCTCTCATCAGACGACAATCAGCGCTCCCAAAAAGTAACTTGGGAAGTTTAAGACGAGGGGCGCGGCTGGCGTTTTAACAATAACGTGAGATTGATTCGAATCAAGGGCGGGCGGTGCCTCCGCGCGTCTATCGAGGAATAGAAAAATGGCTAAGGAAAGTACGCAGCATAAACTGGACCGCGTCCGTTCGCCGCGCGTGCATATCACCTATGACGTCGAGATCGGCGACGCGATTGAACTGAAGGAACTCCCCTTCGTAATGGGTGTGCTCGGAGACCTTACCGGCCAGCCCGAACAACCGCTAGCCGCCTTGAAAGACCGCAAGTTCGTAGAAATCAATCCGGACAATTTTGACACCGTGCTGAAGGGAATGCAGCCGCACCTAGCCTACTCCGTCGCTAACAAGCTGAGTGATGATCCGAACGCCGGCCAGATTGCCGTCAACCTGAAATTTGAAAGCCTCGATGACTTCTCGCCGGAAAACGTAGCGAAGCAGGTTGGTCCGTTGAAGGAACTGCTCGATCTGCGTCAGCGTCTCTCAGATCTGCGCGGCAGTTTGCAGGGCAATGACAAGCTGGACGAGGCATTGTTCGAAGCGGTTTCCAATACCGAGTCGCGCGAGAAGCTTCGCGGCGAACTTGGCGCTACCGGGGGTGACAAATGAGTACAACCAATACCGCAGCAGCAGCCGCAGGACAGACAGTAGAGCAGACTTCAGAGCAGTCGCTTCTCGACCAGATCGTAGCGCAGGGCCGCTTTAATCGTGACGCCGCCACTCTCGAACGTGGTCGTGACATGGTTAAGGAGTTCGTCTCGCAGGTGCTTGAGGGACACATGACCCTGACCCGCGACGCGGAAGCCTCCATTCAGGCTCGCATCGCGCAGATTGATCGTCTGATTTCCCTTCAGCTGAACGAAGTCATGCACTATCCCGCTTTCCAGAAGCTGGAAGGCACCTGGCGCGGGCTGAAATACCTGCTCGATCAGTCTGAAACCAGCGACATGCTGAAGATCAAGGTCCTCAACGTTTCCAAACGCGAGTTGCTCAAGGACCTGCAGCGCGCGCCGGAGTTCGACCAGAGCGCTCTGTTCAAGAAAGTCTACGAAGAAGAGTTTGGTGTCTTTGGCGGCGCTCCATTTGCCTCCATTATTGGCGACTACGAATTTGGCCGCGGTCCGGAAGACATGGAGCTTCTGGAGAAAATCTCCCAGGTAGCTTCAGCCGCCCACGCGCCATTCCTCTCAGCGGCAAGTTCAGAACTGCTGAACCTGAGCAGCTATACGCAGCTCGGAGCTCCGCGTGATATCGGCAAAATCTTCGACTCCACTGAATACGCAAAATGGAAATCCTTCCGTCAGTCGGATGATTCCCGTTACGTTGCGCTGACGTTGCCTCACGTGCTCATGCGTCTTCCGTACGGCAAAGATACAAAGACGATCGATGCCTTCGATTATGAAGAGGGAGTCGATGGCAGCGATCATTCCAAGTATCTCTGGGGCAATGCAGCGTATGCTCTGGGCGCAAGACTCACCAACTCGTTCGCCAAGTACGGCTGGTGCGCTGCCATCCGTGGCGTAGAAGGCGGCGGACTTGTCGAAGGGATGCCTGCGCATACCTTCCGCACCGACGAAGGCGACGTGGCGCTGAAGTGCCCGACAGAAGTGGCCATTACCGATCGTCGCGAAAAAGAGCTCGCCGATCAGGGCCTTGTACCGCTCGTGCACTGCAAGGGAACCGACTACGCAGCCTTCTTCAGCGTGCAGACAGCCAACAAGCCGAAGCTCTATGACAAGGATGCGGCGAATGCCAATGCTCGTCTTTCGGCACAACTGCCTTACATCCTTGCCATGTCGCGCTTTGCTCATTACCTGAAAGCAATGATGCGCGACAAGATCGGCAGCTTTATGAGCCGCGGAGACTGCGAGAAGTTCCTGAACCAATGGATTATGAACTATGTCTGCGCGGACGACGATGCATCGCAGGCCGCAAAGGCGAAACTGCCCTTGCGCGAGGCCGCGATTCAGGTCTCCGAAGTTCCAGGTAAACCGGGAGCGTACCGCGCGGTCGCGTTCCTCAAACCCCATTTCCAACTCGACGAGTTGTCTGTCTCGCTCCGTCTTGTGGCCGATCTGCCGGCATCGGCAAGGAAGTAATAACCAGCCGGGACTATACGGTATTCCCTTGCCCTTGTGGCGGCGAAGTACAAATGAAAGGAGCCAGAAATGGCAGTAGATTATTTCCTCGACCTCGATGGGATTCCCGGTGAATCTCAGGATGAAAAATTTAAGAACAAAATCCAGCTCCTGAGTTGGAGCTGGGGTGCGTCGAACATCTCCTCTGTTGCGGGAACCGGTGGTTCCGGCGCCGGCAAAGTAGATCTGTCCGATTTCAGCACGATGACTTTCTTCGACAAATCGACGCCAAAGCTCTTTAAATCGATCGTTAAGGGCACACACATTACCAAGGGCACGTTGAGCGCTGTTAAGTCCGGCGCGGATGGCAAACCGTATTTGAAGGTGAACTTCACGGAAATCTTCGTTACCGGTCTGCAGATGTCGGCGTCTTCTGAAGTGCCCAGCGTCAGCCTGTCTTTTACCTATAACGAAATTGGTATCGATTACTCCGTGCAGGACGAGAAGGGCAATCTCGCAAGCGTCGGCGAAGTCAAATACAGCACGAAACAGAACAAACAGTCGTAAGGCGGTTTGGATGGACGGGCTCTCTTATTACCGCGATGGCCAGCTTCAGCTGGCCATCACTGCGCTGGGCGACGAGCTGAAAAAACAGCCGCTCGATCTCAAGCGCCGTACATTTCTCTTCGAATTGCTCTGCTTTGCCGGCGAATACGACCGCGCGGGCAAGCAGCTCGATATCTTGTCAGACGCCAACAAAGAAGCCGCAGCCGGGGCCATGCTCTATCGCGCCGCTCTGCATGCTGAAAGAACCCGTCAGGAAATGTTCGCAAAAGACGAGCTGCCTCTTGGAACCACCCACCCTGCGCCGTCCGGCACTTTAAACGGCGAGGAATTCACCAGTTTTGAAGATGCCGATCCGCGTATCGGAGCGCATCTGGAAGCATTTATCGCCGGCAGTTATACATGGATTCCACTCGCTTATGTGGAATCTGTAGAGATTCAGGCGCCGAAGAAACTGCGCGATCTGCTTTGGGCCCCTGCTATCCTGCATACCACAGAAGATTTCCGTCTGCAGGACCTGGGCGAAGTCCTGATCCCGGTGCTAGCGCCGCTTTCGTGGAAGCACCCCGACGATGCTGTCAGGCTTGGCCGTGCAACAGCCTGGGAAGAAAACGAAAAATACGGGGCCGTTCCTTACGGCCAGAAAATGCTGATGCGAGGGGAAGAGGAAGTGCCGTTCCTCGAGCTGCGCAATCTGACCTTCCATCACGCCAGGGAGACGGCTGAAAGTGCCACTACGTGATGACCTGCTGAACCCGATTCCGGGTGATAATCCCTCCGGAGCCAATCTCCGCTACGATAAGGTCTACGACCAGATCAAAGAAGCGCGGACCGAAGATGACGAAAGCCTTCCTAGCGGGGCCTGGGAACGCCAGATCAAGAAGGCCGACTTCAATCTGGTCATTAAGCTGGCGGGCGAAGCCCTGGCCACCAAAAGCAAAGACCTGCAGCTTGCCGCGTGGCTTACGGAAGCCCACGTCAAAAAGGAAGGTCTGTCTCTCATCGAGCCATGTTTCAAGCTCATGCATAATTTGCAGGAGCAGTTCTGGGACACGCTCTATCCACTTGTCGAAGATGGCGATGTCGGTATGCGCGCGATGCCTGTCGAGTGGGCTGCGAACCGCGTCGGCGATCTCGTCCGTGAAGCCCCAATTACCAAAAAGGGCCTGAACTATTTCCAATACAAGGAATCCCGCGCCGTAGGATATGAAGCCGACGTGGGCGCCAGCGAGAGCAAGATGGAGGCCCGCAGGCAGGCCATCGAAGACGGCAAGACCACCGGCGAGGATTTTGACGCAGCTTTTGCTGCCACGCCCAAGGCATTTTACATTGATCTTCATAACTCGCTGCAATCAACGCTGACCACGCTCGAAACACTGCAGGAATTCTGCGAACTGAAATACGGCAGCGATGGGCCGGCGTTCAGCAAGCTGCGTACCTCCATTCAGGAAGTCGATCAGGTCGTCAACAGTCTCCTGAATGAGAAAAGAAAAACAGAGCCGGATCCAGTCGAAGAGGACGTAACCAGCGCCGAAGGAGAAGCTGGCGCTGAAGACGGCGCAAGCGCGCTGACGGTAGTCCAGAAGGGAAAAGGTAGCTTTCCGGTTGCCTTGAGAAATGGCGACTTTGTTTCCGCCAAACCAACAGATTGGGACGATGCCGTCGAGCGAATCCGTGAATGCGCGCAGTTTATTCAGGAAGAGCGTCCGGCCAGCCCTACCGCATATTTGCTTCAGGCCGTAGTCCAACTGGGTGAAATGCGCGTGCAGGACGATCTTGCCCGCGAAATGATTCGCCAGGGGCAGTTGCCGCAGGCCATTCAGTTATTGCTTCGTGATGCAGCCCAGCAACCCAATGGTCGCGCCCGTTTCCAGCGCCGGTTGCATATCGCTCAGCTCTGCGTCGATGCAGGCGAGACCAGAGTTGCGCGCGTGGTTCTGGAAGAGCTGCTGAGAGAAATTGACGAACGCAAACTGGAAGAATGGGAAACAGGAGAGATGATCGCGCAGCCTCTGGCTCTGCTTTTGAAGTGTATCGATTCCGACGATTACAGCAGAAAGGAAGAGTTGTTCTCCCGCCTCTGCCGTGTCGATCCCATTACCGCTCTGAATGTTTCCCATTGATTTGATTTACGCTTCAGGAGTTCGCCGGCTTGGCACGTTCCGCTACAGAAACGCTCATCACGCAATCAGTGCTCGACCGTCTGATGGCGGTGGAGGACTGGCCGGCCACGCGCTCGCAATCCCTGCGTTATTACAAAGAAGCCTTGAAGCGTGACCTGGAATGGCTGTTGAATACCCGCCAGCCGCCCATCGACGCCATTGCTGATTACCCTCTGGCAAACGCCTCCACTCTGAACTACGGGCTTCCCGACATATCGGCGATGGGACTGAACTCCGCATCCGATAACCGGCGTCTGCGCCAGGCAATTGAGGCATGCCTGCGCTATTTCGAGCCGCGCCTGATGGACGTGCGCGTGACGCTCGATAAAGGCGATACTGCAGAGCGGCGTCTGCGTTTTCACATTGAAGGCAGCATGAAACTCGACCCGGCCCCGGAAGAGATCTCCTTCGACACAGTACTCGAGCTTACCAGCGGCGAGTACAAGGTGAAATAAACGATGCGCGAGGAACTGCTCGAATACTATGAGCGCGAGCTTGCTTATATGCGGCAGCTGGGGGCTGAGTTCGCGCAGAAATATCCGCGCGTCGCCAGTCGATTGCTGCTCGAGCCCGACCGCTGCGACGATCCGCATGTGGAACGTCTGATCGAAGCATTCGCTTTCATGGCTGCGCGAGTCCATCTGCGCATCGACGACGATTTCCCGGAAATCACCTCGGCGCTGCTCGGCATCGTCTCGCCGCATTACCTCAGGCCCATCCCTTCGATGTCGATTGTCGAATGCCAGCTCGATCCGGAGCAGGGAAAACAAACCACGGGTGTAAATATCCCGGCGGGAACCCAGCTCGCCACTAAGCGCACCTTTGACGGCCTGCCGTGCCGTTTTCGCACTTCGTATCCGGTGCAACTATGGCCATTTTCTGTCGAAGAATGTGAGTGGCGCCACCCCGAGCGCCTCACACAGCCAATCCGCGTGCATGGAGCGACGGGCGTTATCCGCATGCGACTTGACTGCGCCCGAGATGTTTTCTTCGACAAGCTGCAGATCGATAGGCTGTCATTCCACCTGACCGGCGAAACCAACGTCGTTCACACGCTCTACGAATTATTCTGCCGGAACTGCATCGGCATCTTCGTCCGCGACCCGCAGCAGCGCGGCGGTAAGATCGTCCCCATCTCTCCATCGGAATTGCGCCCCATGGGCTTCGAAGAAGAGGAAGCGCTCCTGCCATATCCTAAGCGTTCCTTCGAAGGCTATCGGCTGCTGCAGGAATACTTCACCTTCTCAGAAAAGTTTCTCTTCTTTGAATTAGACGGCCTCAAAGCCATCGCCGAAGCCGGTTGCAAAGAGCAGGCGGAAATTCTCTTCTACTTCTCCCGCTTCGACCGCCCGGAGCGCCAGCAGGACCTCGAAATCGGCGTCACCTCACGCACTCTTCGCCTGGGCTGCACGCCGGTCATCAATCTCTTTTCACAGACGGCCGAGCCCATCCTGGTCACGCAGACCAAACACGAATATCCCGTCATTCCCGACGTTCGTCATCAGGAAACCACCGAAATATTCTCCATCGATGATGTGATGGCCTCGAATACCAGCCGTCGCGAAAGCTTTGAGCTCGATCCGCTCTATTCCTATCGCTTTGAGGGTCGCAAGACCGCAGGTCGCGTCTACTGGCATGCCATGCGCCGCCAGAGTGTTCTCGGCGAGCGCCAGCCCTCAACCATGCACATAGCACTGGTCGATGTAGACGGACAGGTCACGCATCCCGACGCAGAAGTGCTCACCGTTCGCACCACCTGCTCCAATTTCGACCTGCCGTCGCGGCTGCCGTTCGGTCTTGAAGAGGGCGACTTCTCCGCAGAAGATTTTCCGGTCGTGCAAACAATCACTGCGCTCCGCCGGCCAACGTCCAGCTATGATCCGCCCGACGAAAAGGGTCAACTATGGCGGCTGGTATCGCAACTTTCGCTTAATTATTTGTCGCTCGCTGAGGAAGGCGTAACCGCATTCCAGGAGATTTTGCGGCTCCACAACTTCACTGACTCGTCATATCTCGAAAACCAGATCGGAGGCATCACCGCGCTCTCATCGCGTCCGCATTTCGCCATCATGCAGTCCGGATTCGGCAACATCCCCGCGCGCGGCATGCGGTTAGAGATCGACTTCGACGAGCGCCAGTTCGTTGGTGGAGGCGTATATCTTTTTGCGAATGTGCTCGACCGCTTCCTCGGCAATTACACCTCGATCAACAGCTTCTGCCAGCTGGCAGCTCGCACCAATCAGAGAAAGGAGATGCTCGGCGAATGGCCACCCAGAGCAGGGAACAAACCGCTACTCTGAATGTCGAACTGAAGACTGCGCGGGAGTTTCAGCATCTCCAGGAACTGCTTGAGCGCGACCCGTGGAGCGTCCAGTTCTTCCAGGCCGTGCGTCTGCTGGAACGCCTCTACCCGGAACGCCGCCCCATCGGCCTCTTTGTTTCGCCCGGCTCAGAAGTCGTCCGTTTCTCATCCGTCCCTACATTCGCTTTTCCCGCAAGCGAAATTCAGGGCTTGGAAAAAGGTAAAGACGGCCAGCTGAAAATGTCCGTGAACTTCATGGGTCTCTGTGCCGCTGTTGGCGCGCTGCCGCATGTCTATACGGATTTTCTCCTTGAGCGCGCAAAAGCTAAAGATCGCGGCCCGGGCGACTTTTTCGATCTCTTCAACCATCGCATCATTTCGCTCTTCTATCG
>Ga0209581_1001718_pt1 | contig 23940 bp, 21 predicted proteins | sample Coa_R2_FD_187160 | JGI IMG/M metagenome (GOLD analysis project Ga0209581, IMG submission 187160) | Surface soil microbial communities from Centralia Pennsylvania, which are recovering from an underground coalmine fire - Coalmine... | ecosystem: Environmental > Terrestrial > Soil > Unclassified ...
CTCGGAATCCTTCGCTGCGCTTCTTGTCGGCGCCCAGGAAATCATGGCTTCTGGCGGGCGGGGCATGCGGCCTGCCGCGCGTTCATTGCTGCGCTTCGGTGCGGATTCCTCCTCGGAATCCTTCGCTGCGCTTCTTGTCGGCGCCCAGGAAATCATGGCTTCTGGCGGGCGGGGCATGCGGCCTGCCGCGGGGGAAGGTTGGCTCCCCGGGCTGGTATATTGGTTTTGAACCCTTGGCAACTTTTGGGCGTCTATTACATTGAGATGTGGTTATGCCAGCGACCGTAATCGAAGTGGACAGCAAGCGGATTGAATCACTACTTCTGCGCCTGAGCGAAGAGGTTACGAGCATTCGGACTGAACTGGCCGGCTTCCGGTCAGAGTTCAACCAGTTCCGAAATGCTACCATCGCTGAGTTCGACCAGCTGCGTTCCGATATGCGTGCTGAGTTTGAGCTGGTGCATGCTCGCATAGATTTTACAAATGCCCGAGTCTTGCGACTGGAAGAGCAGGCGGAGCTGACAAATGCGCGCCTGCAGGAGCTGGAGCGCCATGCGGGGCTGACAAATGCGCGCCTGCAGGAGCTGGAGCGCCATGCGGGGCTGACAAATGCGCGCCTGCTCAGGGTAGAGGATCGCTTGTTTGGCTCCGAGGGAAACGGCGACCTGCGGTGAGGGCCGGGCTGGCGTGCTCACCTTGGCGCGCCTGCGCCATGACGTAAAAACTGTTCCCGTCAGGCGTGCGTGTCGTCGGGTGGCGGTGCGCCCTCGCGGTCTCGGGACTCGGCGGTGGTGGGCGCGCCTGCCGGGCTTCCGTTGCCGGAGCCGTTGCCTGAGACGGCGCCCAGGTTGACCACCGGGGGCTTGCCTACCAGGCGGCGGGCGGCCATCTGCTGCATTTCAAGCTCGACCTCCTCCGGTGTGCGGGCGGGGTCCAGAATCGCCACGATGTCCTTGTAATAGAGCGTCTCCTTCTCCAGAAGCGCGTGAGAGAGGCGATCGAGCTCGGGGCGTTTCGAGCGCAGGAGATTACGCACCGTCTCCATGCAGGCATCGACGATCTGCTTGATCTGCAGCTCGCACTCGCGCTGGGTCTCCTGCGAAGGACCGGAGCGCTGGTCGGCATACGCCTGATTGACGTTGAACTTGAAGTCGCCCATCCCGAACTCCATGATCATCGCCCGGGCAAGGGCGGATACTTTCTGGAGATCCGAGGCGACACCATTGGTGGTGGCCTCCAGCACCAGCTCTTCGGCGCAGTAGCCGCCGAGCAAGCCTTCAATGTCAGCCATCAGGTGGAACTTGTTGTGATCGTTGTACTCTTCCTTGTCGACCCCGACCGTGTAACCGAGCGCCGATCCGCGCGGGATGATCGTCACGAGCTGCAAGCGCTTGCGGTTGTTTCGATAGTAGTTGACCAGCGCGTGACCGGCCTCGTGGTAGGCGGTGGCGGTGAGCTCCTCCACCAGAATCTGGCGGCTTTGCGGCATCCCTATCTGCACCCGCTCGATCGCCTGGATCAGGTCCTCCTGGCGGACCGTGTCCCGGCCGTCGCGCGCGGCGCCGAGCGCCGCCTCGTTGACGATGCTGTACAAGCCGGCGCCGCTGAAAAATACGGTCATCCGGGCTACGTCCAGCGGGTTTACCTTTTCATCCGTCTTTACCCTGGACAGGTAGTGCTTCAGGATCGCCTCCCGGCCTTCCAGGTTGGGGAGCGGAATCTCGATGCGCCTGTCGAACCGGCCCGGGCGCAGAAGCGCCTCGTCGAGCAGCTCCGGATGGTTGGTGGCGCCGATGGTGAGCACCTTGTGTTTCCCGAAGCCGTCCAGCTCCACGAGGAACTGGTTGAGCGTGCGGTTGGCGTCCATGACCGCGCCGCCGCCCAGGTCCTGCCCGCGCTTGCCGCCGATCGCGTCAATCTCATCGATAAACACGATGGCCGGTTTGCCGCCGCGCCGCGCCTGCTCGTAAACGGCGCGCACGCGCCCGGCGCCCACGCCCGCCCACCAGGAGTTGAAATCGGCGCCGGACAGAGCATAGAAGGGCACACCGGCCTCATTGGCGATCGCCTTGGCCAGCATCGTCTTGCCGGTGCCGGGACGGCCGACCAGGAGAACGCCTTTCACCGGCTTGACGCCGGTCTCAATTATCTTGTCGGCGTTCTTGAGCAAGGCCACGACCTCCGCCGCCTCGGCCTTGGCCTCCTCGCAACCCTTCACGTCATCGAGCTTGACGTCGAGGTCGGGAACGCGCGAGAGGTTTATGCCCTGGGTGTTGAACTTGTGGCTGGCCGTCACGGAGACCCGGTCGACAGCCTCCTCCAGGTGGGCTTGCTCCACGTGGGCCTTGCCGTGCCGGACGGCCAGGATGGCCGCCTCGTTTACCGTCGCCGCTATATCGGCGCCGGAGAAGTTGGTCGTCAACTTGGAGAGCTTGTCGAGATCCGGCTCGCATGCCAGTTTGATGTTCTTCAGGTACTTGCCGAAAATTTTCTTGCGCGCCTCGGCATCGGGCAGGCCGACGTAGCACTTGCGATCGAAGCGCCCCGAGCGCGTGAAGGCGGGATCGAGCGTCTCCTCCACGTTGGTGGCGCCGATGGTGATTACATTGCTGTGCGAGAACCCGTCGAGCTCGATGAGGATCTGGTTGAGCTCCTCCGAGCGCATGCCGCTGGTGCCGCCGCCGCGGTCCTGATTGCCGCCGATCGAGTCTATCTCGTCGATGAAGACGACCGCCGCCGGGCTCTTCCGCGCCTGAGCATAGAGAGCCTTGATGCGGCCCGCCCCTTCGCGCGACCAGGCTCCCTTGAGGTAGCTCGCCGACATTCCGTAAAAAGGCACGCCGGCCTCATTGGCCATGGCCTTGGCCAGCATCGTCTTGCCGACCCCGGGCGGCCCTACGAGAAGCACGCCCCTGGGGATCTTGGCGCCGATACGGCGAAGCTCGTCTCCCCGCCGCAGGAAATCTATGATCTCGAGGACGTCCTGTTTGACCTCGTCTATTCCTATGACGTCATCCAGCCGGATCGAGGAGTCGGTGGTGCCGATCTCTATTCCGGAGCCGACCATTGTGCGCTCCAGCCCGACCGAGATGCGATCGAGCGCCTGCTCGATCGTGTTCATCGTCACCTTGCCCGGGCCGCCGGGGCGCATCGAGACAAGCGCGGCCTCGTTCACCACGTTGGCGATCTCGGCCGGGGAATAGTTGACCGTCAGCTTGGCCAGCTCGTCATAATCGATGTCCGTGTCGCAGACCACCTTGCCGAGATAGTAACGAAAGAGAGCCTGGCGCTCTTCGGGATTGGGTGTCTGGAAGTAGATGCGGCGGTCCATCCGTCCGGCGCGCATCAGCGCCGGGTCGAGGATGCCATCATTGTTGGTGGCGCCGATCACCAGGATATTGCTGTTGGTGAAACCGTCCATCTCCGTTAGCAGGCAGTTGAGGGTCATGTTGAGATCCGATTGCCCGCCGAAGCCCCTGTCGCCCTGGCGCCGGGCGGCCATCGAATCGATCTCGTCGATGAACAGAATCGCCCGCTCGTGGCGGCGCAGCTTGCGAAATAGGGTCTTCAGCTTGAGCACGCCCAGGCCCATGATGAGCCCGGACAGCCCCGATCCCTCGACGACGTAAAAGGGGATGCCTACCTCGTTGGCTATCGCCCTGGCGAAGAGCGTCTTGCCGACCCCCGGCGGCCCGACGAAGAGCATGCCCTTGGGAACCTGGGCGCCGGAGGCGGAATATTTGGCGGGATTGGAGATCATGTCTATGACCTCCCGAATCTCCTGTTTGGCCTGCTCGTTGCCGATGAGCTCGGCGAGCGTCTTGGGGGCCTTGGGGTTGATCGCCGGCGTCTTGAAGAGGAAGGGGAACATGCGCCGCCAGATGCTCCTGGGCGCCTTGGAATCCGCGCGCGGCGGCAGCGGAAAGATGATCGATATGAGCAGGTAGTACTGGATGAGGATGACCAGGGCGCCGAATAGCGCGCTGGAGATGATGGAGACGACCGAATATTTCATGAGCGCCGGGAACGAGGTGAACGGGTTCCACTGCTGGGCGGTCAAAAGAAGGATGATCGTCCAGCCGATCAGGAGCGTCCATTTTGCCCACGGTTTCATGTTTTTCGTTCTCTCCTCAAGTGCGGCCGGCCCGGCCGCCAATTGCTTTGGGCTAGTTGGCCGCGCCCAGCGGGAAATCGCTGTTCCGCTCGTCGGACCGCTCGTCGATGCCGCTCATTATTTTGGCCGGTCTAGACCCGTTGACGTAATCCATCTCCCCGATGGCCATGTCGTCGCGCTTGAGACCATACTGGATCTGGTTCACGTCATTTATGCCAACCGGCCATGGTGACGGTGGGGCCGAGCCCTGCAGGCTGTTGAGAAGGCAGCTGACGACAAGGGCCAGGATAAACGTGGCAATCAATTCCTTCATGGTCCTGCCTTCGTGCCGAAAGAGCTTGCCGGCGCGGGCTGAAGCCCGCTTACTTGTAATCATAGCGAGATTTTACGCCCGGCGCAGCCGGCTCAGCCCGGTCGCCGGACAAGGATTTACCCGAGGTGCGGCTTGACCAGCGCCAGCAGCCCTTGCTCCGGCATATAGCCGGAGGTCATCTCCCGGGCGCGCCCGCCCTGGAAAATCACGAAGGTGGGCAGCCCGCTCTGGGTGTACTGGTCGGCCAGGTTGTGGTTCTCGTCCACATCGACGGAGACCACCTTCAGCCTTCCCTGGTATTCCGAGGCCAGCTTCTCCAGAATGGGGGCCATCTTCTTGCAGGGAACGCACCATTTGGCTCCGAACTCGACCAGAACCGGGGTGGGCGAGGAGAGAACCTCCTGGTTGAAGTTAGCCTCCGTCACCTCCTGGACCGGCGAGGCTCCCGGCTCGCCTGCCTGGGGGCCGGGACCCTCTCCAGACTGCCCGCCCTCTCTGGTTGCCTGCTGGTCGGCTGGCATCTCCGCCGCCGGCGGCTGCCCCTGCGAGCAGCTGTTAATGAAGCTGCCGGCCACCAGCGCGATCAGAAAGGAGATGAGTAATTCTTTCATGGCCTTCCGCACCCTCCGGCTACACACATCTTAGCCCAACCGGCAGTCAACAAACACCGCCCGGCCGCGGGTGCCGGAGGGGCAGTAGGGTAAGACAGAACACCGGCCGCTAGATGTGCTTGTTGATGGCGCTGGCCAGGGTGGATTTCGGGACGGCGCCTACCACCTGCTCCACGACCTGCCCTGACTTGAAGAGATAAAGACTGGGAATGCCGCGGATAGTGTAAGCCTGGGCTGTCTTGGGGTTCTCATCCGTGTTCAGTTTTACAACCTTCAGGCGCCCTTCGAACTCTTTGGACAGATCTTCGACAACCGGGGCGACCGCTTTGCAGGGGCCGCACCAGGGAGCCCAGAAGTCGACCAGAACGGGGACGTCTGATTTCAGAACTTCTTGGTCGAAGGTAGCGTCGGTAACGTTTGCCACACCAGACATTGAATAGGACCTCCCCTTACGCTGGCATTTATTGACAATTCAGGAACCAGCTCGGACATTATAGAAACCAACTGATAGTTTCGCACACAAAGATCAAATTGTCTTTATGCCCGGAGCGCCTGCGGCGCAGCCGGGCCGGTATCCAGCCGGTAACCGTGCGCCGCGGCGGCGGCCGCCGGGGCGTTGAGCAGGGGCGCCGCGCTGCCGGGGATACGAGGAGCTTTGCAGGCTCGAGCGTTAATATAAAGATGAACCAGGAGGCGCGACCGCCATGCGCTTTTTCGAGCAGATTCACCGCTGGCTGTCCAGGAGCCTTGCCAACCAGCTGCTGTTCACGTACCTGCTGGTGCTCACGGTGGCGCTGTCGATCGTGAGCATCTGGGCGCATTCCATTATAAAGACCGAGTCGCTGACCGACCTGCGGAAGGCGCTCGAGGTGGAAGGCGTCAACCTGGGCCTCGAGATCGACAACGATCTGGCGCTCGACTCGCCGGCGGCCCGCCGCAGGATAAAGGCAGCGGCCGACCGGCACGCGGAAAAGCTGGGAGTGGCCATTACCGTTGTCGACGATGACGGGCACGTGGTTGCCGACTCCGGTCCGAAGCCGCAGCGCGAGGGGGAGAACATCTCCAACCAGCCCGAGATCAACGACGCCCTGGCCGGGATCGTGGCCATGTACACGCGCAGCTCCGCTCAAACGAAGACCGAGTGGCTTTTCGTCGCCGTCCCTATCCGCGCCGCCGGGCAGACCGCCGGGGTAATCCGGCTCGGGCTGCCGCTCAACGACCTGAACCTCCGGCTCAACAAGGACTTCATCAACTTCCTCGAGTTCATGCTCACCACCGGCTTTGTCACCATCCTGATAAGCCTTCTCCTGGCCCGGCGGGTGACGAGGCCAATCAGCGAGATGAGCGCCATGTCCAAGCAGATTGCAAGGTCCGGCGATTTTTCGGTTTTCGTGCCGGTGCGCCGCAACGACGAGATAGGCGAGCTCGGCCTGTCCTTCAATCAAATGATCGGGCGGCTGCGCGAGCAGGAGCGCTTGCGGCAGGAGTTCATCGCCAATGCCTCGCACGAGCTGAAGACGCCGACCATGGCCATCGGCTCCGTGGTGGAGGCCTTGCAGGCGGGCGCGGCCGGGGATCCGGAGCTGCGCGAGCAGTTTCTCTCCTCGCTGGAGAAGCTCGTCGATCGCCAGAGGCAGCTGATTCAGGATCTGCTGGACATCACGCGGCTGGACGGCGGGCTGGAGAAGGACTGGCATGAGGAGGTCAGCCTCAAGCAGGTAATCTCCGAGGCCGTGGCCGAGATCCAGCCGCAGGCCGAGAAGAAGCAGATCGACCTGCAAAACCGGGCGGACACCGACGGGCTGTGCGTCCACGGCAGCGGCAGCCAGCTGCACCGCGCCCTGGTCAATCTTCTCACCAACGCCGTCAACTACACGCCGCCGCAGGGACGGGTGACGGTCAGCTCGCGCTCGCCCGGCCCCGGGCACATCGAGGTGCGCATCAGCGACACCGGGCCGGGAATCGAGCCCGGCGACCTGCCGCACATATTCGACCGCTTCTATCGCGGCGACAAAGCGCGCACCCGAGTCGGGGGCGGCACCGGGCTCGGGCTTGCCATTACCCGCGAGATCATCGCCCGGCATCACGGGGTCGTGGAGGTGGAGTCAGAGGTCGGGCGCGGCTCGGTGTTCACGGTCAGGTTGCCGGTTCTGCCCCGGGCGCGGTCATGATCTCTAAGGGGCCAGACGCTGATGGTTGACCGGAGACCGGCAGGAGGTTTGCCAGGCCCCCTGGCCGCGCTGACCGCTAAACTCGCCGCCCTTGTCCGGAGCCGGCGGGCGGCCCGCGAGCCGGCTGCGGGCCTGCAGGCCGATGAGGAGACGGCGGTCTGCTGCCGGGGCGCGGTGCACATCGCCTATCGCGGGGCCAGCGATGATCGCCTGTATGTCGCCTACGGGCGCAAGTGGATAGATGTCAAATTTTTCAAGCCGCGAGGCCTGCGGGTCTTCTGCGCCGGCTGCCGGCGCCGGCTCCTTTGATCAGGAGACGGGCGCTGATTCCAGGGCGCGGCGCAGCGAGCCTTCGCACCGGGCGAGAAGAGCCTCGGCCTGGGCCCGGCCCAGCTTTCGCTTGACCATGAGGATTGCCGTCTTGGCGCTGTCGTGCGAGGCGACCAGCGCCCCCTCGGCGACGTGGCGGGGCACACCGGATATGGTGCTGATGATCGAGACGGCGCGCTCCCTCAACTTGTAGTTCGTCGGCTTGAGATCCACCATCAGATTTTCGTAGACCTTGCCGAGGCGCACCATGGTGCAGGTCGACAGCAGGTTCAGGATCATCTTTTGCGCCGTGCCGGCCTTCATCCTTGTCGAGCCGGACAGCGCCTCCGGTCCGACGACGGCGGCGATGGTCACATCGGCCATGCGGGCAAGTTCCGTGTCGTGGTTGTTCACGACGGCGATGATCTTCGCCCCGCACTCCCGGGCCCTGTCGCAGGCCCCGATGACATAAGGGGTGCGGCCGCTGGCCGTGATGCCGACGACGACGTCCCCGTCGGTGATACCGGCGGCGGTGGCATCAGCGATGCCCGCGTCTTTGTTGTCCTCGGCGTTCTCGAAGGCGTGGAACATCGCCTCCTTGCCGCCGGCGATGTAGGCCTGGATCTTGCCGGCGTCTATTCCGAAGGTTGGCGGGCACTCGCTGGCATCCAGCACGCCCAGGCGCCCGCTCGTGCCCGCGCCGAAGTAGATCAGGCGCCCGCCGGCGCGAAGCGCCTGCACGATCAGATCGACGGCGCGGGCGATTTCGGGGACGCATTGCTGGACCACGCCGGCAATCTCCAGATCCTCCTCTTGCACCTTGCGCACGAGATTGACGGTGTCGAGAACGTCGAGATCCATGGTCCTGGGATTGCGATCCTCGGTGACGTTCCTGTTGAACTCTGTCGTGTAAGCCATTAAGGATTCTGCCGTTTTGCTCGTAGTCACTTTGATTGATGCCCTGCTACTTGAGTGTTACCGTCGATCGCTTGAGGAACTGGCCGTCTCCGGCTTTGCCCGTGTATTTGCCGTTTTCCACCACCACCCTGCCGCGGGAGAGGACGGTCTCCGCCACGCCGGTCACCTCCATGCCCTCGTAGCAATTGTAGTCTACGTTCATGTGATGCGTCCTGGCGCTGATAGTCATCTTCTTTTTCGGATCGAAGATTACGATGTCGGCGTCGGACCCGACGGCGATGGTTCCCTTGCGGGGGAAGAGTCCGAAGATCTTCGCCGCCGCCGTGGAGGTCAGCTCGACGAAACGATTGAGCGAGATGCGCCCCTGCCCGACTCCGCCGTTGAAGATAAGGCTCATCCGGTTCTCCACGCCCGGCCCGCCGTTGGGGATCTTGCTGAAGTCATCCCTGCCCAGCTCCTTCTGCTCCTTGAAGCAGAACGGACAGTGGTCGGTGGAGACGACCTGCAGGTCGTTCATGCGCAGTCCCGTCCACAGCTCCTCCTGGTTCCACTTCTCGCGCAAGGGGGGCGTCATCACGTATTTCGCCCCCTCGAATTCCGGCTTCTCGTAGTCCGTGTAGTCCAGGAAGAGATACTGCGGGCAGGTCTCGGCGAAGGCGGGAATGCCGGCGTCGCGAGCCTCTTTCACCTTCTTCAGGGCGTCATAGCAGCTCAGGTGCACGATGTAGACCGGCGACCCGGCCATCTCGGCCAGGGCTATCGATCGATTGACGCCCTCGGCTTCCGCGGCGGTCGGGCGGGTCAGCGCGTGGAACTTCGGCGCCGTCTTCCCCTCCGCCAGCGCCCGGGCGACGATTTCGTTGATGACCACGCCGTTTTCAGCGTGCATGCAGATGAGCCCGCCACGCGAGCCGGCCAGCGACATGGCGCGAAAGATCGTCGCGTCATCGACCAGCAGCACGCCCGGGTAAGCCATGAACAGCTTGAAGCTGGTCACGCCCTCATGGTCGATCAACTTCTTCATCTCGGCCAGGTGCTCGGCCGCGGAGAGATCGGTGACGATCATGTGGAAGCTGTAGTCGATCGCCGCCTTGCCGTCCGCTTTCTTGTGCCATGTCTCCAGCGCCTGCATGATTGCGGTGCCCTTGGGCTGAATGGCGAAGTCGATGATGGTCGTCGTTCCGCCGTGGGCGGCTGCCAGGGTGCCGGTTCTGAAGTCGTCGGCGGAGGTGGTGCCGCCGAACGGCATGTCCATGTGCGTGTGCGCGTCGATGCCGCCGGGAATCACCAGTTTGTCACGGGCGTCGATCACCTTGTCCGCGCTCATGTCCAGGCTCTTGCCGATAAGCGTTATAAACTGGCCTTCGATGAGGATGTCGCCGTAGTAGTCATCGACTGCCGTGACCACCCGACCGTTCTTTATCAAGGTTTTCATGAGCGCTTTGTCAGGAGCCTCCGGATATGTGGCGGACATAAACCGCATAAATAGTATCCGAAAGTGGATATTTATTGATGGACATGTGAAAAATGTTTTTAAGTCACCGTTCCTGCGATTTCCTGGCTAAGGGCTCTGGAGTCCGCGCCGCCTTCGCCTTGCCCCTAGAGGACTTGTGTGAGGATGATAAGCCCGAGGCCGATGCAGAACCAGGCGGCGAAAATGACCGCCCAGTTCTGCGCGATCTGACCGCGGTACCTCTGGCCGGCCAGGGAAGCCAGGTACGCCAGAGCGAAGTCGCGGGCGGCGCGCCCGATGGCGGCGCAGATGAAGACGGGGACCATGGGCATCCTTATCTGCGAGGACACGAACATGAAGGACTTGAGCGGCAGCAGGCTGAAGGGCTGAGCGAAAAGGGCGAAAAGCCCCATCCTGGAAAGCATGTTGGCCGAGCGCGTGATCCTGTCCGGGCTCAGCCAGGCGACGCTGGTCATGATGTGCAAGCCCATAGAAGGGGCGAGCTGCCCCACGAACCAGGGAACCAGCGACCCCAGGAGCGCTCCCAGCAGGCAAGCGGTGGCCAGCCGCCAGCGTGCGCCCGGATGCAGCAGCACAAGCGGGATCATAAGCAGATCGGCCATGACGAAGAAGAACGCTCCCTCGGCGACCGCCCAGAAAAAGAGGAGCTGCAGCACCCAGCGCCGTGAGGTCCAGTAGTAGAGCTGTTCGATCGAGCCTGAGCGCACCGGCGCCGCCTCCGCTGACCCACCTAATTTAACCTGTCCCGTCTTCGTTACGTGCTATAAAACAGGATACGCCAGAAGTTGGAAATAACCTACCGGCGACGCATGCTGCTTGGAGCACCACTGCCGTTTCCTCTGGCGCTCGCTCAAGAGGGCACGAGGCTTTGAAGGGCGTTACCTCGGAAGTGATAGCGGAAGTCCGCGGCCGTGCCAGCCTGCTCGAGGTGGTCTCGGAGCACGTCGTCCTGAAAAGGGCCGGCAAAGAGCACAGGGGGCTGTGCCCGTTCCACAGCGAGAAGACTCCCTCCTTCCACGTCAACCCTGAGAAGGGTATTTTCAAGTGCTTCGGCTGCGGCGAGGGCGGCGACGTCTTCACCTTTCTGCAGAAGGTGAAGGGTCTCGACTTCCTGGACACGGTAAGGGATCTGGCGCATCGCTACGGGATAGCGCTTATCGAGTCGCCCGAGGAGAAGCAGGAGTACAACCGCCGCACCGCCATTCTCATGCTTTACCAGCAAGCGGCGGAATACTACGCGCGACTGCTCAAGGACCCGCGCGAGGGGATGCCGGCCCGCGACTACCTGCACGCGCGCGGGCTGGACGAGGAGACGATCGAGAAGTTCAAGCTCGGCTACGCCCCCAATGTCTGGGACGGCCTTCTGCGCTATCTCACGGCCGGAGCCCGGGTGGCGCCGGCGACGCTCGAGGAGGCCGGTCTGGTCCGGCGGCGGCCGGACAGCAGCAGCTATTACGATCTTTTCCGCCACCGGCTGATCATCCCGATCTTCGATGAGCAGGGGCGGGTCATCGCCTTTGGTGGCAGAACGCTGGGCGACGATCAGGTGAAGTATCTGAACTCGCCGGAAAGCCCGATCTACACGAAGGGGCAGCACCTTTTCGCCCTGCATCTGGCCAGGGACGCGATCAAGCAGCTGGATCAGGTGATCGTGGTGGAAGGATATTTCGACGCCATTACCGCCCACCAGTACGGGTTCCCGCAGACCGTGGCCACGCTGGGCACCGCGCTCACCGAGCGGCAGGCGAAACTGCTCGTGCGCCACACGGAATCCAAACGCGTCTACCTGGCCTTCGACAGCGACACCGCCGGTGAGCGGGCGCTGGAGCGCGGCGTGGAGACGCTCAATCAGATCGCCGAGGGGGTCGGCATCGAGCTGCGGGCGCTGCGGGTGCCCGGCGGCAAGGACCCTGACGAGTGCTTGCGCGGCTCCGGCGAGCACGGCGGGAAAGAGGCGTTTGCCGCGGCCATCGAGGGGGCGCCGCTGCTGGTCGATTACCAGCTCGAGCTGGCGGTGGAGAAGGTGGATCTCAAGACGCATGTCGGGCGCATCGAGGCCGCCCGGCTGATTGTGCCGGTTCTGTCCCAGATTAAGAACGCGGTCGCCCGGGGCGAGTACATAAGGCAATGGGCGCTGCGCCTCGGGGTCCGGGAGGAGGAGCTGCTTTCCGAGGTCCGGCAGCACATGCGGCGCGAGCGCATGGGCTTGCCGCCCCGGCCGCCTTCCCCCTCGCCCGCCGGACGGGCAGGCGGTGTCAAGTCCGGTCTCATCGAGGCCGAGCGCAATCTGCTGGCGCTTTATCTCATGTCGCGGGACGACCACAAGCAGGTGGCGGAGGCGCTTGCCGAGCAGAGCTTCTTCGAGCCGGTTCACCAGCGCATCAAACAGGAGCTGGACGGCATAGGCAGCGGCTTCGACACCGCCGAGGACCTGCAGTGGAAGCTCATGGACAGGCTGGCGCCCGATGGCGAGGCGAAAAAGGTGCTTGTCGATCTTATCCTGAAGGTGGAGGAGCTGCGCAAGCAGAAGGCTCCGCTCGAGGTTATGCTTAATGAAGGGCGCGCTCGCATCCTGCGCGAGCGCCTGGCCAGGGAGAAGAGCCGTTTGAGGTCGCTTATGGGTTTAGCCGGCAGCGAAAATGAGCAAAACAGTCTTGGCAGTAAAATAATTCAACTGACCCAGGTCGAGACCATGCTTCTGCCCGCTGCCAAGACTGAAGATGAAATCACGGTGCTGAAGCGGAAAGTTGATGAAATACTAGGGGACAGCGGTCAATTACAGCCATTGGAGACGACGGCGTGAGCGGCAAAGACAAGGAAGACAGCTTCATAGAGAAGTTAGACAGGCTGGAGGAGTCCGGCAAGCGCCGGGACAGAACGGGCCTGGAGGCCTTCCTGGGCGACGACGAGTCGGAGGTAGAAGTCGAGCTGCCGGGGATGGCCGGCTCTGAAGACCCGGTATTCATTGAGGTCGAGGAGGAGAAGGTCGAGGAGGACCCGCAGGAGTTCGAGGCGGAGGTTTCCCGCGGCCTGTCGTCTGACGACCCGGTGCGCATGTACCTGCGCGAGATAGGCAGGATCCCCCTTCTGACCGCCGACCAGGAGATCGACCTGGCCCGCCGGATCGAGCAGGGCGGGGCCGACGGGGCGATCGCCAAGCGCAAGCTGGTTCAGGCCAACCTCAGGCTCGTGGTTTCGATCGCCAAGAAATATATCGGGCGCGGCATGCTTTTCCTGGACCTGATCCAGGAAGGCAACCTCGGTCTTATCCGGGCCGCGGAGAAGTTCGACTACGAGCGAGGTTACAAATTCTCCACCTACGCGACCTGGTGGATCCGGCAGGCGATAACCAGGGCGATCGCCGACCAGGCTCGCACCATCCGCATTCCGGTGCACATGGTCGAGACGATCAACAAGCTGAAGAAGATCACGCGCAAGCTGGCCCAGGACAAAGGGCGCAAGCCGAGCGAGGAGGAGATCGCGCAGGCCATGGAGATCTCGCTGGTGAAGTTGCGCGAGATAGTCAAGGTCGCCCAGGAGCCGATATCGCTCGAGACCCCGATCGGCAAGGAAGAGGACAGCCGGCTTGGCGATTTCATCGAGGACCGCGAGGCGGAGACCCCGGCTTCCTCGGTCACCCAGGAGCTTTTGCGCGAGGATATCATCGAGGTGATGGCGGGGCTTTCGCCGCGCGAGCGCGACGTGCTGCGCCTGCGCTTCGGGCTCGATGACGGCAGGCAGCGGACTCTGGAAGAGGTCGGGCAGCTTTTCGGGGTTACCCGCGAGCGAATCAGGCAGATCGAAGCCAAAGCGCTGCGCAAGCTGCGGCATCCTAATCGCAGCCGCCGCTTGAGAGAGTATATCGATTGATCTCGGCACCACACGTCAGGCACCGCCGGCGGTGTGCCGCCCGCGCGCTCGCCGCTCTCTTGCTGGCGGCGTCCGCACCGGCAGCGGCGAAGGCTCAGGGCACGGCTCAAACCAAGGCCGGGCCCCCGACGTTGTCGCCCTCTGTGGGAGCCATGATTCAGGATCTCAAATCAAAGAGGCAGATGACGCTCGGGCAGAGGCTTCATTATTCTCAGGCGATTCCGAAAAACTTCCCCGTGCCCCCTTATCCGAGCAACGTGGTGAAGACGACCTTCATCAACTCGACCAAGGGCAGCCCGCGGGCCGTGCTCAGCATCGTCACCAGGGATCCCCCGCAGACCGCCTTCCAGTGGTATCTCGCCGCCTTAAAGAAGGACAACTGGCTGGTGCGCACCCCCAGCGCCAAACTGACGAACCTGATGGCAAAAGGCAGGCAGTTCTACATGATGAAAGCCACGAAGAGCAACCAGCAACTCGACATCAGCTGCGTGCAGGCGCCCAGGACGGCTAACACAAACATCGGCATCACTTTCACATTGAAGCAATGACGAATCCGGCGGACCCCAGAGCGGGATGCCGTTAGACCAGCGTGTTCGCTCCGCCTTTGGCTGTCTTAGGATCGACAGCCCGATGGCGCCAACAGTTGCAGAGGAGGCCTGGCGCGCGGGCGGCTGGCCATCGCTTGTAAACATCCGTGTTCAGGTACTTCAGCCAGGCGTCTGCCATAAGGCTGTGTGGGCAATTGTGACTTTCGGCACTACATGGCACGAGTTCTTCCGGATCATTTGGCAGAGTCTATTGAGCAACGACGACTCCGCCTGCCAGTAGCAATGCCACCGCAGCCAGGTCTCGGTGACCAGCATGCTGGCCAACGGCAGCAAGGCGGGCGCCTGTGAAATCGCGGACAAGGCAGGGATCATCTCCGTTGCGGGCGCCGGTGACAGCAATCCTTCCCCGGGTTGTCCAGGCCAGCCTGTTTTCGATTTAATGTTTTGAACCTTCTTTGCCAAAACTCTGCAATCAGTCTGCAAATATCTCCGGCTATCGTATCGGCAAGGTGAAGGAAGGTTCTTTGCAGGACAAGCGAGCCTTTACAAAAGCCGCTCACCTCATCCCGCTCCCTGATAGCAAACAGTTACTAGAACCACCTATGTCCTGGTTAAACCCCATAGAAGATCTGAAACTCACCGCCAAGGATGTCCACGGCCTGGCAGCAAGCATGGAGCAGGCGGGTAGGAAGCTATTTCAAGATGCTGCCGCAACGGAGAAGGAGATTTCCACAGCCGCCGCGCGCGTGGCCGGCAGCGCTGCCCAGTCCGCCCGCGCTGCCGGCCGAGACCTTGCCGGCGGGCACCTGGCTGCCGCAGCCAGGGATGCAGGCAAAGGAATCTGGCATGCCGACAAGCAGGCAGCCAAAACCATGATCAAGGTGACGGGCGATGTCGCCCGCACAGTTGGCGATCAAGGCAAAGGAGCATGGCAGAGCGTCAAAGAGCTCAACAAGATCGTCATTGACGGATCAAATGCGGCAATTCCGGGGCAAGGCGAAAGCCTGGCCCTGGCCGAAGTGTTTGGCGAATCGGCAATTAACACCGCCATCTTCAAGCCTTTGGACGGGCTGTCCCAGCTTGCCAGCTGGGGGGTCAAGGAGACCACCGGCTATAAGCTGCCGAGCCTGCAGCTCTGCATCACCCCCGATACTACAGGTCTCGGCGTTGCCGGAAAGGTGGCGGAGTTTACAGGCAGCGCCGTGGGCTTTGCTGCACCAGTCCTTTTAACCGGCGGATTAACCACAGTGCTCGGGATTGGCGCCGAGGCAACCGAGGGCGTCGCAGCAGCCGCCGATGCGGGTGAGGCTGCTGAAACGGCCTGCGCGACCTCCCGCGTCGGGGAGTTCCTGTCGGCCGCCAAAGCGATTGTCAGCAAAGGCACAACCTGGAAGCCGCTTTTGGACGGGGCAATTTCCGGTTTCCTGTTTACCCCTTCCTCCGGCAAGGGCAGCTTTCTCTCGCAGCGAATGGAGGCTGCCGCTGTAAACGGCATTACTTTTGGCGCTCAAGCCTGGACCGCAAACGCATTCGACTCGGCAGCAAAGCAATTTATCGGCAAGGTATTGGAGGAGCGCGGCGGGCAATTTGCGGAGAACTTGCTGGCAAATGGCGTCGGGGGACTTGCCGGCGGCGCGGCCAACGCTGAAGCTTCCGCGCTTACGGAAGAGCACCGGGTGGCGAGCGTTAAGGAGCTGCTCTCTGCAAGCGGACAATTTGGTCTGGTTGGCCTGGCGATGGAGCTTATCCCGGGCATGCTGCGCTTCAACGGCGCAAACGTAGAGAGCCTGAAGGATGGCCGGGTGAGCACCACAACCGGTTCCCGGCCGCGTGAGTTTGTGGTCGTGGACGGAAAAGATTCGCTCGAGGCCTTCCGCAAATCGGAAAGCAAGGGCGCGCCTCTGACAGTGCGCGAGATTCTCGGCAAGGCAGCAGGCGACAAGGATGCCCTTGGCCCGGAGAAAAAGCTATTTGTTCAGCACTTCGCCAAAGGCGCCGTGGTCGATCAAGAAGAAGCTTCCAGCGCCAACATCATGGCTTTCTGCCACCCGGAAGAGGCGGAGCCGGCTGTTCGCGCCAAGCACCTGTTTGCCGCCCAGGAAGGACCCGTCTGGTTGGCAATGGACAAGGAGGCGGGCAAACTGCTGTTTTCGGTTGGTGAGCGCCCGGCGCCGGCCAGCAAAGAATATCTGGACGTGCCGCCATTGAGGCTTGAGCCTGCGGCCGCGGTGGCACCGCCGGATGCGGTGAAGTCCAAAACTGTCGACCGTCCTCTGCCGAACGGAGGAGCTCACCTGCCGGCGCACCGACGCTGGGAAATTTTAATGGACAGAACACCGGCAGAATCTCGCGAGCTCTTCGGAATAAAAATGCAGCATGCCGCAACGATCGCATTGCAGGACATATTGCTCGAGAAGTGCAAAGGACGTTTGATCTTCATACCCACGGATGTTTATGGCATCGAAGACCGAAAGGGAGTCGATGGCTATCTGGTTGCTCCCGAAAAGAATCTGTGCTGGCCCATCGATTTCTCGTTCAATGACAAAGGCGGCATCTCTCGCGTAGTCAAGCTGCAAAATAAGTGGTTCCGCAAAGGTGCGAACAACGGGCAGGAATGGGAATTCAATGCAACAGCCAAAAACGAGCAAGAGTTTTTAAGCGAGATAATTGAAATTGCCAATGACCGGAAGAATGCCCTGCCGTGGAATTCCGGAAATCCGCTTCGGCTCTTCCCCTGACTGTTTTGAGCTTTCGCCTCATGCGCCCGGCAGCCGCAATGTCTTTCGATTTGCCTGTCTTGGTTCTTTCCCTTCTTTCTTCAGGCGCGCTTGTTCCTCTACTTCGGCAGGCATTCGCGTCTCTTCCTTCAAGGCAGCCCTGGCTTTCTGGATTGTTGCCAACCTGCTTTGACGTCGGGCAAGCTCTTTCGGCAGCTCAGCTACGGGCTTATCGAAACCATATTTCGGCGGCAGGAGTAGGAGTTGTCCAGGCACATACGGTCGAAATTTGATCATGGCGATTCTCTGGCGGGAACGGGCCATTATCCGCCAGAGGGCTGCATAAGTCGATCCTTGGCACCGGCTTTACTGATACACACACCTAGAGCCTCGCCGGCAGTGCGAGGCTCTAGGTGCAATGCCGGTTGTGCGGCAAGGACTTACTTGTTCGCCCGAGCTGTTACATCGAGCTGTGTTAAGACCGGCGGGTGGGCGGCCCCAGTAATCGTGCCGTCGGGGCGTCCGATTATGTAGTTGCCGTCAGACCATGCCTGTCCGGGCAGGCTCCGCCCAAGACCAAAATAGTGCTCCACCCTGCGCATCGCACGCTCCAGCTCCTCGAACCTCCTTACATTCGCTAGCTGTCCGTCGAGTGCGTTCCCGGCCTTGTCGATTAGCTGGTAGTTGGATCTCCGTCCGCGCTCGACATCTTGCCCGGCCGCAGGATTGGTACTGACACCGCCGGTGGCGAAAAGGACATCCGAGTTAGCCGGCAGCGAAATGACGTCGGAATTGGAAGGAATAACACCCCTACTAACCAGCTCGTCGGTAGCCGCTCTCAGAGCATCGGTCTGGAGCCCCGGGGACTCGTGCCCCAGCTTAACGAGCTCGTCGTGGAAGGTTGTCGCCGCCTTCATATTGTGCTCGCTTATCGCGTCGGCAAATTCCTTTCCGAGCAGATTCGCATTTTCTATCTGATTTTTGTCCATGATCAATCATTCTCCCGAGTGTCAACGTGCCGACGCCAGGAAGCCTGACATCTGCTGCCTTAAGGCTCCTGTTCTCCATTTCCGTTATCCTCCGGCCGTGTGCCGTCGATGCATTGCATCGTAGGACGGCGCGATTACAGTCTCGGCCCAGTCAGATGACAGATTCGGCTCAACGGATTAAATCCACGCCGGCCCTAAGGGCATTATTGTTGTGGTCTGGATTGCGAACCGGAAGATCGAAGCGCTTCGGGCACCCACCCGCGGCTTTGCCGGTAAGTTGCCAAAATTATTATGGCGCTCTGCGGCGCAACGATCCCGATCCCGCAGTACCGCTCGTCAGCGAAGGCTAATCATAGATGTCGAAGTTGGGCGGCAGGTCACCAAAGCCTCTGTCCGGAGCCAATACCCCTGCATAATTGGGGAGCGTGAAGCGTCTGTGCCCGTGTGTGAGCGGGTGGCCCATTCGGCCATAGCGCGGCTGCTTCACCGCGTGTAGACGATACTGGACATGGGGGGCCGCACCGTCTCCTTTGCGCTCGTAGATGTAAATTTCGTCGTCCGCTCGCGCGCGGTGAAGACTGGCGGACAAGCCAATCAACAGTCCGATGATGACCGCGAGCAATGTCCTCGCTCTCATGATTGTGTCACCTCTTTGTCTCTATTTTGGATCGTTTTTACGCAACCGGCTGCGCTCACGCGGCGCGGATGAAGACAGGTATCCGATGCTTCGAAGCGGCGGCGCTTACAAGCAGGGCGGCGTGTATTCGCAGTAAGCCCACGAATAGACCTGTGTCCATCTGGTTACCCGGACGGTGCCGAGACAACCGTTGTAGCCGGTACCCGGCGTCCAGTTGAGGTCCTTGTCCCAGCTGAACCAGCCGAACTCGACGCCTATGTCCGTGAAACACGGCAGCGGCGTGGCGGTCGGGGTGAAGACGGGGGGGATCTCAGCGGCCGGCTCGTCGTGCGCGTCGTCGACCAGCTTGGTTTCGCTGCCGTCCGGGTCGTTGCCGATTATCGTGGCCAGCCAGGGGGCGTCCGCTACGGCCAGCGACTGCGGGTTTACCTTGATGGTCTTGCCGTCGGTGCTGTAGATGTAAAAGTCACGCTCTCCGGCTACCAGCTCGGCAACCGTCGCCGCCCCGGTTGATGAGCTGAAGCCGAGGGCGTTATGAAGGTCGGAGGCGGTGAGGGTGACGGTGGGATCGCTTACCATCTGATTGATTCTGGCTACCATCTCCGATTCGAGCCTGGTCTGGCCGGACCCTCCGTCAGGGGCACCGAATATGATGTCATCCAGCGGCCGGCCCACCACGTCGGCTCCCACCGTCTGAGAGCCCGCATCCACGGTGGCGCAGCCGATGCCGCCGAAGGGGGCCGGAGCGCAGCTGACGCTATCGGTGGTGTAACCGTAGGTTCCCTCGGTGTAAAACTTCACCGGCGGGTAGCCGGTGGGGAAGAAGTACCACTTCACGTTCATGTCGTCGAGGTGAATCTTCACGAACGAGTGCGGCATCGAAAGGGAATAGTTTTGACGCGGGTTTGTCAGAACCCACGACATGGCCTTCTCGGAAGCCGTCGAGGTTTTTATGGCCCGTCCCAGGGCCGAATAGGCGTTCGGCACCGCCTTATCCCAGCCGGGTGAAGGCAGCGAGTTGGGCGGCTGCGTGTTCGCGGCGAAAACGGTCTCGGAGACCAGGTGCGGCTTCTCGTCGTACTGGAAGGGAACCTGCCAGAATGTTCGGTTGTTGATGGAGATGGGGAAATAACCCTTCAAAAATGTCAGCCCGGACGCCGATGAGGGAGCCGGATTGCGTGTGCAGGGTGTGGTGGAGCCGCCGGGCATCGTGTAGCCGGGCGGCAGGTCGCCGCCGGTGACGACAAGGTTGCTTTCGGCGTTGCGGTCCATAAGCGAGGTCTGCCAGCCCGAAGTATCCTGCAGCGCACTCACCGAGCTGTTCTTGCCAAGCATGCGCACCGAGTTCTTCCCCGCAAAGGCGTCGAAGAATGTGTACAGGTTGGACGCGTTGGTGAGCTGCGCGCTCAACGCGTCGCTGATAGCTTGAGCCCCTTGCCGGGCTTGATCCACGTTGCCATCCATGGAGGAGCCCGCGGTTCCCTCATTGTTAGCCGCGTCCGCGTTGATCGCTATGAGCAGCGCTTTTGCCCAGACACGGTTGATCCGGCGCAGGTCGACTTTACCGTCGGGGCTGCCGCCGGGGGTGTCTGTGGTGACGTCCATGAAGAGCTGCTGGTTGGGATCCCCGGTAAGCTGCACCGAGATCTTGTCCATGAGCTGCTTGCCGGTGTAAAGCGTGGCGGCGTCGACGGCGTTTTTCGTCTCGTTGGCCGCGCCCATGTACATGGATATGAGCGCGAACGCCACCCCGAGAATCACCAGGATGACGGCGAGCGCGGCGCCGAATACTATTGCGCTTCCTTTCAGCCTGTTGCGCGGCTTTATCATCGGATGAGGTCTCCTAGTTGGAAACGACCGGCTCGACGTCCTGGGCCACGAAGGTGAGCTGCCCGAATCCGGGGAAGGGAACCGGCAGGTTCACCACCATGGTGGTTTTCACGGTCGCCGTGTCCGTGGTCCAGGTGCATTGCTGATTTATCGAGTGGACGATGGCGGAACTGTTGAAGGTGGCAAGAGCTTTCGCGGCAGCCTGGTTCGCTGAGTTTTGATCGCCTTGATTGGCCGCCGCGCGCGCGCAATTCTTGGCGGCGGTGTCGTTCATGGAGTTGGCGATAACCACCACGATCAGATCGAGCAGGGCAAGGGCAAGCGGTATCAGAACAAGCGCCACCGAAACAACTTCAATAAATCCCTGTCCGCGCCCGGACCCCTTATTGACCTTCATCTCTTCACCCCACATTTGAGCTATATGAGCCGTCAGCTCGGCTGAGCGGCAGCGTAGTCGGGATTCTCCATCGTCCGCTCGGACGACACGGCAAACGTCATCGGGGCATTCAGCCCGGGAGCTTTCACCCCGGGCACGGGGATGGGAAGGAAAGGATTGCAGGTCACGGTCGTCTTGACCATCACGATCTTGTCCGTGAACTGATCGCCACCGGACATGGTACCGGTCTGCCCCTGGCGGAAATACACCTTCGTCTGCGGCGATCCCGCCACCCTCACATACTGTCCGAAGCCGGACTTCACCCAGTTGCCGGGGATGGTTTTGGTTACCGTGTCCGAGGCGTTGGTGGTGCCGTCGGTCCAGTTGAGAAGCGACGCCTCGTTCACCTGGGACATATTCAACACCATGATGCAACCATAAGATACGGCCATGGCCAGCATGTCCACTAGCGGGAAGAAAAAGCAGATGATAAGCAGCCCGAGCGCCGGTCCGAATTCGGAGATCGAGGAGCCTCTCGTGTTGCGCCCCTTCTCGCGTCCTTCTATTCCAACTTTCATACTCTACTTCCGGTTGAGGATCGTTCGAAAATCCACCGCCTCCTCCCCGCACACCCTATTGACTCACAGGAAAGCGATTTTAGGGGCTTCTGCAACCATATATTTTATGGATGGTTCTGTCGGCCAGCTAAATCACGCTTCCGGGACGTTCTTAGTATGATGATTAGGTAGCGAGGGGCGCGAGCGGTGATGACACAAGGACCGGGCAACGGCGATGCTGATGGCAAGCCGAACAGGAAAGTAGCTGAGACCAGGCTGGAGATACCCGGGGTCAGCATCGAGGCCGGCGCGCCCGCACCCGAGCCGCCGGTCGAACCCGCCGCCCCGCAGCCGGCCGGATCACCGGCCGTCCCGCCGGAGCGGACACTGAAGAAAACCATCGTCGTAAAGAAGATCTCCAGGTCGTTCGAGCCGTCCCCGCAAGCCCGGACCGGAGCTGCCGGTGCCGGCAGCCCGCCCGGCCAGCGGGCGGAGATGCCTGCGAGCACGGGCGCGCCTGAGATGCCACCGCCGCCGCCGGCCTCCTTCAAGACCCGCAAGAAGGTAGCCAAGACGATGCTCGATCACTCGATTCTGTGGGACACGGTGGCGAAAGCTGCCAGCGACCTGGAGGTCAAGGCGGCCAGAGAGATGGCCCGGAGGGCCGGCGAGCCGGGCAAGATCTTTCAGCCGATCTCTCAATACAAGAAGGCTGCCTCGTGCCCGATGGCCGCGGTCCCGTCCTCTTCCAGAGAGCGCTGCAGCTTCTGCGAGAAGTGCCTCCTGCATGTCTATGACTTTTCGGGAATGGAGCTTGCCGAGGCCGAGGAGCTCATCTTCAAGCGCGAGAATCGCCGGGGCGCAACCTTATATAAGCGGGCGGACGGCAAGTTCCTGACAAGAGACTGCCCGGTCGGGGTGAAAAGCAGAAGGCAGGTCATGCTGGCCAGCGTCGGCGGCGGCTTGATTGCTGTCTGCCTGCTGGCGGCCTTGATCCTGGCGCCAAAGCCGCCGAAGCCGGCCGTGGTCTTGCCGCCCGCCACAGGCGAGCCGAAGGAGAGCCAGGAGTACTGGAGCCCGGCAACCCCCGGCAGCCAGCCTGCCGCCCAACCGCAGTCAGCCGGCTCGCCTGCCGCCCAGCCGGCTGCCCCCGCGCCGGCTGCCGGCCCGGGCGCTCCCGCCGGGACCGCAACTGGGAGCAAGGAGCCCTCCGGCGATGCCGACGCTTCCCAGTACTGGGAATACAACACCGACCAGCCGGTGACCCCTGCCCTGCCCGCTCAAACGACGGCACAGCCGGGGGCGCAAACCCAGCCGAGCGGGCCGGCCGGGGTGCCGGTCAGCCAGTCGCAGCTGCCGGCAGCGAGCCCGGAGGCGCCGGCCCGCAGTCAAGCGGCGCCAGCCGCCGCCGGGCCGGGCCAACCGGTGACCGGCACCAGCCAGCCACCGTCGGCGCCGGTGGTTCAGTATTACGGGCGTTAAAACCAAAGGCGGGCAAGCATGCCTGGGAGACGCAAGCGGTCATTCGATGCGGAAGACCGTTCGCCCGACCTTAATCAGGTCGTTAGGGCAAAGCTGCCTGGGCTGGCTGATGAGCTGGTCGTTGACGGTGGTGCCGTTGCTGCTGTTGAGATCCTCAATCCACCACCAGCCCTGGTCCCAGTAGATGCGGGCGTGGTTTGCTGAGACGTAGCCGTCCTCGGGCAGCACCAGGTTGTTGTCGTCGGCGCGACCGATTGTCAGGGAGGGTCCGCTTATGGGGTGCCTCTGGCCGGTTGCCTGGTTTACCAGCACCGGCAGGCGGCCGGGATTGGGAGGATTGCTGCTCATGCTGTGCAAGCTCTTGCCGCTGATGACATGATTATTTTAACCGTTAGGGATCTTCCGGCAGCCACTCGAGAACCTCGGGGGGACGGCGAATCTCCTCCGTGACCTCGTACAGGCTCGCCGCACTCTGCGCGGGCACGGCCGAGTCCGGCACCGACCGGACCATGACGGTGACCGCCCGCGAGCCCAGCTCCAGGTGCACCTTGTCGCCGACCTTCAACTCCAGCCCGGCTTTGGCCGGGCGGTCGTTGACAAAGACCCGCCCCTGACCGCACGCCATCTGCGCCACGGTGCGCCGCTTGATTAACCGGGAAACCTTAAGCCACTTGTCTAATCGCATTATTGCCAGGCCTGCAAGCGGGGCGAGGATTCCGAGGAGGAATCCGCAGAGTAGCGTACCAGCATACGCGCGAAGGGCGAGCGGCACGAGCCCGGAGAGGCGAAGCCTGCAAGCGGGGCGAGGATTCCGAGGAGGAATCCGCAGCGTAGCGTACCAGCATACGCGCGAAGGGCGAGCGGCACGAGCCCGGAGAGGCGAAGCCTGCAAGCGGAGCGAGGATTCCGAGGAGGAATCCGCAGCGTAGCGTACCAGCATACGCGCGAAGGGCGAGCGGCACGAGCCCGGAGAGGCGAAGCCTGCAAGCGGAGCGAGGATTCCGAGGAGGAATCCGCAGCGTAG
>Ga0209581_1001722_pt1 | contig 23923 bp, 27 predicted proteins | sample Coa_R2_FD_187160 | JGI IMG/M metagenome (GOLD analysis project Ga0209581, IMG submission 187160) | Surface soil microbial communities from Centralia Pennsylvania, which are recovering from an underground coalmine fire - Coalmine... | ecosystem: Environmental > Terrestrial > Soil > Unclassified ...
CAAGATTCGAGTGGTTACCAGACGATCCTACGGCTTTCGCACCTATGAGGCCATGGAAATCGCGCTGTATCACAACTTGGGACGATTGCCGGAGCCAGAATCAACCCACAGATTCTGCTGAGGAGGCGGAAAACCAACGCCGACCTGTCGAACGGACAGCCGGTGATCAAGAAGGAGGCAGTCCGAAACGAGAGGAAGTGAAGCATTCATAACCGACAGCACGGTCTCATGACGTAAAAGTCGAGGCGATCCGCAGCTTGATGCGGAAAAGTGCTGGCCGGGTTTCCATGCGAATCCTTGGCCGGAGTTCATTAACCCTGGCCATGGATAAGCAGCGAGACCACGCACCAGCGGTCTCCTTGCTGTTCTGGCAACAGACAGAAAAGGAGAGGAACCATTTTGAAAAACAAGATGGCAACACTGCTCGTAATCGTTTCCGCGATGCTCATCGGCGCCGGCATGACCTGGCAACAGCGTCTGCTGTTCGTTGGCGGCATTGTATTCGGTTTGGTGGTGGAAGCGCTACCGGAACTTGTAGACCGTCTGAAAGAGACTCTCACCGACAAGTGGAGGCTCTCGCAGGTGGTGAAGAGGTCCAAGGCAGCGTAGAAGAGCACAACCCGGTGACGGCTCTCCGAGCCTGGCACCCGGGAACTTGATTCAAGTTCACGGCAACAGGCGAAAGGAGGCCACCGGAGACGGGGCTCCTGTCTGTCTGTTGCTTCATTCAACAGAACAGAAAAGGAGATGCCCAATGAAAACGATAGTTACGTCCCAAATGCCAGTGATGGCGTTGGAAATCGATGAGGAAGGAACGGTCGCTCAGAAGTCGATGCAACTGACCCGGCAAGGACAACTCGACAACACGCTCCTGGATGCGCTGTATCCGGGAATTCGTGTAGCCACTGTTGAAATTCCGGGAGCGGAGCTTGACGACTATGGACGCGCCAAGGTGGAACAGGCGCTGGCGAAGTTCACGGTCGGTGCGGTGGAGTATCGCCTCATCGGCGCTTCGGGTTCTGCGAAAAACGGTAGGTATTACGCCGTCAACAGGGAATTCGAGCGAGCGATCGCCGAGCGGTTCCAGCAGTGGCCAGAGGCAGCGGTCACTTATTTCGGGATTCTCATCTCACCCTGCAAGGTGCGGATCGAGGAGCCGGATTCACGTGTTCTGGTTGTCGATGACCATTCCCTTGGTACGAATGACTGTCGCGGATGGATCCGGCGGGCGCTTTTCGACCGACTGGGCTTTCCCGATCGTCACTTCTACCAGTTCCGCCTCGCGTTCAACCGGACTCAGGCGAAAGGCAGCTTTAAGGTTATGGAGAACGACGTCGCTGATCATATTGGCGCCGACATCATCCTGCCGAAAAGCGCCATGAAGCCTGCGTTACCGGAGAAGTCAGTGCTGGTGAAACTGTGTTCCGGCGACGCGCAGATCTTTCGGGGACCGATCGTTTTGGGAATCCGGGAGGTGTCGCGGCCATTGGAATACGAGTCGAGCTACACGCTGCTGACTCACGCACCGGAGTCGACCATCGATCTGGAGGTGATACCGCACGCGCTTGAGCAGGTTCGAAAGCTCAAGACCACGGTCGATGAGAACAACTTCGATGAATTGTTCCGGCTTCTGGGAACTTCGAACGGCTCACGTCCAGTGGGCCAAGACGAGGACTCGGAGGACGGCGAATACACGTCCGCGGAGCGCACGGTGGTGGAGGCGGTCTTGAAGGCTGACGGAAGTGGTCAGCTCGTGAAGTTCCCTTTCATCAATAACCAACTCCAGCGGATTCTGTGCCGGTGGGCGTACAAGCTTTGCACGGCAGGCGGCTTCCGGTTGCCAGCCTTTGCATTAGCTGACGACGGCTACCTGGCCCTGCATGATGGAAGGGTCTACTCCGGCTCAGATTGGATGCCCGAGAACACCGCCATCACGAGCCTTGGCTCGGCGCGGATGTTGGAGGTCCGTTACCCGATCCGGGCAAAGGATGACCTTCTGCCGTTGAGGAAACTCCATGTTCCAGATCTCGCGGCGCGCCTGGTGAACGACCTGTCTCGGCAGGGTTGTTCGCCAACCGAACAACGCACCGTTGACCAGATCCTGAACGGGCAACTGCGACTGGAACACACGATTACCCTTCACTCGAAGACTGCGGCGAAGAACGGCGGCGACTACGACTTCGACGTTGTCTGCATAGTGGAGGAGAGCCGGTTCCCACGATGGGTCGAGGACCGCTCCAATCACCGTGAAACCTTCTCGAATGAGAAAGACAAGCGGAAGAAGCGGCGTTCGGCCTGGTGGAACCTGCCACAGGTCGCGGTGTCAGCGAAGGGGAACGAGATCGGGATTATCACTGACCTAATGACTTCCTGCCTCGCTGAGGGACGTCCGGATCTGGCCGAAACGCTGGCGAAGGAACTCCAGGCGGCTCTCGATGCCCTGAAGCACGGGACGCTGCCGAACCCTGACGTGATCGTCGGTGTGCGCAAGCAGATCGTTACCGCACCGTGGCTGAGAGTAAAGGACGAAAAGCGTGTCGGCGACCTGCCACTCCATCTGACCGTGAGCCCCACGGACCGGATCGGCCGGTTATACAACATGCTTCGCAAGGAACTCGACGACTTCTTCAGTGACGTCCGGCCCTTGGCGGACTTTCGCGGCCTGATCGTCAACGGACGATTCGACCGCGAGATGTACGTAGAGGCTGGGCAGATCGCGAGGATCTACGGTGTGAACATCGGCTTGATCATCGAGAAGCGCGAGAAATACCGGCGGGCCGTGGCCGACGCCGATGCTGTGGTGAACGCTTGTCCGCTCGACGATCTGATCGCAAGGCGCAAGGCGTTCAAGGCTCGGAACAAAGCGAAGGCAGCCCTGCACTGGTATGAGGAACGCTCCCGGCAGGAGATGAGGAACATGATTCATCTCGTCCGGAAGTGGGCCGAACGGAAGTCGGCGAACGCATTCGACTGGCTCGCCGCTCTCTACGCAATCACCTGCAAGGGGAGCAAGAGTACGGGGAGTATCGTGTTTTACGCATTTCCGCAGGAGCTCGTCAACATGATCGCGGAGCGGACCGGTGGCCGTCGGGTGACCGTTTCCATTCCGGACCTGGTGAGTGGCGAGGTGTCTATCGACGAGGACGGCAACGTGTACTTGCTCGACCAAGTCGACGACGGACAGGGGCAGATTCTCGAGAGGGAGACCTTCCTCATGCGCGTTACGAAGGACGGCGACCTGATCTACGACCATGGCCGGCCTCAACGGATGCATCCCGTTGAATTCGAGTCTGGCCGGGTGGAAGTGAGGGACGGTAGGCTGGAGCTCCCCGGTTCCAGTCAGAGACCGAAAGTTACCAAGCCCAAACCGGACGAGAGGTAGTTACCGAGGGGAGGTTCTGAGCAATCAGGCCTCCCCAAGGGGTCTTGAAGAAAGCACGAGGAGTTGAAGGAGCAACGTCAATGAAACGCATACCAATCATCACCGTATTCGCGGTGATTGCCGCTTTCGGCCAGAAGATCGAGACGCAAAAGGCCGACCGGATGAAGATCACCCGGCTTGCCACAACTCAAAACCACCTGAGCGTCATCGAGTTCAACGAACCTGTGAAAGAGGTTGCCGTGGGCAGTTCGAACTTCAAAGTGGAGTGGCGGGAAAACAAGGTCTTTGTCCAGCCGCTCGAACCCGACGCCGCGACGAATCTGTTCGTCTGGACGGCGTCTGGACGCCAGAATTACGAATTGGTGCCGGCTGGCTCGGTCGACGAAATGCACTTCGCCATTGAAGAGGAACCGATCATAACGGCGGCGAAGCACGAGGATCCGCCACCACCCGTCATTGAGCAGCCTCAGGTGCCAGCCGGAATGCTGATGGAAAGCACGCCGGTTAAAGTGGTTGGTTCATCGAAAAACCATCAGAAGGTCGAGATCATCGTCCAAGATGTGTACCGTAAGGACGGACGGGTCTACGTCCGGTACGCGATCGTTAATGGTGGGCGGACTGTCTACCTCCCGGCGGATCCGGAAGTGTTCGCGCTTCGGGCGCCACGGGCGACACAGTCGCTCGTCACCCTGGCAAATAGCCAGTTGGCCGGCGATATCCAGCTTCGATGGAAAGATGAAGCCCAGGTGCCGTTGGCCCACGCGGAACTACAGACACCCGTGGTCAGACCCGGGCAAACCGCACACGGCCTTATCGCGTTCGATTTGCCAGCCCGGAACAATGAGCTGGGAGAGCGAACGGTCGTTAAACTCGCGTTTCCAGCGGATGGCGCCGACAACGTGAGCGCAGTCTTGGTGCTGTAGCGAATGGAAAACACGATGCTGACCGAATCTGAATTGCGTCAAGGACTCCGGAGACGCAGCCCCATCTTTCCCGATGTAACGGTCGACCAACCGGTGACCCTTCAGGAAGTGGACGCTGCTTTCCGCGCCGGCCGGCGAAGTCGCGCGGACATCGGAATCACAAACCATGTCCTGAACCTTTTCCTAGAGCCAAGGAATCCTTTCGAACCGCAGAGAATGCGAAAGCCGAAGATGGAAGCCGTGGTGTTTGGAACCCTCCTGGCGCTTGTTGTGTTTGCGGTCCTGGGGTTCAATATCGCGGCTCCCAGGCCATAGAAGGTGCCAATCATGAGCCGCACGTGGAAAAGATACCTTGATCGGGTACTTCAAGAGGGCGAGATGTTCGGGCTGGTCTTTACGACGTTGATGTTGATCGTGCTCGAAGGGTGCTTTGTTTGCTGGCTTCACCATATGCCCCTCCCGGACCGTCCGTTCGTCTCATCTGGATTCTTGGCTGTGCCGCCGTGGTACCAGAAACCGCGTTTCGAGATCACGCTTTTGTTGATGATCGCGGCTGGGATGCTGTTTTCGGTGTGCCGCGGATTGTGGCGCATCTGTAGGGAACGAGAGCAGACTTCCTCGGCCGAGATTATCAGGTCCCTGCGTCGGCGGGTCAACACGGCAGCATCCGTGGCGGCGCTGGCTGGCGTCAACCTCGCCTTGGCCTCATGGCTCCGCTAGCCGCTCAGCGTCAAGCCCGCCTCCGCTTTTCACCTTGGTCCACATAGGAGAACGAAATGATGCGTGAATACTACGCCGATCAACAACCTCGCACGGCGCCGCTGTCCCACTCTGCCACATTTGTTGTCGTCACCGTGCTCCTAGCGGCAGTGTTTGTCTATTGGCTGATGTGGACGCGTGCCTACCACTACACCGATCTGCAGACCGCGGAATTTCTGGTCTATGCATTCCTGGGCGTCACGGTTCCCGGCCTTGCCATTCTGATGCTCGCGAGGCGCAAGGAATGGCGCGAGAACCGAATGCGCTATCCGCCACTGGTAATCGACCCGGCGAGAGACAGGAAGCACGTCCAGCGTGCGTGGAAGGAAGGCGGCGTGGTTCTTGGCTACGACGTCCATGGCGCACCCTGGGTGTGGCCGGACAAGGTGCGAGTGATGCAGGGGATCGTCGTGGGCATGACGGGCAGCGGGAAGACGACTCTGATCGAGAACATCATCACACAGGATCTCGGGCGGCGCGTTGGTCCGATTGATTGCCCGCACAAAATCCCGATGGTGATCTTCGATGGTAAAGGCTACCTGGATTTCTTCTACCGCCTACTTCCGCACATCGCCGCCGCGGGCCGTTTGGACGATCTGCGAATGATCAACCCTGCGCGGCCGGAGCTCTCGTGCCTGTACAACCCATTTCATACAACGGATGAGAACTACATGGCGCAGGTGAACATGGTTTTCGGCAGTTTCAACCTGCACGATGAATTCTTCGCCAAACATCAACTGAACTACCTGGCTGACATCGTTCGCGTGTTGCACTATACCGGCCTTGCATTCAACTTCTACGACGTGATCGTGATGGCCCTCGATGAGGAGGTGCTGAAGGAACAGGTTGAAAAGTCCCGGAAACGCATCCAACTCGACCGCGACGTCAGCGCGCAGCGCCGCCTCAATTTCGAAATGTCGGTCCGCAACCTTATGCAGTCGTTTGAAGACCGAGAGCGCGTGCCGAAGATCCAAGGTCTGCTGAACGAATGCATGACGTTCCTTGATGACGAACTGTCCGTCATCACGGGCCCGTACGAGGACTTGCTCTCGATCGATGACGTCATCGAGCACGAGTTGATCCTGTTCGTAACGCTTAACGTCAACAAGAATACCGAGCCGGTTCGAGCGCTCGGCAAGATGCTTCTACAGAACCTGCAGCTTGTGGTGGGCAAACGCTATGAGAGTGAAGCGGAGCGCAAGCGGGTGAACAAGCCGATCTTCTCCGTCGTTCTGGACGAGTTTGCCCCGTTCGGGTACCGGAACTTCGCTCAGATCCTGCAAACTGCGCGCGGCACGAACACTGCATTCCTCTTCTCCATGCAGAGTCTGCCGCAGCTTCTGCAGGTGGGCAAAGGATTCAAGGAAGACGTAACCAGCGCGCCGAATACGAAGATCAGCATGCGCACTCAGGACGAGGAGACCGCGAAATTCTTTATTAGGGCGTCAGCGGAACACACAGTCAAGAAACGGACCGTCTCCTTGCGACGAGGCGAACTGTTTGGCTGGGAGCGATTTGAGAAGGGGGAGAGCGGATCGGAGCGCGACGAGCGGGAGTACCGGGCGGAAGACGAAAGGATCAAGAACCTGCCCAAAGGCCAGATGCAGATCCTCATGACGGACGATACCGAAGGTACTCTGCACCGCCACCTGCACGTTCGCCGGCCGCAGGATGTTGGTCTGTCGGATCTGGACGCGGCACTGGCGCCGCGTCCGCGTCCGTCCCGAGCGGACGTCCAGGGGGCAAACCTGCGATTCAAGAATCCCGAGTTGGCCGCGCAATTCGGGCGCCGCGTGCAGGGGAGGAGGTAGCTGTGACGCGAAAAACAAACGGCAAGGTTCATCTGTTGGCTCTGCTGGGAGCCTTAACAGCGGCATTACTGTACAGCCAACAGCCCCAACAACCACAGCCACACCGGCCTGGGCAGGCCGCGGATGTGGCACACCAGGTAGGGCCACATGTCGCTCCTGGCGCGACATCGGGTCAATCTCCGGCGGCGCGCTACTCGCCACTGGCGGCTCAAGGCGGCTATCGAGGTCAGCGCGCGACTTGGTACGAGGCCCTGTTCCATTCCCTGAATCCCAGGAACATCGATTGGGGAGCGAGATGGGAACAGCGCCGGGCGGCGTTCCTGGACAACACCATCGCCAACAAGTACTTCGTCTTTTGCACCTTCCTGGTTCTGTGTTTCTACGCTGCGCTACTCACCATAGGATGGATTGTCTGGGATCACAAAAAGGACCTCCTCTATTTCGAGACCGAACTCGTGAAAGGCAGAAACTGGGCCGCGTACTGGAAGACGCGGGCGATCGAGGCGATCACAAAGCACAATTCGCACATTGAGAAGTGCAATCGGATCATCGAAGCCGGGGAGAATGGGATTCCTGTTGGCGACGCGGCGGAGGCGGTTGACCTCCGACTGGCACTTGAGCGGGCGCGCGCCGAGCTGCAAAACGTCACATCCGAAAAACTGCGTTTAAGAGGCGAGTTGGATGAGAAGGCAAGGACGATCTCCGAACTGTCGCTCCGGGTGGACGAAGTGACAAAGCGGATCGGGAATGCGAGCACTGAGAATGGGGCGGCTGGAGGAATTCGGACCGAAGACAAAGCCGCCTTAGTCGCGCGAATCAACCGGCTTGAGAGCGCCTTGGCAACGGCAACCCAAGAGAATCGGCGGCTAAAGGGAGCGTAGGCGGGCGAATCATGCTCATTTCGGCCTTGAGTTTCGGGAGCATCTGGACACGACGGATCGTGAACGACAACCGCAATCCCGGACGCATCGGCGCGTTGACCGCTGCTTACTACAACACCACTGGCGTGCTGATCGGTGACACTCTCCGGAATCGGCCGTGCGTATACGGTGTTGCCCGGTTCAACGGAAACAGCGGCTTTCGTCCCGATTGTGTGCACCGAATGCTCCAAAAGGTGTTCGAATGTGAGCCGCCCTGCGTATGGAATGGCCTGAACAAGGTGTTGTTCAAGACTCTATTGAGGAGCGCGGTGAAGCCGGATGCCTACCTGGTGACGATCACGGCCGAGCAATCGGGTGGCATCGACCGGGACCATCTCGGCAGTTGGTTGCACCCCGATGCGCGACTGATTTCGTTCAGTGAATGCCGCGGCCAACAAGAAGTCCTGCTAGTCATGCCCGGCTACGCATGGGTTCGAGGTCGGCTGGGCACGTTCTTCATGGAACCCGTGACGCAAAGGCCCTGGCAAGGTCGGCTGGTACTCTCAGCGATCGGCTGAGGTGTGTGAATGCGATATCGGAAAGGCGGAATCGATCTGAAGTCGTCGCAGGACACGCTCTTGTTGCAGACGATCCTCAGATCGCGGCATGTGTCCCACGAGCAATTGTGGCAGTTCATGCAGTACAACGCGCGAGAACACCGGCGTCGAGTGTTCAACTGGCGGCTCAAGCGCCTGCTCGACCACGAACTGGTTGGCCGCAAATCAGCGCCGAGGCGGTCATGGGTCTATTCGATATCGCGCGAGGGTGCGGAACATCTGGTTGGCTTGGGGGACGCTGCTGCCCTGCTCGTAACCGGCGGCTTCGTCGACGTGGATGACCGTACGGTGCAGCATTCGTTGGGTCTGAATGAGATCCACCTCGCTCTGATTCGAGCGGACGTTCTCACAACGTGGCAATCCGAGCTGGAGATCCGGTCCCTTAACGAACTCACCGGGTACGGCTTCCCAAAGGACTACGATGCCGTCGTGCAGGCACAGCGCGAGGGGCGCTCGTATCACTTTGCCCTGGAGTATGAGCGAAGCGCCAAGACGCCAGACAGGTACGCACGTGTGCGCCAGGTCGTCGAAAAGGAAAGCCAACTGGACTGCGTCGTGTACCTCGTGCCGGCATATCCGCTATTGACATATGTCGCATCGTTCTTTGAACGGTGCAGCAGGCCTGTCTACTTCGCGCTTTCTGACGAGTTCCAAAGGAGAACGTTGGACACGATGGTGATGGACAGCCGGCGTCTTCGATCGGTCCCTCTCTGCGACGCGCTAATCGCCAGATCTCGGTAGACTGACGCCGTTGTGGGCAATGCCTTCCCGTTGGCTTCCTATTGAGTGCCGTTTGGGTTCTCCGGCATAACAGGAACTCCCATGAACTCAGATAGTTCGACATCGACTACCTGAAGTGTCGTTGGACTTAAGATTTGAGGAGTGGTGGGCGGGAGAACGGCTGCCGTGAGGGCCGACCGGGTGGCTGATGCGGTCGTGTAGGATGGGCTGTTACGACGGCAAGGCGGATGTGAAGAGCGAGACCGGAAATGCGGCGGCGTGAGATGTCGGGTGGTACACTGAGCGCCGGATCTTGGAAGGGACAGAAGCTCTCCGATGGTCACAACCGTGATAGGAATCGACTGCGCGACAGACGCAAAGAATGTGGGTGTGGCCCGTGCGATGTTCGACAGCGGAAATCTTGAGGTAGTGGAAGCGGCGTGCGGAGGCAACGAACGGGACCTTCGCGCACTTTTGATCGCGTGGGCGAGCGCAGCGGGGCGAGTTCTGTTGGCGCTTGATGCCCCGTTAGGGTGGCCGGAGAGTCTTGGCCGATCGCTAATAGGGCATTCGGCGGGGGCCGCAATCGAGGAATCGGCGGACAGACTTTTTCGCCGCCTAACGGACCGCGTCATCACGGAGGTGTGCAAAAAGCGGCCGCTCGACGTCGGTGCGGACAGGATAGCCAGAACCGCTCACGCGGCGTTGAGACTGGTTAGCGAGATCTCGGAAGGGACTAAAGCGCAGATCCCTCTCGCCTGGAACTCGCAATATCCAGAACGCATCGCGGCAATAGAGGTTTATCCTGCAGCCACGCTTACGTCGCGAGGGATCCAATGCTCTGAATACAAGAAGAAGGATCAGTTGGACGTACGGCGGGAAATCGTGACGCATCTGTCCAAGCACATGAGTTTTTCGGTGGACGTGTCGTCCCTCGTTGGAGATGCCGACATCCTGGATGCCGTGGTATGTGCTCTCGCCGGAGCGGACTTCTTGAACAACGATGCGCTGAGCCCGAGTGATCTGCCGACCGCTCAGCGCGAGGGATGGATCTGGTCGAAGATCCCGGCAACGCTGTCACATGGAGCCAAGGTGGGACAACCTGACCGCCAGTGTTGAAGAGAGTAATCGTACCCGACGATCGCGCCAGCGGCGTCGTTGCGTTCAACAACGTCAGTTCTGCCTGCGACTTGTTTATCGGAGCGGCGTCTGGATCTTGCCGAGATAGAGGGGAATGTCGGAGGGTACGTGCTCTCCACCCGCAACTCGAACGGGTCCGATTGCGCGATCTGCCGGAGCCTGGCTGCTGGGATCGTCAACAAGGGCGGCGACGAGTGCCTGCCAGTCGATTTTGTTACAGGCGACTTTGGCTAGATTCAGTCGATCGGAAATGAATTCATGGACGAGGAAGATGGCAACATCAGCGTCATGCTGTTGTGCCGCGATGAGCGCTCCCGCGGTGGCATGGAGGAGTTGGTAGCGGAGAGACCTGATCTTGGGATTGAGATCCGCGTTGAATATGGCCCGACTGAGGGCGTCAATCCGCGCAGGTAGATTGGAGCCTGGAACGGTTCGGCGGCTATCGTAATATTCGCCCACAAGTTGATCGCCGAACGGTTCATCCGCCTTCGCTTCGATGCTGATCGCGAGTTTCTGCGGTCCGACACTACCAAAGACAAGAAGGTCGGTATTTCTTTGCTCGCCACCAAAGCGATCCAGCGTCACGATGCACTCTGGATATGCGTCGGTGAGAGTAACCTCGCCTGCGGGAAATGATCGCTGCAGGTAGGCCACCACCTCCTCTGGCGGCGCCGGATTCGAGCGTCTGAACCACGCCTTGGCCAACTCCTTTGCACTCCTGTAGTCCTTCCAATGCCTGGCACCTTGTTTGGGCGGCGCCTTCGCAAACCAATCTTCCACGGATAGGATCTGCTCGCCAGTCTTGCTGAGAATGCGCATCTTCCGCAGAGTCTAGCAACCTGACGACGAAACCTGCTGCGCCGCCCCAACGGTCCAGTCCGGGTTTGATGGAGGCAACGGCTCGTTGGTAGCAGGTTGCGTCGCGTTCCAGGACCTGATGGAGACTTGCGCTCTTTCAAGGATCCGGGCGGATTGAGAACGCGACCGAGAGCGTTTCGTATTGCCCCGCAAGCTCAAAGCGTCCACGTCGCGCGGGGCGGGTAACTCCAATTTGAGCAATCAACGAAAGGAGAACGCGATGCAGGAAAACGCCGTAGCGAATGGAACGCCACCGGTCTCGATGGCGCCGACCAACGGACAACCTTGGTCTACCGTTCCCGCTGTGCTGTCTACCCAAGAGAGAGTACGGGAATTGGTGGTAGCGCTCGAAGAGCCGTTCGACGTGAACGAGATCAAGTGGCGAGTGACGAACACGGGCCAAGTCGGCAGCCGGAATGGGCCGAGGTTGCGCGGGCAGATGCTGGCGTATGCAGACCCGCGGGCCTACACGGACCGACTGAACAGCCTCTTTACACCGTCTGGCTGGACACGGGACTACACCGTGCAACTGGTGCAGAACTTCGAACGCAAGGAGCGCGGTGCGACGGAGCGGACGATCACGGCCAAGATCGTTGTCACGTGCAAGGTGACGATCTTCGGTTTTGCGGTGCACACCGGCCTGGGGGAGGAGTGGGCCGACAACGACAACGCTGGCACTGCGGCGGAAGCGCAGGCATTCAAGCGGGCGTGCTCATGTTTCGGGCTTGGCCGGTACTTGTACGACCTGGAAGGACAGTGGGTAGATCTCGACGAGAAAAGGCGTCCCGTGGAAACGCCCCGGCTGCCGGATTGGGCACGGCCGAAAGCGCAGCGGTCGGCTGCAAATGCGAGCCCGGCTAGCCGGCCGGCTGCCAACGCGACGCAGAAGATTGGAAACGGAACCGCAAAGAACGGCCGCGGCGGCCTGTACCGCGACGAGTTGCTCGGCCAAGTGAAGGGACTCTGTGGGACGGTCGGCTTCAGTCTCGCGCGAACCGTTCTAAGGACGGTAGCTAACGTCGAGGTCCCCGAGGAGATTCGCGACATGGCGAAGCTGACGATGGCGTTCGAGAAGTTGCAGGACCTGGCGCGCGGGGTGCAGCGCTTGCATGCAGCAACTGCAAAAGCCGGGGCGCAGCGGTACTCGACTCTGTGCCGCGAACTGAATCTGGCCAGCGACTCCGTTGACGATATCCCGGACCGGGCAACGCTTCGACAACTTCTCCAGACGCTGGAATGGGATGCCGGCCCGGACCAAAATGGCGGCACGCACGAACAGGGTGGCACGGAAGGCACCGCTCATGGAAATGGCGGCATCGATCTGGGCGAGTTGCGCGGCCGGCTGTTGCGAGAGGCGGCTCGAGTCAGCGGCGCAATGAACCGGACGCTCGGCGACGTCATCCAGCAGGCTGCGAAAGGATCTTTCAGCCTGGCGACTCTGAGAACACTCGGCGACGCGGACGTCGGCAAAGTGGAAGCGGCGTTGAGTGAACTGGAGTGTATGGTGGCTGCAGGGTGACGTTCAGGCAATCGCAAAGAATATGGTGGGAAGGCGGGAAAGGCATCGCGGTCTTCACGGCCGGATCGTGTTTGGGCAACCCGGGACCCGGAGGGACAATGAGCGTCCGGACGTGCTCCGGGGCACCTGGACTCTGCCGACACGGCTGGCAGCATCGAGCGATTCCGAGATCGAGGGGTAAAGGTGCGAAGGATGGACGCTTCACGGGCAATCGCTGGGGACTAGAACGAGGGCAGTGATTCTTTCAACGCCGAGGCCAGTCTCAGCATCGGCGACTACACGACCAGAGGGATTTGATCACATGTTAAAAGCGCGTTTATCCGGAGTAACGTCCGGCCCGTCCCCGAGTTTCTCTATCCCCGAGCTTCTCGGGAGACTCGGTGGATGGCGAACCGACGGCCGTAATGGAAGGGGTCGCTCGGCCTGCTGTTCAGCAAACGGCCGACGATCGGCGATTAGGCAGGTTGGTCGATCCAGGTCAGGGGCACAAGCTTTTTGCCCCTGCGCCAACGATCCACGACAGCATCCTGGAACCAATCGTGTTTGAGATCCGCATGGTCCATGATGATGATCTGAAGATTCGGCGCTAGCTCTGCTGCGGCATCGGAAATCAGTTTGAACAGCTGGAACACCGCCGTCTGATCCTCGTCCTTTAAAACATCGAGAGAGCCGTCGGCATCCCGGTCGGGAGGATAGTGAGCCTGCGACGGCTGATCGAACATGATGAAGCCCGGAACCGGCCGGTTCTTTTGCCTGAACCATTTATGCAGAGCGAGATGTGCCAGGACGTGGTAGCCAACCCAGTTTTCCGCGCTTCCCATGCGGAACAGCGAGACGGGACCGTCGAGGGTGTCGGCCACGACGGTCAAGTTGCGAATATCAAGCCGAAGCTGACTTCCGCGGTGCTCCAGATCCAGCTTGTCAGAGTACTCGTTCATGTAACGCCCGATGATATTTGTGAACGCACTCAGCTTTTCTCGAATCGCCTCGGGATCGAGCTCGGCCTCAAGCACGGCGACGCGGTTCCGCGCGATCTCGACCTGCTTCCGGAGATTCGATCCGGCATCCCCGATGCGAGCCGTCTCGATGTACTGGGTGATTTTGCCGATGGCGCGCGCCTGAAGAATGAAATTCTCCTGCTGCACGCGAAGGATTTCATTCTCGCGCATGCGAGTGTTGATGCGTAGCTGATTCTCCCGCAGGCGCTCCTGAAGCGTCGTCTCCTCCGCCAGCAAAGAGGCAAGTCGGGCCTGGAGGCGCGGGTTCTCGGCTTCGACGGCCTCCAATTGCTGACTGAGGTCGCGCAGGGACCGCTCGATCTGCGCCACCGTGGGTGCCGGTGTGTTGAGGTGGCTCGCACATACCGGACAAACGGCGGCATCGTGGCCATTAGACCGAATCAGGCCGACGGCACTCAGCCTTGCGCGTTGCTCTTTCGCTTCGCGTTCGTAGCCGGTGGTTTCAAGCGTAAACGTCCGAGTGGAACGAATTTCCGCATTGACTCGTTCGAGTTCGTTCCGCAAGCCCTGACGCTCGGCGCGCAGACTGGCGAGCATATCCTCGCCGTCCGCCATCACCACCTCGCTTTGAATCTGATCGTCGCGCGTAATGCGCTTGAGGATCTCGATGACGGCTTCGTAGGTCGTCGTGATTGTCCTCTCGTCGACCAAACCCACCTGCTTCGCCTCGTCGAGCAGGGCCTGCGCTCTCGGGTAGCTTGTGGTGTCGATCGCCTCCGCCTCGCGGAGCTGGCGTTCCAGTTGACGAAGCTGACGGCGGGCCTGGTCGAGTTGCGCCTGCTTCAGGAGGCGGTCCTCGTCTATGGCGCCGAGGAAATAAGGAAAACTGTCTTTTATGGCCTGGCTGATGAAATCCTCACCCTGCCGGTGGAACAGGCGTTGCTTGCTGTCGATGTCGTTCTGGTCCTGGAACGAGAACAGGAGGGCATGACGGAAATTCGCCTCCAGGGGATCGCGCGTGGGCTGGGGCGGCCGGTGTTCGTTCTCGCTGATGCCGATCGCGGCCCCGAGGAATTTTTCGAGCGCGTCGACGGTGATGTTCTTGGTCAGGGTTGATGCTGGCGGCGTCTCGATGGCGGCGCCGCGGTCCAGATACACGTCCGGGCTGGTCTTGTCCCCGATATTCGGATTCCGGCGGGCGACGAAGATCTGTGAGCCGTTGAGCTGGAACAGGATCGCATACCAGCCCACGTAACGGCGGATGACGCCATCCGCCACGTTGCACTCGCCGCGCCCCGTGCAGTAATCAACGATGTCAACGATCGCGGACTTGCCGGTTTTCGAAGCGCCCGTCAAAACATTGAACCGTCCCGGCTTGAATTCCAGTTCCCGAACTTCGCCTTTGCGGCTGTAAAGAATGATTTTTGCGATTTGAAGGCTCATGGCGTGATCCCCCACGCTGAATAAATAGTTGCAGGCGTGCCGGCCGCGGCAAACCAACGACCGAGAAACCCGGCGCGGTCGACGCATTCGCGCGCCTCATCGGTAAACAGGCCTGTGCGCTTCTCGGTGGCGCTCTGTTTGCGAGCACCGACGGCAATACCGCCAGAACCGGCAATCGCGAGCGTTTCGTGCTGCGTTCCGAACAGGATCGCTTCTCTTGTGATCGCCTGCAACGACTGAACCCTTCCTGAGAAATTCACGAGTTGATCCCGATGATCCTGCACCCACGTCAGGAGCGAAGAAACTGTCGAACCGGGTAGCGAGTCGCGGGTACCGCGGTGGAGAACCACGGGCAAAACGAGAAAGGCGAGGGGAAACGGCAACGCCTGATCCGTCTTTTTCGTGAACTCTTCGGCTGTCTTCGCCAGAAGAACCGCGCAGAATGCCGGATTGAACAGGTTCGCTTCCTCGACGACGCGTCTTTGCCAGGCCTGCATGTTACTTGTCCCCGTTTTCCGACTGATCTTCGTCAGCCTTGAAGTCAGGATGCCATCCAACAGCGAAGCGGTTAGCCAGAATGTGATAGCTTCCGTGCGTCAGAAAGCGTTCGCGCACGGTACGCAAAGGAAAATTCGCATCCTGCTCGGCCCATTTGAATACCGACTGACCGAGGGCAACCTTTTCTTCATCAGAACCAGATTCCGCCTCCTCGACGATGGCCGCGTGGCGCGGCTCCCATGCCTCAGTCAATTCTTGCTCGTAATGCTCCAATTCGCCGTCCAGGAGAAGGTCCTCGCGCGCCCAACGAGACCGTTGTTCGGAGGCGCGGTAGTAGTCGCGAATGGCGAACTCGACCCGCCGGTCACCAATCTCGATCCTGCGCAGCTGCCGGACGAAGGGCCGCTTGTCCAATTCGGCGATCACACTCTGCGATGGCACCACGGTCTTGAAATCGACCGGCAGTGCGTCGCGCTTGAACTCTTCGCGCAGTTCATCGACCCGCTGCTCAATCGCCGAAACCGGGATCGCGCTTGGACTGGCGCCACTCATCGCCCGGATGACGGCGCCGAACCACCAGCCTTCGAGGCGCTCGACCAGTTTCTCGATCTGGTCGCGCGGTGCGGCATGGTGGAGCTCGCGCTCGATCTCTTCCCGGACATCGATGATGTTGGGCGATCCATCGAGAATCATGACTGATCGCAATAGGGTAAGCCGGACGTGTTCCGGCAGGGCAGCGTAGGCCGCGCGCGCCTTCTCTGTTGCCTTGTTTTCCGAAGCCTTTGCCGAGGCCATGAGCAATTTGTCGGCGGCCACCTCATCCCGGTCGCGCATGCGCAGCAGTGAGGCGGCGGATTTGTTCGGGGCATTCGCGGTGGTCAGCAGTGCGAACCTCATCCGGAAGGGCGCATCGATGTCTTGCGCGAGTTTGCTGAGCCAGACGGCTATCGTTTTCCAGAGATCGACACTGCTATCGAATAGATCGCCCGTTTTATCGATGTGATGTTTGGTCTGAATGAGGTCAGTCGGCTCGCCATTCGCTTCGAAGGCGACATCGTCAAACTTCTCAATCGAGACGAGTAATTGGGGAGTATCCGGCAGGGCGCGGAGCCCGACCAGCAGCGCATAGCGGCACTGAAATAGGTAGCCCAAGGCCGAGGCGGCAGCCCCATGCGTGTTGTCCGGCGTCCCCATCGAGATCCTCAATGAATTCCGTGAAAGCGGGAAATACCCGCGAAACCTCTAATTTATAGGATTTAACGGTTCTTTTGCATACTATCGGACTGTGTCCCGTACTGAGAAGTCGGCTTGCGGCATGTAGCCTTGCCAAACATCACGCCAGTTCCAGGATGGGTGCGGCCACAAGGAAAGAGGTGGCAAACCCGCCATTCAGACGACGAATTGGTCGTGGGTGAGACCCGCTTTACCTGATCGACCTCAGCCCTGTGCTTCAGACAGGTGTTGACTGTGCCGAAAGTCAGCCACAACGGAACCGAGCAATTGATAACAGCCGCGCGACGGCACGCAACGGTTTGGCGTTGGGCCCGGGGTCCTGGATCGAGATCCGCCGGATCGGACCAGTGCGAGGGCGCTGGCGCAAGCGTCGGTCGATGACAGACCGCGTCGGCTGACGCCTCATCCTTATATATGGTTCGGCCGGATATATGGTTCGGCCGGGCAGAGGCCCGTCGCCTCTCCATTCTTCCCTGTAATCCCTGTGGGCACTCAGTGAGCTTTCCGGAGGCGGAGCTACGCTCCGTCGGCAGGGCGTTCCTCGTGCCCGCAAAACATTGGCTTCTAAACAAGAAAGGTGACTTGAACATCATGGGTACGGAACATTTGATCCTAAACAGAGTGTTGCGGGTGCAGGACCCGAGCGCGAAGCGCTTCGGGCTGGACCGACTGGAAGAGGACCGGCTCATTCTGGCATTCGGTCGATGGGCGGAAGGCCAGATCAAGAAGTGGATCGACTATGCTAAGGGCGTCTTGCTCTTCGTCATGGTGCCGGATGACCCCGAATCGGGGATGTTCTACGTTTACGACCGGGCGGAGCAGGCCTTCTGGATGGTGGATCTGGCTGGGACAACGCGCTACGGAGGGTACCGCCTCGACGAATTTGAGCACTTGGCCCAACTCCATGGCCTGAAAGCACTTGCTCAGAATCCGCGGGGATTGCTGGTGGCGAACTGAGAGACTTTTGAAAATCACCGAAGTTTCGGTGTATAGACGAGCATGGAGCGAACAGCCATGGACCACCGGCTACCGGCGACGCCTGAGATGGCCCGAGAGTTCAGTGCGCTGTTTGTAAACCGCCGGGCCTACACGATCCAATCTACGCGGCCGCACCCGGAGAGTGGCCGCCACTACTACTACCGTCCGAAGTCAAAGGACGGCGGAAAACCTGCAGGACTCAGCCTCGAAATCGTTCGGCAACACTTGGCGGGCGACCTCACGATCGGCATCTACGCCATCAACCCCGCGACGCAACGGTGCAAATGGATGGCGATCGACGCCGACTACAAGACGGCTCTCGAAGACCTGATCAAGGTACAGCGCCAGTTGCGGGATGACGGTATCGAGGCTGCTCTGGAGAAATCCAAGCGCGGAGGACATCTTTGGATCTTCTTCGAACGCCCCGTGATGGCACGAGACGCGCGTGTCTACATCTATCACGTCGCAGGAAGGCTGGACGTCCAAGTGAAGGGCGCCGGGCTGTCCGACGGAATCGAGATCTTCCCGAAACAGGATGAACTCCGACCCGGAGAGTTTGGTAATGCGATTCGCAGTCCACTGGGCGTTCATTGGGGAGCACGAGAAAGCCGGGGCTGGCGTTATTGGTACTACGGCGCCGACTATACGTTGGACGACCAAATGGCCTACCTGCGGCGGCTTCCGAAGGTTCAAGAACAGCACTTGAAGCGGATGATCGCCGGCAAGACGATTCCACAGGAGTTCGCCCAGCGGGCGCAGAGGCCGGAGACGCCGAAGTACTGGGAGTCGAGGCCGGGCGAGTTCAGAATCCTGGACTATGTCGAGGTGAGGCGCCAGGTCGGCCGAAACTGGGTGGCGCGCTGTCCGTCTTGCGCCTCGCAAGGACATGACAAGAGCGGAGACAACCTGGCGGTCTGCGTCGAAGTGCCGCGGAAATACTGCTGCTGGGCCGGCTGCACAAGAGAAATGATCCGGGCGGCGGTTGGCCGGCCCATTGCAGATCGGAGGCCGGTATGAACGGCCAACGGCTGATTCTCTTCAGGGCCGCGCGGGCGATGATCTCCGACGGATTGATCGTCTCGGGATTGGTGGTTGCACTCGTGGGCGATGCGTATGTCTGGCGAGAATCGGGGGACTGGTTGTGGCCCGCGGTCTGCCTGGCACTTCAATTAGGGGCCATGGTGGTCATTGCGATGGCAGGCGAGTATTGGCGACCAACAAGTAAAGAGAGGAGTTGTGGCGATGTCGAATGCGGAACAACCAGAGCGAAGAGAACCTCAAGCCGGACAGCCTAGCTTGGCTGCGCGAGGTGAGCGGCGGCGGATGGAACGGCGACTGCAGGAGGCGGGGGTTATATGCCAGCCCGAGGTCTCGCTCCAGTACCAAACACTGGCGAAGCGCTCGGTCCTTCGTGGAGTGGAATCCGGTGGGGCAACGAAGGAGATCGGCCGCTACGTCACGTTCTGCGATGAGGGGGGCGAGCCTATTCCCTGGCTGCAGCCGATCGACTCTGTTGCCGTCAATGGTCGCCACGCTGTGGTGATTGCGCCGGCATTGGTCAGTGTTGAGGTGTTCCGCGTACGGAACACGTACGAAGTCCTAATCGTGCGACACAATGTCGTGCAACCGGCGGAGGGTCGACGAGCGCGCATTGAACCAAGGGTTCTGTTCCGGGGCCGCCAGGGGTACCTTCCGTTGGATCTGACCGGCGATGAGAAGAGCATGGCCGGCCAGATTGTCCCGGAGTTCTTCAGCAAGGCGGGAGAACATATCGGCATCCCGGCCGAATTCGGCAAGGTTCTGAGGGCCGCGGTGCGCGGCGCGACCTGCGCGGGGTGCACTCACCAGCACTACCTGACGGCACCCAAAGTCAACAACAACAATAAGGCGGGGACAAGTGATGGCCCAATTCCGATATCGGCCGGCGAGCACGCCGTGGCGGTTTGAGACGAGGAACGGAGCGAGCAATGGAACGAGTGAAGAACGCAGCCTTGGTGTTTTGCCTGTTCATTGTACTGCTGGTCATCTTCAGCAGCTACTTCCGGGCCAACGAAGTCGGCACATTCTCCGGCGCACTCGCGGGGACACCGCTTCTGGTTCATATCTTCAACCGCGTGGTGCCGCGGCGGCGGGAGCCAGCGTGCGAAAGGCCCATGACGGCTCTCGTCGCGCACTCCGAGTCGATGCCGCGGCCGGCCGAGCAGATAGTAGTACTCCGGATGGAGGGACCGAATGGACGGGCATGAACGGTGACGGGGAACCCGTGACTATTCGCTTCGGATTTCGCCTGTGGGGACCAGGCGGATCAGAATGTGAAACTCACGATTTCAGTTCGCCCGGAGAGAAGAGGCGTGCCGAGAAGCGGCACTTAGACCAACGGTACTCAGACACGACCCGAAAGCGTGGGAGGAAGGTTTCAAGGCTGGGGAAAGTGGGGTAGGGATCCCAATGCGGTGCCCATATCCTGCGGGGACCACGCAAGCCTGGTCATGGCATAGCGGCAATATCGAAGGCGATGCCAAGCGCTAGGGCTACAGCTACAGCCGAGGCGCACTTTCCAAAGCACAGCCAGCGCACGACCTCAAACCCGCGTAACAGACAGCCGTAGGTGCCCCTATGCGAATTGGAACTAAGAGCGTTCTTTTCGGAGCGCACTGCTTTTTTATCCACCCCTTTTTCGTTGCGGCAGGATGGTGGATTTTGAACGGTTTTCCGTCGGACATCCGCCTTTGGGCGGCATTCTGGCTCCACGACATCGGCTACCTTCGGAGCCCCAATATGGACGGTGATGAAGGTGAAAGCCACGTCCACCTGGGTGCGAAAATCATGGGTTTGCTTTTTGGTAACTACTGGGCGGATTTCACACTTCGACACTCGCGGTACTGGGCAAAGAACCACGGGGTAACGGTCTCGAAGCTTTGCTATGCGGACAAGTTGGCGTTTGCATTGACGCCCGGCTGGCTGTACCTCCCGATGGCACGAGCAACGGGTGAACTGGCCGAGTACATGGCCAAATCGCGAGATCGGCAGGCTGGCTGCGCCGCATTCAGCGACATCGAGCGAATCCAACTCGAATCCGGCGACCCCGAGTTGTGGCTTCGGGGTCTTCAGAGCTACACCCGACGTTGGGTGGAACAGCATCGAAATGGCGGCGTCGACACGTGGACTGTCGTGACAGCCAGCTCCGCTGGAACATCTTTGATCAGAACGGAGTGACGGCGATGGACAGTATGGCAGTCATTCAGTATTTGACGCGCCGCTTGCTGCGGCTGAGGAAATGGCAGCGGCGCCTTCTGACGATTGTGGCAGTGCTAGTTGGGGCCGCGTGGATCGGTATCGGTTCCGTTGGATTGCTTATCTTGAGTGATTCTCCCTTTGGCTGCCCGCCCACAATGGGTTGCCCCGAACGCAAGGCAAATGACTGCTCTTCGTGGACCGCGTTCATGGGGCCGACGTCGGACCGTGAAACCTGCGCGGGCAATCGTTAAGCTCCTTCGAGCGGCAGTGAAACTCCAGTCCTTCCTTTGCTCCACTGTGTTGCGATAATCCCGGCCGCAAGCGCCCTTGAAGGGAAGTTCGGTCGATTGCCAAAGATCGATGCGGGTTCGACTCCCGCGCGGCTGTGGGACGCCCCGCTGGTGGGCTGTGTTGCAGCGTTGGCAAGCAGTGGAGCGAAGGAGGTTTCGGGAGGGAAGCACGATCGAGAACCTCGCGGTGCGAGGACACGAGAACTCGCATTAGGGTTCGTCCGCCCATCGGGTGACAGACCGGCGGCGAGTCAGAAAGCGGTCGTTACCGGATCAGTGTCCGGTTTCGGCCGCTTCGTGTTTTTAGGAGAAGCCTATGCCGAGGCAACCGAAACAACATATGGCAGTCTGGCGGCACCGTCGCGAAGTGTACCTGCGAGCATCTGGGCGCCAGGCCGACCTGGTCAAGGAAGGCTATGAGGCCGCGGGTTCAACTGCGAGTTGGGATGTGATTTTGGGAGATCGAAGGAGTCGTCCTCCAAAACCAAACGCCAGACCAGGGCTGTTCCTTGTGAAAGGAGTGGCCTCGTGACACGACTGGAAGGCCAGGCGCGGGTTGTGCGAGAAACAGGGGCGATCGTCAAGCGCCGGCCGTTGGTTGTCGAACTGTCAGCGCTGATTCTGCGAATTCGTCCCAAAGGGGCGCGCTGGGCTTACGAAGTGGATTACGAGTCCGTATTCGTCCTCGGCGCAAAGAAGGCCGCGGAGAAAGAGCGCGGCGAAAGGGAGCTGCAGCGGCGACGGAGGAAATGACTGCGATGAGAACGATTCTTCAAATTCTCGCAGAAGCAGGTGGGCTGAAAGGCGGCAAGTGCATCTCCATCGAGAACGAACCATGGATGCGCCTTGTAATCGAGGTACTGCAGGACCTGGGACCGAATGGCCACCCAGTCGTCTCTGTTGCACACTACGGTGAACAAAATTCGGACCCCATGCGGGACCCAGAAATGCTCTTCGAGGTCGTCGAGGATGACGGCATCGACCCAGAGTTCTGGCCCTTTTACTTCCGCAACGACTACGCAGGCATCGAGCAGTGGAGTCGTGTTCGGAGCGAAGGCGGCGAAGTCGTATGTCTGCCGAGGAGAACTCGGGACATGGAGGAGTTCGCGAAAATCTGGGACCGGAATCTGAGGGAACAAGGATTCTTTGAGGCGTTTCGTCGCCAAACGGAAGGCGTGCGGTCCGGGGAGAGGAGTGCGCCATGAGCGACCAGAATTTGCGATGCGATTTCTGCTCCGTCCCGGGTCCCGCATGGCGGTACCCGGCGCGGAGTTTCGTGGCGTACTGCGCTGCCAATATCGCCGGTGAAAGCGTAGGGGATTGGGCGGCCTGTGATGAGTGCCACGCACTGATCGAATCCGAGGACTGGCAACGCCTTACGCAGCGGTCCCTGGACGAGTTGATCATGAACCACCCAGAAGCGATTGCGGCGGCAACCGCTCTGTACGAGGATCTGGCCGCGCTACACCAGAAGTTCCTTGAATACCGCACTGGACCGCCGACGCCGCTTGGCGTTAGTGCGGTGTGACAAAGCAGCCAGGGAGGAGAGTCATGTCACCTATGCTTCGACCGAAGGAACAGTTCGCAAAGACTCTGCAGGCTGCGCGGCGGGTCTCAACGCCTTTGATCGCTGTGCGTACCGCGGACGCGGCGCTGACGGTTGCGCGCCTTCAGGAGGGAGTGGGCCGAACGTGCGCGATGGTGCAGTGGGATATTGTGCGCGGTTTGGTGGCATTGAATGACGCCGGCAAGAAGGAGATGGGCAAGTTGGTTGGGGAACGTGACCCTGCCAGCGTGGGCCCCGTCGAAGCGCTGGTATTGGCTTGCCAATTGGCTGAGGACGGCATGCTGGTGTATTTCAACGCGCACCGGTTCTGGAATGATCCGCAGGTGGCTCAGGCCGTCTGGAATCTTCGGGACGTCTTCAAGGCGAATGGCAGAACTCTGGCATTGCTCACAACGCCCGGTTCGGTTCTTCCAGACGAACTGGCGCAGGACGTGCTCATGCTCGACGAACCTTTGCCGGCGGCGGATGACCTGAGTCGGATCCTTGATGAGACCCTCGCTGCCGCAGAGGTGCCCGAACTGGATGGGGACGGCTGCGCGAAAGCCGTCGATGCGCTCCTCGGGTTGTCAGCTTTCCCGGCCGAGCAGGTCCTGGCGATGTCGCTCTCGAAGAAGGGCCTGAACCTGGAACAACTCTGGGACCGAAAACGCCAGGTGATCGAACAAGCGCCGGGTCTGAGCGTTTGGCGTGGTGGGGAGACGTTCGACGATATCGGGGGATGCGAGAACATCAAGCGGTTTCTGACAGCAGTGATCGCCGGAGAAGAAGCGCCGCGCGGGATCGTGTTTCTGGATGAAATCGAGAAAGCCTTCGCCGGGACAGGAACGGATCTGTCCGGAGTGAAGACGGAACTCACCGGCACCGTGTTGGCTTGGATGCAAGACCATGGTGCTGACGGCTGTATTCTGATCGGTCCTCCAGGGGCGGCCAAAAGCCTGGTCGCCAAGGCTACGGGCAATACAGCTCGAATCCCGACGATCGCCTTTGATTTGGGCGCGATGCCCTCGGCGGACAGCCAAAACCGGCCATCGGTGGACACCTGAAAAGCGGCCAACGGGATAGGTGAGCCAGGACATTGACTGTGACGGAGGTTTACCCTCCGGCGGTGAATGTCTTGAGCGAAGAAAAG